>Ga0315273_10002327_pt1 | contig 22383 bp, 8 predicted proteins | sample YL17G02_0_MG_FD_205753 | JGI IMG/M metagenome (GOLD analysis project Ga0315273, IMG submission 205753) | Sediment microbial communities from Yellowstone Lake, YNP, Wyoming, USA - YL17G02_0 | ecosystem: Environmental > Aquatic > Freshwater > Lake > Sediment | place: USA: Wyoming | collected...
TGAAGATGACGAAAGCGCACCACCAGGCCGCGAAGCTCAGGGCTCCGAGCCGAAGGAGGATGAACGAGAGCCGCATCCGCGCGAAGGCCAGTGCTGCGGCCAGGCTCTCAATGACCCCCACGACGAACCCGAGGAGACAGAACCTATGGAGCCACGCCAGCCAGCCCTGAGCCTGGAGGAACTGCACGTGGTTGGGCTCGAGTTCGGCGAGGTCGATCAGCCGAACCTGCCCGAAGCGGAAGAATTGGAGCGAGAGCGCGGCGAAAGCCGCCGCCATGACTGACAGCTTGACCGACCACGGGAACCACGAAAGGAGCCGCCCGACGGCCCGCCCGGACCGGATGAGGAGCCAACCCGTCAGGCGATGCAGACCTCCCAGGAGCCACGACAGGGCAGAGCCTGCCTTGCGGCCAAGTGACTCGAGTTGGCCCCATCTCAAGGACATCCGTTGCGATCCCGCTTTGGGTCTCGTAATCGCAACCGGCCTTTCCCTCTTCGACGCAGAGAGGAGAAAGATCGATTACGATTACGATTAAGATTACGATTACGACTGGGACGAGGAGCTGAGGCCGGACCGCGCGAAGGTTTCACACCTTCAGGGGTGCTACTCCAGCTCCAGGTTGATGGAGGAGCCGGTGGGCCGGTCCTTGGAGGTCTCGGTCACTGCTTTTTCGACACCCGACTTTTTGTCTCCCGCTTTCTTCTCGGCCTCGCCGCCCGAACGAGACTCGGCGCCCGGCTCGGTCCCCTCTTTGCCGCCTGGCCCCTTCTTGGCGGCTCCGCCCCTCTCGGCGGCTCTCTTCTTGGCCTCTTCGGCGGCCTTCGCCACGTTGGCCGTCTCCTGCTTCTCGGCCTCTTCCTTCTGGATCTGCCTGACGACCCACTTGGGGTGGAGGGTCCTGTGCTTGACGCAGAGGGTGAGATAGCTGACCGAAGTGAGGCCGATCAGCAACACGTGGAAGATGGTGGAGATGACCACCATGCGTCCCATCCTGGGACGGATGATCTCGGCCATCAAGGCGTCGGGCTTGACCCGCGCGGCGTCGGTCTCGCGGAGCGGCCGTGAACCGGCGCCCGAAGACGCCGCCGACACTCCCAGGTCGCCATTCTCGTTTGCCATGGTATCCCCCAATCATCTCTACTTGGCCTGGTTGCCGATCAGGGCGATCTCGGCTCCGGCCTTGCTGAGGGCCATGAGCACGGGACCGAACTGCTTCTGCGCGAGGGTCTTGTCGACTTTGAGCATCACGATCTTGTCCTTCTTCCCCTCGAGCAGTGCCATGACCCCGGTGTCGAGGTTCTCGACACTGCACTTCGTGCCTTGCAGCCACACGTCCCCCTTGAGGTCCACGCTGACGGAGACTGCGGTGTCCTTCATCCGCGTGATGTCGCCCGACGTCGGGGTGGTCAGCTTGATATAGGTTTCCCGCATGAAGGCCGAGGACAGGATGAAGAAGATGATCAGCAGGAACGCGATGTCACCGATGTTGACGATGGGGATGTCGATCCTGGGATCCATGCGTTTCATGTACTTCATCGGTCGCCCCCCGCCTCTTCGGAGCGATCCACGAGTGCAACGACCCCGCCCGCTTTCGCAATGACCGTGACGACCTGGAAGTAGGCGTCGTACGGGACATCGGGCGTGCTGTCGAGGACCACAATCCGCTTGCTCGGGTCGCGCGCGAGGAGGTTCTCGCCCTGGAGGCGGGCACGGAACTCCTCCAGAGAGACGTGGTCGCCCCTCTCGCCGTAGTAGATGTCGGAGGCCTTCAGGTTCACCTGGATCTGCTTCTCTTCCTGGCGCGACGGGTCGGAGACGCCGGAGGGAATCGTCAGTTTGCTCCCCGCGGTCTTCGCCAGGGTGGTCGTGAGGATGAAGAAGATGAGCAGCAGGAAGGCGATGTCAATGATCGAGTAGATGATGACTTCGGCTTCCTTGTACTGCTTCCGTCTTACACGCATCTTAGCCTCTTGAGGAGTCGGAGATGGATGAATGGATGACTGGGTGAATGTCTGACAGTCATCCAATCATCCAACCATCCAATCCTCACTCTTCGGTCTACGCGGATCGCCCTTCCACCCGGTCGGTCGCGGCCTGGACGGCCGCGGCATGCTCGATGGAGATGAAGTCGATGAGCTGCGTGCCGGTCCTGGCGATGTCGAGACTGAAGTGGTCGAGCTTGCGGATGTAGACGTGGTGGAAGACGGCGGCCGGGATAGCGATGAACAGCCCGAAGGCGGTGTTGACCAGCGCCTCGGACACGCCAGCGGCCACCATGTGGCCCTCCAGGCCGCCCATCTCGGACATGCCGGTGAACGAGGTGATCATGCCCGTCACGGTGCCCGTCATCCCCAGGAGCGGCGCGACGGTGGCGATCATGCTCAGGATGCCGACCCGCTTCTCGAGCGGGCCGATGACGTGCGGCACGAATTCGTCCATCGCCTTGGTCACGTTGGCCTCGATCTCCGGGACGCTCCGGCTGAAGCTCAGGAGCCTCCGGAACCGGTCCAGCCCGACCAACAGCACGGCGGCCACCGGCCCGCGGGACTTCTGGCAGACCTCGACGGCCTGATCGACCTGGTGCTGGCTGAGCAGCCCCATCACCTCTTCCCGCAGTCCCTCGGTGTCCGCTTCGGCCACCTTGAAGACCCGCCAGCGATCCAGGATCACCGCCAGGGCGATGATGGAACACAGCGTCAGCGGGTACATGCAAATCGAGGCATCAATCATGTATTCAAGCATGGGACAACTCCTACGTCCGGGCCAATCCCGAGAATCCAATATCCAATATCCAACATCCAATCTTCAATGACCAAGTGAAGAGAATCACAGGCAGCAAGAAGCGACGCCGTTTTCTCTTACTTGGTCATTGATTATTGGGTGTTGGATATTGATGATTCAGCTTTCTCTATTCCTCGCCGCCGCCTTCGGCGGGGGCTTTGCCGCTCATCTTGCGGTCGATGATCTCCTGGAACTTGCGCGCCTTGGAGGCGAGGTTCGAACTCGGGTACTCGGAGAGCAACTGCTCGGCCTTCGCCTTGGCGAGCGGCAGGTTGCCGACGCGATAGGCCGCAATGCACCACTTCAGGAGCATCTTGTCCAGGAAGCTCCCGTCGGGATAGTCCTGGAAGACGCGCTCCATCAGCTCCATGGCGTGCCGATAGTCCTTGACGTTGATGTAGTAGCCGACGATCTTGTCGAGGGACTCGCCGGCGTATGGGGAATCGGGGAACGCCTCGGAGCACTTCTTGTAAGAGGTCATGGCCTGGCTGAGGTCGGGCTCCGTGCCGCTGTTCTTCGCTTGCGCGGTCGCCATCTTCTCCTGCACCAGGCCGATCTGGTACTGGGCCATGGCCTTGAGGTCGGACTTGGGGAGGTTGATGACCGCATTGAGAATCCCAATGGCCTCGCCGGGGTTCTCGCCCTCCGACTTGGCGAGCCCGATCTTGAGAAGTGCGCGGTCGACGAGCGTCGAGTCGGGGAACAGCTCCATGAGCGTGCGGCAGACGCCAATGGCCTGCGGCAGTTTGTCCTGGACGAGGAGCAGCTCCCACTTGACGCTGAAGGCTTCCTCGACGATGGATCGGTCGAGGCTCGCCTTGAGGCTCGTACGGATGACCTCTTCCGCGCGGTCCAGGCCCTCATCCCCCTTCTCGTTGGCCTTCTTCGTCAGGCCGACCTCCTTGAAGATCTGGCCGAGCCTGAGGAAGATTTTCGCTTCGATCAGGCTCTTGCGGGCCTTGACCTCGATGCTCTCGACCTCGCGGTGCTCGATCTTCACGTCCTGGATCTGGCCGATGAGGAGCCTGGCCTGAGCTTTGACCACGCGAGGCTCGCGGCCGAGCATGTGCGACTCGTCCAGGTACTCGACGACGATGTCGTCGCCCTTCATCGCCGAGAGCGCCGTGTCGCCCCGGCGGATCTCCTCCGGGCTCGAGGCCACCTTGGGCATGACGGTGCCCACGAAAATGCCCGTGTGCGGCCCGGTCTCGACGAGCTTCACTTCCACAGAGTCGCGCACCTCGTATTCGTCTTCCTTTTTCTCCGCCATGTCGACGCCTTTGCGGTCGACGTCGACCTCCTTCTCCATCTTGTGTTGCGTGCAGACCTTGACGGTGACCGTGTCGCGCTCGTTGGAGACATCGCGGTCGAGATCCTTCAGGCGGATGAACGCCTCCTGGTCGCCGAAGACGCCCTTCGTGTACTCGCGGTACGCGCCGTCCGTGAAGCCGAGCGATGCGGTGGAGACAATCTTGATCGCCGCCAGGCGCTTCTCGTTCCGTTTCCCGGATTCCGTATTGACGTCCAGGTAGTCGACGCTGACGCTGTCGCCACCGATAATCTGAAGGACACCGTCGGCAGGCTTGGGCTCGCCGGGGGCGGTCATGATGGAGCCGAGGTACAGCTCGCCGCTCCGGCCCTGGGGTTCGAGGGCAATCTCCTCCTTGTCGCCGCTCTTGGTGGCGAGTTGGACTTTCACCTTCTCCTTGGTGGACATCAGGACGACGAGGTCGCGGTCGTAGGCCTTGACAAAGAGGCGCTGGCCCGCCTCGCCGAAGGCATCGCCGGCGGTGCTGGGCGGGACGCTGGTGCCGACCTTCTCGAGGGCCTCGACGGCCTTGGCCCAGCGCCCGAGCTTGAAGTGGCACTGGCCGATATAGTAGTACGCCTCGTTGGCGTAGACGCTCCACGGGAACTCGTTGGTCACCTTGCGCAGGGACATGAACGCCTTTTCGTAGTCGTTCAGGTTGTAGTAGCAGATGCCGGCCTGGTAGATGCCCTCGGCCTGCTGGTCCTGGTCCTCGGAGTCTTCGAGCACGTTGAACTGGCGGATCGCCAACTCGTAGCGGTGCTTGCCGACCTGGTGCTTGCCGAGGGCCAGGGCCGCGGCGAAGCGGACGCGGGACTTGGGGAACAGGCGCGAGATGGACGACAGGAGGCTGAGGGCGCGGTCCTCCTGCTTCAGCTCGAGCAGTTCGAGGCCGCGGTTGAGCATGTCGTTGGCCTTGTAGTCGACCATGGCATCGTCGGAGGTCTCCCGCTTCGCACCCGGAGGTGTGGGGGCAGCGGCTGGCTCGCCGGCCAGGGCCTCCGAGGCTAGAAACCCAAGGACGATGGCCGTGGAGCCGATCAACCATGTCGACCGAATCATGCTGGGCTCTCCTCGGTTCATTGGTTCCCTTTCAATTCTCTTGCTCGAACACGCCCCCGCCCGTGGGCACACCGTATTTTTCGAGGAGCTGGTGGGCGCTGGATGCCTCGGGGGACGTCTTGTAGGCTTTGAGGATCTTGCGCGCAACCGCGATGGCTTTCTTGGACTGGTTGGCCTGGTCGTAGTAGTGCGCTTTGTGCCACGCGGCCCGCGGGGCATCCGTGGGGAAGCTGTTCTCGATCTCGGTCAGCGTGGTGATGGCTTCGTCGAGCTTGCCCCAGCGCATGTAGCAGTCCTGGATGTCCCACAGCGTTCGCGGGGGTTGGCTGATCGTCCGGTACAGCTCGATGGCTTTGTCGTACTGGCCGAGGTTCTCGCGGTAGACGCGGGCGCGCTGGTCCATCGCGCGGTAGGCCCACTCCTTGTTGGGCATCTTCTCGATGTCCATGAGGCGGCCGAGCGCCTCGTTCCACTTGCTCTGCGCGTGATAGACCTCGTACTGCTTGTAGGCGGCGAAGGGGGCATCGGTGATCAACTGGGCGCAGTAGAGCGCCCGCAGGTAGTCGCCGCCCTCGCGCAGGCGGTCGGCGAGCCACGCGTACTTGTTGTTGGCCTGCGCCTTGTCCTGCTCGGCCCGGATGAGGGTCACGGCCTCCTCGACCACCTTGTCGCGTTCCTTCTTGTCCTGGTAGCAGTGGGCGAGGAAGGTCACCGCGCGATCGTAGTAGCCCCAGAGATCCTTGGTCTTCTCGAACCATGGCTTCTTGGTCTGGAAGTATTCATAGCAGGCTCGAGCGCCTTCCGTGCGCTCCTTCTGCTGGAAGTTGTTGTAGTGGCCGGAGTTCCAGGCGAAGATCTGCCGTCCGAGGTCGATGACGTGGGTGCCCATCCACTTCTGGGTTTCGGGCTTGTCTCGGTTTTCGTCGTTGAGGAGCCAGGCGGTGTAGCTGGTGTAGTCCTTGTTCTTGATGTAGTAGGTGGTCACGTTGTCGCGGGCGCGCGGGGCTTCCCAGGGGTTGGTCTGGCTGAAGTCCTTGACGGTCTGCTTCCAGTACTTGAGGGCGAGGTCGTACTCCTTGTTCTCGAAGCAGTTGTCGGCGAGTCGGCGGAGCGCGCCGGCGGCGAGCATGTGCTTCTGGTAGCGCGGGTCGCCCACCATCTGCTTGAGAATCTGGAGACCTTTCCGAATGTCGCCGTTCTCGACGTGAGCGACGCCCGTGAAGTACGTGGCCGGGGCCGCCGCGTCGGGCTGGTCGGCGAAGTAGTCGAGGACCTCGGCGTAGGCCTTGATGGCTTTGTTGCGGAACTTCCCGAGGTGGAGGCAATAGCCGCGCAGGACCAGGATGCCAGGGAGCGCCGAGGACTCGGGGAACTGGACTTTGAACTTCTCGAACTCGGTGGCGGCGGCGGCGCAGTTGTCGCCTTCCAGCAGCTTGGCCGCGCGGTCGTACTGGGCGCGCTCGAAGACGTTGAGCTGCTTGTAGCGATCGGTCGAGAGCTGCCAGTTCCACTCCTTCGGGGCGCCCGCGGAAGCGGTCCCTGCGAGAACGAAGGAAAGGACGAAGGAATTGAAAATTGGAAATTGAAAATTCGCCATTTTCAATTGTTCCTGGTGCGCAATGCGGTTATCGGTTTTCGGTTATCGGGGGCCGAGCCGAAGCAAGACAATCGTCCTGTCCTGCGGCTGAGGCGTTTCACCGCCATCGCCTTTTTCTCTTACCCCGATAACCGACCACCGACGACCGAAAACCTGCTCAGGTCACATTTGCCCGTCAAACCTGGAGAGCGCCTCCTCGGTGAGGCGGCCGCGGGCGATCTTGGCCCACTTGCTCTCCGGGTAGTCCCAGGTCAGCTTCTTGAAGGTCTGGTAGGCCTTCTCGAAGGTGTTGCCCTTGAAGTAGGAGTCGCCGAGCCAGTACATGGCCTCCGAGCGAATCTCCTTGTCATCCGGGTACTCGTCCACCAACATGGTGAAGAGCCGGCACGATTCCTTGTAATCTTCCAGCTTCATGTGGCACTGAGCGGACAGGAAGAGCGCTTTACAGGCCAGCGGGTGCTGGGGCGTGCGCTGCTGGAAGTTGAAGAAAATCTTCCCGGCCACGCGGAAGGACTTCTGCTTGTAGTAGTAGTTGGCGAGCCGGACGGTCGCGTCCGCGACCAGGTTGCTCTCGGGGTAGATGTAGGTGAGGCGGACGTACTCCTCGCACGCCTGGTCGTAGTTCTCCATCTTCTCGAGGCAGATGGCTTTCTTGAACTGGGCGCGCGGGGCGTACTCGGAGTCGGGCCAGTTGCTGATGATGTTGGAGTACCGCCCGATCGCCTCCTGGTGCTTGTTCAGCTCCTGCGCGAGATTGGCCAGCAGGAATTCGCCCTGGCCGACGACGGAGGTGTTCGGATAGTCGCGCAGGGCTTCCTCCAGCACCATCTTCCCGTGAGCGATCTCGTCGTCAGCGATGGCCGGCTGGTTGAGTTTGCGGTGCTCCTTGGCCATCTCGAAGAGGGCCTCGGCCATCAGGAAGCGGGTCTTCACGGCCATCTCGGGGTCTTTGAAGAGCTTCGTGAAGACGGCCAGCTCGGCGTCGGAGCCGTAGTGCATCCGGCCCTTCGCCGTGACTTCCAGGGGCTCCTTGGAGGCCAGCGTGTCCTGATCGACGTAGGTGCAGGTGACCTCGTCGCCGAAGCAGACGCTGAGGGTCTGGTCGGCGGCATTCACCGCGGGCGCCTTGCCCTCTTTCTTCTCGCCGGCGAATTCAGGCTTCAGGGCGGCGGTGAAGATGCCCGAGTGGGGCAGCGTCTCGGTCAGTGTCAGATCGAGCGCGTCGCCCGAGCTGGCCTTCACCTTGACCGTCACCTTGTCCTGGGCGTCGGAAGTGTCCTGGTCGGGGTCGGTGAGCTTGGCGTAGAACTGGTCGCCGAGGTGGATGGCGTCCCTCTGGGCGGTGTACGTCTCGTCGAGGAGTTCGAGGCGGGCGTCCGAGAGCAGCCGGACCTTCGTATCGGCAGACTCCTTGGCATCCAGCTCGGCCACCTTGATGTGCACGGTGTCGGAGCCGGAGACGATGAGGCTGGGCACGCGGTGGACGTTCGGATCCTCGCCCTCAGCGGGCCTGGCGAACTCCTTGGGTCCCGACATCACGAGGTCGTTGATCGGGTCGCCCGGGCTGCCGATCTGGAGGCGAACGACGCCGGCGAACGTGCCCTCGCGGAGCAGGTCTTCGACCTTCCGCTTGTCGACAACCTTCAGCTCCGCCGGGGGAGCCGCGGGGCCTTTCGCGCTTTCTTTCCCGCTTCCGGGCTCCGCCTGGGCGCGAGCGGCTGGGTTCGGCCGCAATACGACGATCGGGTAGCCTTTTTCGGCTGCCAGTTGCGAGATGGTCTTCAGGCACATCGGAACCTTGAGTTCGGTGGGCTTGCGATTGGCCTTGGCGGCGGCCTTCATCTCGGACTCGGAGACCAGGATGGCGTTGAACAGGCTGCCCGAGTTCATCGCCGCCCTCGGGTAGGTGACTTCGAGGAGGAGCGGGGCGCTGACGCAGACTGCAATCGGCTCGGCGGGAGCCTCGCCCTCCTCTTTTTGCGAATAGGGCTTGCGGGCTTCGACTTGCTCCTTGTAGATGACCAGGCTCTCGGGCTGCTTGCCGCGCATGCGCATGCGACGAAGCCTGGCCTTGGCGTCCTCGCCCTTGTCCTCGACCATCTTGGTGTTCGTGCGGTAGACGACGAGCGCGGGCCTGCTGCGCCCGGCCTCTTCCACCGTGTAGGTGCGCTCGAAGGGGATGCCGGGCTTGGTGTTCTCCTTGTCCCAGTAGCCCACGGTGATCGTGTCGCCCGGCTGAACCTTGATGGTGTCCTTCTCTGTCGTGTTGCCGATGCGCAGGAGGGCGAGGTAGACGCCGCTGTGCTTCTGCTGCTCCTCGTCCCCGTTGACCCAGGTTTCCAGGGCTTTGAGCGTGAGCTTCTCGCCGCTGGAGGTGGTGACCTGGATGGGCACGGTGTCGCGGTCGTTCGTCAGATCCTCGTCGTAGTCGGTGACGATGGCCATGAGCTGGTCGCCGGCCTTGCAGCGCTTGGCGGGCTGGTAGGTGATGAAGCGCTGTGTGTTCTCGCCCTCCTTGATCTCCTTGATCACCTCGTTGGCGAGAATGACGGCGCCGTTGTAGTAGGAGGAGTTGAGAGCGGCCGTCAGCGTGTTCCAGGTTCCTGTGCCACGGTCGGGTTGCCCGACCGTGCCAGGCAGAACGCGGCTGGACGAGGCAGCCGTGGCACGCTTTTCATTGACGTAGGTGACCTCGATGCGGTCACCCGGAGCGACCTGGAGCTTTCGGTTTGCCGCGCCGGCCGTGACGTCGAACGGGCCGGGGACGATGGTCTTGCCTTCGGCGTCCTTGAGGGTGACCTTGCGGACGGCGACCGCCGGCCCCGTGAAGTCCTCGAAGATCCACTTCACGCGGCGGAGCCGCTTCGGCTCGGACAGGGTGGCCGTGAAGCCGGTGTCGGTGGCCGTCATCTCGCCCGCGATCTGGATTCCGCTCGATCCGTCGGACGGATAGAGCTGCGTCTGCGGGACGACCTCGCGCTTCTGGTTCTTGGAGGCCCAGAGGAGCTTCATCACGGCCTCGCCGGCCTTCTGGAAGTACTCGATCTTGATGTCGTGCTTCTTCCCGGCCGAGAGGCGGACGTTGGCCTGCTTCTCCGAGGCGGCCCCTTCCTGCCAGTTGTCGATCAGCAGCTTGCCGTCGATCCAGAGGCGGGCGCCGTCGTCGGAGATGGTGGCCAGCGTGTAGTCTTCGGTGTAGCGGGGCTGGAGCTTGCCGGTCCAGCGGATGGCGTACCCCGCGTCGTTGGTGAAGCCCGTGGGCGCCATCTGGGTCCAGTCGAAGTCGATCAGCGGGTCGATCCGGAGGGACTTGCGGTTCTTCAGTTCTCGGTCGGCGAAGTACTCCGCCGTCAGGCCGAGGCCAAAGCCGCGGGCTTCCTTGGGGAACACGGCGAGGAGCTCATAGGCGTCGGCGAGCATGCCCACGAGGGCGATGCACTTGACCTTGTCGCGGCCCGGCAGGTCGATGGCCACGGACTTCACGGCGTGGGAACTCATCGTGTCGATTTCGAGCCACTTGGGCGGGTTGCTGTCGGCCAGGCTGGCCCAGACGCCCTGCTTGCCGGCGTTGATGACGACACTGGGATCCTTGCCCTCTTCGGTGTCGGACGCGGTGGCCTTCGGGAACGGGATGCTGGTGGGGACCGCGCCGCGGAAGAGGCCCGTGTGCGGCCCGGTCTCAGCCAGCTCGAAGCCCTCGAAGACGTCGCCCGACGTGGTCTTGAGCGTCACTTTCACCTTGTCGGGGGCGTCGGTGAAGTCCTGGGAGAAGTCGCTGACTTGGATGTAGATGGGGCTGCCGGGGCGGACGGTGTTGCCGCTGCGGCCTTCGAAGCGGCGGCTTTCCTCGCCGCGCGCGGCCTGGATCTGGCGCTCGAGGGCGCGCTTCTCGGTCTCTTCCTCGCTGAGGATTTCGCCCGCGCTGGCGACCAGCCGCGCGTCGAACCGGACCTCGAGCGTCTTCTCGGGATAGTTCAGGCTGTTGGCTTTCTGGAAGTCCGGCTTGATCATGTACGTGATCGTGTCGTCGCCCCGGACTTCGAGGATCAGGTCGTTCTTCTCGATCTTCCCGAGGCCCGTCTGGAGGGTGCCGCTGAAGAGGTTCTTTTCGCTGGCGCTGGGGAGGAGCTTCACTTCCTCTTCGTCACCGCCCTTGGTCGTCTTGACAATGACGGGGATCGAGGCGCCGCCTCGGGCGATCGAGAGGTTGGCGTCCTGGAGCTTCAGCGTCAGGGCGCGGCCCGGAATGACGATGGTCCGAAGCGTCGGGTTGCCCACCAGCACTTCGGTTGAGGCCAGGCCCCGCGGCACGAGCAGCTTCAGCTCGCCTTCGAGCAGGCGGGACTCGACGTGGTCGCTGCGGCGGCGGAACACCTCCTTGAGCAGATCCTTGGCTTGCGGGTAGTCCGCCTGATCGAACGAGATGCGGGCCTTCAGGTAGTAGGCTTCGGCCTGGGTCTCCAGGCTGTCGGAGTCGACGAGGCGTTCGAGCAGCCCTTCCGCCGCGGTGTAGTCCTTGGTCAGGATGAGGAGCTGGATGAGGCGGTATTGGGCTCTGGAGCCGGCCTCGGTCCGCTTGTAGCGCGGGTTGTTCTGGAGGCCCTCGTACTCGATGCGGGCGGCCTGGTAGTTCTGCATGTCGGCGTACGTGTCGCCCTTGGTGAGCGAAACCTTCGCCACGACTTCGGGGTCGAGGTCGACTTCGCGGAGCAGGATGGTGAAGGCCAGCTCGAGGCCTTCCTTGAGCATCTTCTGCTTGCGCATCTGCTCGACGCACCAGGCGACGTAGTTGGGATCGAGGGTCATCCAGGTCTGGGGCAGGAGCTTGAGGCGCGGCGCGGTCAGCTCCCACGCCTTGCCCTCATTGCCCAGGCCGAGGGCCTGCGAGGCCACGTGGAGGTCGTAGGTCGGGTCCGTCTTATCGACGGGCACCAGCTCGGGGATTTCGCGGGATTCCTTGCTCTTGAGCATGACGAGCTGCTTGGCGACGGTCTCGTTCGGCCGGTTGCGCCGCTCGATCTCGCTGAGGAAGACATAGGCGATCTCGAATGCCTTCTTGGTCTCGAGCAGCTCGATGGTCGGCAGGATGTGCTCGCGGTAGCTCTTGTCCCAGTCGTTGGTCCAGCCGACGACGCTGGCGTAGAAGCGCGTCAGCCGCCCGGCCTGGACCCAGTCCTCCTTCGCGATGGCCTCTTGGACTCGCCGCTGGACCATCGGGAGCAGGCTGCCGCCCTGGCCGGCGAGCCGGGCGCCCTCGAGGGCCATGTCCACAAACAGGCTTCCGAGCTTGAGGCCGTCCTGCTTTTCCTGCCCTTCCCAGGTCGTCGCCAGCTCGTTCGTGTCGTCGGCGAACTGGCTGTAGACGGCGGTGGTGGACCACTGGGCGGGCGGGATCTGCTCGTAGAGGGGCTTGACCTGCTTGAGGAGCGTGAAGACGCGCTGGCCGGGAACGAGCTTCTTCTCCGTCTCGCGCGGAATGGCCTGGTGAACGGTCGCGTAGGCCTCGAGCTGCGCGGGGACCGGGCGCTTCTTGATCGCTTCGAGGTAGCGGGCGAGATGCTCCGCCGCTTCCTTCGGGCGCTCGGCCATCGTGTACTGCCCGTAGGCGTAGGCCTCGGTCACGGGGTTGTAGTTGCCGGTCTTCTCCTCTTCGGCGAGGTAGAAGTTCCAGAGGGCCTGAGTGAGGTTGACAGGCGGCTTGCTCTTCGCGCCGGTCTTCTGGTAGAGGGCATTGAGGAGCGAGTTCGCCAGCTCGCGGCTGGTGAGCCTGGAGTCGGGCCGCGCGACGATGGCCGCCATCTCGTCCATGATGGCCTGCGGCTCCATCGCCTCCTCTTGGGCTATGAGATACGCCAAGGCGTTCTCGCCGCCCAGCTTGTCGTAGTGAGCCGCGAAAGCCGACTTCTTCTCCGTCCTCGGATTCACGGCGCCGCGCAGCGCCGCCCACACGGCGGGCGATCCCTTCTCGCCGCCCTGGGTGAGGGCCAGATAGCTTTGTGCGACCTTGTAGAGGATCGCTCCCTGCCGCTGGCCGGCCATTCGGTTCGCCAGCGAGTCCCAGGCGGACCCGAGCGTCAGGCGGGGCGCCCACATCTCGGCCCACTCGCCCATCGCCTTGGAGTTCTCCCAGCCCTGCTCCGCTTGCTTCGCGAAAATGCCGACGGCGAGGACGTCCGCGACGTTCTTCGTCTGCTCCCAGCCGCCGGGGATTTTTCCCCCATGTGCCGGATAGCTCTTGAGGAACTCGCGGCCGAGCTTCTGGACGTTCTCGTCGTAGCGGTGGTTGTCGCCCCGAATGCTCCACAGGGCAACGAGGGTGCGCATGGCCAGGTCGCCGCCGGCGGGCTTCTTCTCGAACTCCTGGCGGAAGTCCTGGAAGCGTTTGTTCTCGCTCCAGGCCTTCCAGTCCTTGGCGCCGCGCTCGCCGTGGAGGTTCTTCAACAGCTCGCTGAGCGGGCCGCTGTAGCCTGCCTTCTGGGCCATCTCCTGGAGGAGGCCGATCTTGGCGTCGATATCGAGCAGGGCGCTGTCCATGACCTCGCCGCGGACGCGGCGCCAGTCGAACGAGGCGGGGAAGGCGCTCATGTACTCTTTCGCCGAGGCGACGAGCTTGTCGCGGTTCTTCGCGGCGTTCCACCACTTCCAGGCGCGGGTGGACAGGTCGAGGAGGTCGTTGTAGCCGCGTCCCTTGGCGGCTTCCGCCAGCACGGCCTCGAAGTTCTCGCCCTTCGTATACTCGAGGAGTTCATTGAGCCGGTCGCCCTGGAGCACGTTGATGTTCTGGCGCAGGAAGGCCACGGCCGCCGGCGTGTTGTCGCCCAGGTAGTGCGCCCGGATGTTCTGAATCCGTGGTCCTAGCGCCGCGGGGTCATTCCCCGTCTTGGTCTTGAGGGCGTTGAACTTCTGCACCATCTGGTCCCCGGTCACGAGCACGCGGTCCTTGATGTTGAAGACCTGCGGCGACTGGTCGATGAGGCTCAGGTACTGGTCGTAGAGCTGGGCCGAAGGCTGGTCGCGGCTATTCGCGAATAGCGGCTCCAGCGCCAGGAACTTGCGGCCGGCATCGAGCCGCGCCTCGTCGGTCGGCAGCTCGCGCATGGCCCCGAAGTGGCTCAGGCTCCCCCACCCCAGCGGGCCTTTGGTGGCTTCCTGGACGGCGAAGGCGTACTTCACCCGCTCGTCGGCCTTCATGGAGCGGGCCGCGCACTGGAAGACATAGTCCAGCTCACCCGCTTCGGCCGGACGACCCTTGAGCATCACGGTCAGGGGCACGAAGTAGCGCTCGCGGTCCGAGCGTCCGAAATCCTGCCCGTCCACGCTGGCGCGGAGGCGGCTGTGGATGGCCGACACCTGCTTCGGGTCCGGGAACTTCTCGATCAGGAACCCCGCGAGGTCGAGGGCTTTCTCCGGCTCCCCACTGCGGATCAGCCGGTCCAGCAGGGCGCGGCCGATCGCCCACGAAGTGTTGTCCGCGCCGAAGACGTTGACGTAGCGCTTGAGCTCTTCGGGGTACGTGCCCTGGCGGAGCAGGTAGCGGAGGGCGGCCTTGAGCTTCTCGCCCTTGTCGTTGACCTGCGTGGCGAACGTGATGTAGCGGGCCACGGCGAGATTGGTTTCGCCCGCCCGGTCCGCCAGCTCGGCGCCCTGGTAGAGCAGGTCGGGGGTTTGCGTGATCTTCAGGATGCTGCTGATGCGCCGCTGCGCGGTGATGACCTTGCCGCTGCCCAGCGCCGCTTCCAGCGAAACCTGGAGGGCCTCGACGGGCACCTTCTGCTGGCTCAGGACCTTCTCGAGGGTCCTATCCACCTCCTCGTACTTCTTCTGCGCGAGGAGGGCCTTGGCGTCCTCCAGGGCGCCCGCCCACGCCTGAAAGGACGCCAACGCTGCCGTCAAGGTCGCCAAGCCAAGGGTCCAGGTCTTTCTCATGGGTTCCCTCACAGAGCGGTGAAGAGGGGTCAGGTAAACCAGGAATTTCAAATTCTCAATTGCCAATTTTCAATTTTCAATTTTCAATTGCTGCCAGACAGATGTCGGCCGGCATTGCGGCGAGCAGACGGCCTACGGTTCTTCCAGTTCCAGTTTCGCGCCCTCATCCTCCCGGCCGCGGAGGAGGTCCTTGGGGTCGGCCATTCGAAGACCCTTGCGCGAGCGATCGAAGAAGCGGACGTAGCCCCAGAGGTCGGGGTGGAGGGCCGCTTCCGAGGGCGCGTCAGACAGAATCGCTGTCGCCTGGTTGGCCCAGTAGACGCGGCTCAGCACCGCCGAGGCCGACTGGTCGGTCACCAGGATACCCCAGTCGAGCTTGAGCCGCAAGTTCGGAGCGGTGGTCAGCCCGATGGCCTTCAGCGGCACGGCGGCCTCCAGCACGTAGCGGCTGGCGTCGCCGGCCCGAGCCATCTTCACCTCGCCGAGCAGGGCCACCCGATCAAAAGACAGCTTGAAGACCGGGGAGATTACCTTCCAGATCTGCTCCTCAGGCGTGCCGGGCACAACCGCCTTGTAGATCACTGCCATCGGCTTGTCGCCGACGTAGGTCATCAGCAGACGGAGATCGCCCTGGACGGGCTCTTTCCGATTCGGGTCGGCCGCGGGATCCGTGCTCATCTGCAAGTCGACCGAGCCGCCCGTTTTGAACAGCCGGTCCCACTGGTTGCCGCCGTTGGCCAGCGGCCCCATGTTCCGCACCTCATAGCACACGTAGAGATGGGTGTCGTCGTAGGCCACTCTGAGGCCAGCATTATACGAAATTCCGTGGGTTTTCGCATAGTCATCTGTGAAGAGCGGCGTCGGGGGCACCGAATCCCAGTCTCTCAGGTCGCCGTCGATCTTGATCTCGTCGAGCCGCCGGTAGCAGTCGAGGACCCGGACGTTTCCCGAGGCCTGGCGTTTCGCGTTCAGCCGCTCCCACTCCTGCGTCTTGCGCAGGTCCTCGCCCGTCACCTTCACGTCCCCGCCGAGGCGGCGGAACTTGTCCAGCCCGACGACTTCGACGACGCTCGCGTGGTTGTGGCCGGCCACGGCGTAGTAGCGGTTGTCCTCGAACGTGCGGCAGAAGTACCCGCAGAAATGCTCCTGGCTGGGCGTCACGTCGTCGACCCGCAGGCCCCGCTCGTGCTCGCGCATCGACCAGGAGAGCCGGCGCGGATCGCGGATGTCGCGGAAGATCCGGCCCGCCAGCAGGCCGTCCACCGTCCAGATGTTCCAGACCCCGACGTTGGTCTTGAACACGACGAACTCGCCCAGATCGCCCGCATGCGCGGTCTCGTGCCCGATCCAGCCGTACTGGCAGACGACCTGCGCCGGGTGCCACGGGCCTGAGCTGTTGAGGGCATGGACCCCGGTGCCCTCGGTGCGGTACGACCAGAGCATCTCGCCCTGGGGCGTGAAGCAGGCCTCCGGCGCGCCCATCCGGTAGAAGGTCCCGTTGGCGAGGCGGTAGAGCGGATCGTCCCGTTGCCCTGCCGCTGCCGCAAGCTGTGGCATGTCCTGCTCTTCATAGACGGGCACCCCGTCGGGCAGGAACTCCTTCACCTGAAAGCGGACTCTGCCCGCCTGGCAGCTCAAGTCCCTGTTGATGAGGGTGACGCCGTGGATCCTCTTCGGGGTGAAGACCACTTCGTCCTTCTGCACTTTCCCGTCGCCGTTGCGGTCGGACCAGGTGAACTGGTAGTCTTCGAGCACCTTCTTGCCGAGCGAGGAGAGCACCTCGGGCGTCCGCAGCGCGGGGAAGTAGTTCGCCAGCCCAACCGCCGCCACCCGCTTCAGGTGGTCCTTCTCATAGAGGTAGACCACGCCCACTGGCATGTCCGGGTCGGGGTTCCAAGGCCGCGTCACGTGGTAGATGCGATCCTTGATATGAATGGGCAGTTCGCCGGGATCGGAATCGCCGAGCCACGTGAGGTTCTTCAGCCGCGTCGTGCCCTTCTGCCACTCCAGCTCGAACTCGAGGTTCGAGATCAAGAGCCGCCGCTTGTCCCACGGGTCGAGGACTCCCCCTCCCCCATACGGCGTGTTGCCGAAGAAGTCGCCGAGGTGCCGGCCGTCCAGGCTCCATTGGCTGATTCGTTTCGGCCAGTACGTCCAGTCCACGACCCAGAGATGCCCCTCGCGGTCGATGGCGATGGACGTGACGTTCTGGAAGCGGTACGGATCCCACGGACCCATCCGATAGCCGCCGGGCGTGCCGATGGTCTGGACGAGCTTTCCGCTCGCGTCGTAAACACGGATCACCTTGCGGTCCGGCCCGTCGTCGTAGACATAGAGCCGGCCATTCGCGTCGAAGGCCAGACACGTCGGCCGGACGAGGTCGGACACGAATTGCCCGTGCCTCCCGCCCTCCATGTCCACCTTCCAGACTTCGTTGCCGCGGATCGTGAAGAGCGTGCCACGGCTGGCTTGTCCAGCCGTGTCTTCCACGGCACGGTCGGGCAAGCCGACCGTGGCACCCCCGGGCCTGAACGCGATGGCGCCGGGATTCTCGAAGGGCACTTCCTTGACGACCTTGCTCGTCGCCGGATCGATCACCTCGATGCGATGGGCGACGGCCGAATCGATGGGCGGCTCGCCGCCCAGGTATTGCACGGGCGCGACGCCATCGACGCGGCAGCGGCTGGGTTCGAGCTTCAGCCCGCCACGGTCGATTCGAACGCCGTACAGCCCCGCCCGGTCGCCTTCCCGCGAGACCCACTGGTCGACGATGCGGAGGCGGACGGCTCGCGTCTTGACGTCTTTGCCGAAATCGACATAACCATCCATGTATCGCGCGCGGCTATTGTGATTGAGGTCGGGCCAGTAGAAGTACCGGCGGCGCTGCTCGTAGCTCGCGAGGCGCGTCCACCCCTCTTTCGCCTTGATATCGATCGGGCCAGTCGCCGGCCCCGTGTAGGCTTCGATCTCCGCCCGCCTGCCATCCATCTCCTTGATCGCCAGGCCGCGCATCGTCTGCTCCGCCGCCCATTCGAGGGCGTAGATGCCGGGATTCTCGGCGGTCACCGGCTCCGTGCGCTCGGCGTCCCAGGAGCCGTCGGGGGCCACCGTGCCCGAGTTGACCCGCACCTTGGCCGTGCCGTGGAGACTCTGGAAGCGGCGTCGGAGCAGTTTCATGCCCTCGATCTGGCCGAACCAGTTCCCGGCGGAGGACGGCTCAGCCGGAGCTTCGCCCTCCCTCTTCGTGTCGAGCTTCAGGCCGTCTTCCTTCGTCTCCTCGTCGAGGACGTCGGACACGGCGTCATCGGCGCCCTTGACGAAGCTGATGAGGAGCGCTCGGGTGAGCGTGTTGGGCGGCGCGGGGATCACCGTCCAGATGCTCCCTCCCGAAGGTTTCGCACCTGCCCCTCCCGAAGGTTTCACACCTTCGGGAGGGTATGCCGCGGTCTTTGAGGCCGGAAGAGCGCCCGGAATACCCTCCCGAAGGGCTGAAACCTTCGGGAGGGAAAGGGGAATCGGGATCCACTGCGAGCGATCGTCGGGGTTGGGCGGGTAAGGGCCGTCGGGCTTGAGGACGCTGATTCGCAGCCTGAGTTCCTTCTCCTTGAGATCGGGCATCGGGAAGGCCAGGCTGCCGATGGGAACGGGCTTATGGAAGCTGAGCAGGACGTGCTCGCGGCGCGAGGGTCCCTTGGTCGATTCGAGCCACACCAGCCCCCCATTGTTGCCAGGCGGGGCAGCCTTGAGGCGGAAGCCGCGCAGGAAGTCGTCGCGCGGGTCAGGCTCCTTCTCATTCGCGCCGCTGGCCCGCTTCTTGTAGCGCGGCTGGCAGTTCTCGATGTCGACGGTCGCCGGCCCCGCCGCGTTCGCCAGGTAGTTGGCGTCGCCGGCGATGGAGAGATAGAGCTTGCCGTCGCGCGCGGCCATCCCGCGAGCGCCACGCTTGCGGGTCTCGGTCCCGCTGGCGCGGACGACTTGTCGGACCTCGTGCGTCTCGATATCCACGCCCCAGACGCGATCGATGTCCTCGTCGTCGCCCCAGCCTGGATTCTCGACGTAGACGGTCCCTCCTGTGCCACGGGCGGCTTGTCCGCCCGTGCCCGAGGGGACACGGCTGGGCAAGCCAGCCGTGGCACTGTCGGCCGCCATCAGGCGCGGCCCCGACCAAGCGGCGAAGCTGTGGATGCCCCAGCGTTTCCTGCCCTTCAGGTCGCACGCGATGAAGCTCACGCCGCTCTCCGCACACGGCGCGCCGAAAAAGACCCAATCGCCCACCGTTGCCACGCCGTACGGCGGCGTGTGGTCGGCCATCCAGCCCCCCGGGCCGCTCGCCCCGTTGAGCCAGGGCGAATTCTCGGGCGCGTGCATCTCGACGTTCGGATACGGCGTCATCTCGTAGCGGAGCTGGAGCGGCGGATGCGTGATCGCCTTCCAGCGGTAAGAACCCGGCTCGACGTAGTGCCCGCTCTCATCCTTGAGGTCCCACGTCTCCGCGTGCTGGCCTTTGGTGCGATCCGCGCGGGCGACCAGGTTCCGGGCGCGCCGCCCCTTCTCGTTATCGACGGAGAGCGTGAACTCCCCGTCCGCCTCCAGCGAGTAGCCGATCTGGAACGGCGGCGGCACGCTCTCGCGCGGCTGGAACTCCGGGACAGGCTCCGCGCCGAGATCCGTGTAGACGTGCATCGAGTCGATGCGGGCGATCTGCGGAGTGCCATCGGTCTTGAGGATGAGGAGCCGGATGCCCCGCGTCTTCATCGGCTCGAACCCGATCCAGCGGCCATCCGGGCCTCGCTCCCGCGAATCGACGACACGCTTCCACTCCTTCTCGACCGCCGCCACGGGGCTGAGCCCCTCCGCCCCCTTGAACGTCTCGACGCGGACGAGCTGGAAGTTGTCGCGCAGGTAGATGCCGCAGATCGTCCTCGCCTCGTCCCACGACAGCACGAACCAGCTCGGATCGAGGTCCGACACGGGCGGCCGGAAGATCTTCTTGTCCTCGTTGAAGCCGGCATTCTGCCACGTCCCGTGTCCCTCCGTCACGTACGCCGCGCGGTACGTGTGGGGAGGGCCGCCCTGCGAGTACTGCGTGAACTCGGCCTCGGCCTGGGCCGAAGCGTCCGGCGTGATGTTGTGCAGCCGCCGCGCCGAGAACCGCCAGTAGCGGACCGACGACCTCCCCTCCGACCGCTTCTCCGTCGCCAGCACCGCCCGCGTCGTCGTCCCCGCGGGCAGCGCCACCAGCCGCGGGCTCCCCTGGCCCGGGTAGACCTTCGGCGTCAGCCAGTGAGCCGGATTCTTCGGGTCGCCGGGGAACGGCGCATCCTCCTTGAGGTACCGGAACTCGCCCGCATCGAGCCACACCGAGCCGAGCCGGACCGGCTTCTTGAACGCGATCATATAATGGAAGGCATTGCCCTTCTCCCCGGCTTCCCCTGCCGACCAGCCGTGCCCGCTCTTGAAGTTGCCCCCAAGCCCCAGCGCGGCCAGGACGTCCGCCGCCTCGGCGGGCGACGCCGCGTCGTCCTTGAAGGTCTTGCACGCCGCCAGATCCAGGTCGTCCCTCGTGAAGGCCGGCTCGGCCAGGCTGCCCGCCCACGCGCTTCCAGCCAGCAGGAGCAGGAGGCAATGGCGCATAATCTGGCATCTGGCATTTGGAATCTGGCATTCGGCTGTGGCCGAAGGCCACGCCGAGGATGCAGTACTCCCATAGGGGATGACACGGCAGGGGACGACATCGGCTGTCTGCGGTGGAGGGACGCGCTCTTGCATGGTCGCTCAGCACAACTCCCTGCGCGTCCGCTTCGGCGAGAGTCCGCCGTACGGCGGACACACTTCCCTTACGAACGCTGCTATGCCCAGGGCATTTCGCCCGTCGGATCTGGCAGCAACCCCTCGAACGTCCTGCCGGGCAGGATTATACCCCGCCGGGCGGGGGAGAAACAAGCGCACATGGCCGGCGAGCAGCCCCGGCGCAGGCGGCTCCAGGCTCTGGTATGTAGTTCCGCCTTCAGGCGGCGTTCGTAGTTCCGCCTTCAGGCGGTCCTCTCTTCTGGCCGCGATCCCGCCCCCCGCCGCGTCTCATGAATCATGAACAAGGAACGCCTGAAGGCTCTATACATACGCCGCCTAAAGGCGGGACTACATACTCAGACCCCGCCTCTTGCCCTCGCGCGCCGCGAATGCTAGAATGGCCGAGCGTCCACCATCGAGGGGCAGGGAGCGGCAAGAGGAGCGGATTATGCTATCGCGCCTTCGCAGCGGAATGCTTGCAGTCGGGCTGGCCTCGCTGGCTTCGCTCGTCGGCGGCTGGGCTTCGGCCGACACCATCGAGCTGACCGATGGCACCGTGCTCAACGGCTGCTTCGTCCGCGACGAGGGGATTCGCTACCTCGTCTGGGAGAAGATGGCCGACGTCGGCGGCCCGGCCAAGGCCATCCCCAGGAGCCAGGTGAAGCAGCTCAAGATCCAGCGCGACGCGGCCTGGGACGCCCATCCCGATCTCCCCGACCTCTCGGTCACGTTCATCGAGATGGACCCCAAGCGGGCGGGACTCCACGGCCACGTCGACTACGATTCCTACGGCCGGCCCAGCCTCCGCGGCGCCAAGGGCCTCCTCGACCTCGGCGACCGCACGGTCATGGCCCCCGAGGAAGCCGCCAAGAACGTGAAGCTCAAGTACGCGCCCGGCGAGGAGGTCACGCTCACGGCCCACGTCCGCAACGTCGGCTTCAAGGAGGCCAAGCCCTTCCAGTTCGTCTGGCTGATCGACGACAAGGAAGTCGCCAAAGGCGACTGCGCGAAGTCGCTCAAGGAGATGGAGGAAACGTCGTTCGCGCTGAAGTACAAGTGGGAAGACGGCTTCCACACCGCGACGTTCCGCGTCGTGACCGACCAGCCGGAGATTTCGGCCAACAACAACGAGGCGAAGGACCCGCTCTGGGGCTGGGGCTTCTGGTTCTACGTCACGAACGGCCGCTGCGACGCCTGGCATCAGGTCCGCTCCGCCGCCGGCACCTTCTGCTGGGAGGACTATTACCGCTGGCACGTCGAACTCATGAACACGCTCTTCGAGGCGAGCGTCTTCCCTGCCGCGCCCAAAGGCATCATCGCCCGCGTGCGGCTCGACCGCGTGATCTACACCGACGACCTCGACCAGGCGCTCAAGAGCCACGAAAACCCCGCCGACGGCCTCTCCTATCAGCAGGGCACCTGGATCTGGCGCAACGACGAGGACAAGAATAAGAAGTGGGTCGAGCCCGACAAGAACTGGCGCAACGGCACCGAGTGGTCGCTCCCCCACGAGCTGGGCCATCAGCTCGGCATCACGGACTGGTATTTCCTCGACTACGAGGGCACGAAAGACCACGTCTGGCCCGACACGGGCGAGAAGATCGCCCACTTCCAGACCCACCCCGACACGATGATGCACTGGCACGGCCCGAACGTCTACTCCGAGGTGGATGCCGGCTACCTGAACATGACCTGGGACAAGCCGCGCGGCCACTTCGGCGACTACTACTTCGCCCTCCCCGCCGAGTGCTTCCTCCAGGTCCAGGACGTCAACGGCCTCGGCCTGCCTGGGGCGAAGGTCGAGATCTTCCAGCGCGGCACCGAGGTCGACCCCAAAGGCGAACCCGGCGAGCAGCAAGGCGTCCGCTTCTTCCCCGCCATCGAGGACGGCAATTTCAACCGCCCCGTCTCGAAGGC
>Ga0315273_10002329_pt1 | contig 22379 bp, 20 predicted proteins | sample YL17G02_0_MG_FD_205753 | JGI IMG/M metagenome (GOLD analysis project Ga0315273, IMG submission 205753) | Sediment microbial communities from Yellowstone Lake, YNP, Wyoming, USA - YL17G02_0 | ecosystem: Environmental > Aquatic > Freshwater > Lake > Sediment | place: USA: Wyoming | collected...
GGCTCAACCCTTGCGGCGCGTTTTTGGAGCTTGCCAGCTGGCACGGATGCGGCGCTGTTGTTGCGGTAGCTTGCCTTGCTTGCCCTCAGACACCATTTCGAAGCGCAGTCCACCGGAGACAGGCGCCACCGCCAGCAGCTTGACTTCCACCTGGTCACCCAGTTGGAACTTTTCACCCGTGCGTTGGCCGATGAGCGCATGTTCCACCTCGGAGTATATGAAATAATCGGACCCCAGGCTGGAAACGGGCACAAAACCATCTGCGCCCGTATCGTTCAGCTTGACGAAGAGCCCGGCTCCCACCACGCCGCCGATGCGCCCTCTGAACACGGAGCCTGTCTGGCCGGAAAGATGCGATGCAATCAGCCGGTCAATCGTTTCACGCTCAGCCGCCATAGCGCGGCGTTCGGCATCGGAAATCATATCCGCCGTTTCCTGAAGCCGTGCCACATCATCCGTGGACAGGCCATCATCGCCAAAGCCCAGCGCAGTCACCAGGGCACGGTGCACGATAAGATCAGCATAGCGACGGATGGGAGAAGTGAAATGCGCATAGCGCCGCAGAGCAAGACCAAAGTGCCCCTTGTTGGCAGCGGCATAGATCGCCTGGGCCTGCGTTCTGAGGACCACATCATTCACCAGATTCTGGTAGTCCTTGCCCTTGACTTCGCGCAGCAGGGCATTGAAATGCTGGGGCTTCATAACCTGGCCAAGTGGCAGGCTCAGGTCGACGGTTTTCAGGAACATGGCAAGGGCGCGCACCTTCTCTTCTGAGGGTTGCTCATGCACCCGGTACAGAAGAGGTGTTCTCTTCGCTTCCAGTTCCTCGGCCGCAGCCACATTCGCCTGTATCATGAATTCTTCGATGAGCCGATGAGCATCGAGGCGTAAGGGTGTCACCACGCGCAGGACGTGTCCTTTCCCATCGAGCACCAGTTTGCGCTCCGGCAGGTCAAGTTCGAGGGGGCTGCGCTTGTCACGCGCCTTGGTCAAAGCCGCATAGGCAGCCCATAACGGCTTCAGCACACCCGCAACCAGCATTTCTGCCTTGGCACTTGGCTTGCCATCAATGGCCGCCTGGGCTTCCTCATAGGAAAGCTTGGCAGCAGACCGCATGATGACGCGGGAAAAGCGATGGGTTTTCTTGTGGCCTGATTTATCGAACACCATGAAGCAGGCAAGTGCCGGACGGTCTTCTTTTTCGCGCAGGGAACACAGATCATTTGAAATCCGTTCTGGCAACATGGGAACGACACGGTCGGGGAAATAAACAGAGTTGCCGCGAAAGCGCGCCTCCCTGTCCAGCGCCGAACCAGGCCGTACGTAGGTCGCTACGTCGGCGATGGCCACGATAATCTGGAAGCCACCATGATTGGCCGGGTCATCATCAGATGCAGCCCAAACGGCATCATCATGATCTCGCGCATCTGGAGGATCGATGGTCACCAATGGCGTCTTACGCAAATCAAGGCGGTCGGCAGGGGAGAAGGTCTTGAGATTTTCACTTTCCGTCAGCACTCGTTCAGGAAATTGGCTGGGAAGGGCATGATGGTGAATGGCAATCAGCGATATGTTGCGCTGGTCATTGAGATCGCCCAGTCTTTCGCGCACTCGCGCGAGCGGCAGGCCGCGACCATGGTCCTTGATAATTTCAGCCTCGACCAGTTCGCCATCCCTTGCCCCATTGTCATCACCACTGCACACTTGCAACTCATTGCGGGCTTTCTTGTCGACCGGGATAAGCCGTGCGCCATGCCCCTTCACCAGGCGGAAAACGCCAAGCACCCGTTTTGATCGGTCAGAAAGGGCACGAATGATCTCGGCCTTGAATTTGTATTCCTGTCCAGGCGTGGCCGTAAGCCTTGCCAATACCCGATCACCCCGGCCCGGCGGTCGTATGCCTTCACGGACGCGGATCTCCATGAGCACCAGCGGCGCCTTGCCAGCCACGCGCTCGTCCCACTCCACCGGCTCGCCGTAGGTTTCCCCGTGGCGATCAATGCCCGTAACCTCGATCACCGTCACCGGAGGCAGCAATGATGTGTCAACCAATTTTCGGCGGCTTCTGGCCAGCTTTCCGTCCTGCTCCAGCTGCCGCAACATGGTCTTGAGCCCAATCTTAGCGGCTCCCGTCAGGCCAAAGGCATGCGCGATTTCCCGCTTGCCAACGACAGTGGGAGAGGTCTGGATAAACTCCAGCAGTGCTGCCTCGCTGGGTAGTCCCCTCATCGGGACCTTGCTAGTCTTGATCATGCTTGAGGGAAATAGCTGGATTGTAAGGATTCCGATAGTGCAGGGCCTCCTAGGAAAACAAATATTCCCAGGATGCCGCCGGAGCCGAAAAAATAGGAATAGAGGGGTACAGCGGATCAGGCAGCAGCTTTTTTGGCGGTCTTGGGGGCCACCTTTTTAGCTGGCGCTTTCTTTGCAGCAAGTTTCTTGACCGCGGCCTTTCGCACCGGCTTCTTTTTACCGGGCCCCTTCATTTCGCGCTCATTGATCAGTGCAACTGCCTCGTCGAGGGTGACAGTTTCGGGGGTTTTATCCTTCGGTAGGGTGGCGTTGACCTTGCCATGCTTGACGTAGGCGCCATATTTGCCGTTGAAGACCTGGACATTGCCCGTACCATCGGGATGGGCACCTAGATCCCTGAGAGGTGTCGCCGCGCCGCGACGCGTGAAACCCTTGGCTTTCTTCTCAGCCAGCATGTCAACGGCCCGATTGATACCGATGCTGAAGACATCATCTGCCAGTTCAAGATTGACGTAGGTTCCGTCATTCAGAATGTAGGGGCCGAAACGACCGAAATTGGCAAGGATCGGTAACTGGTTTTGGGGATGAATGGCAACTTCGCGTGGCAACGACAGGAACTTCAGCGCCTGATCCAAGTCGATATCCACGGGATCAAAACTGCGCGGAATGGACGCGCGCTTGGGTTTTTCCTTACTTCCCTCAGGTACCTCCCCCAATTGCAGATAGGGGCCGAAGCGGCCCATGCGACGGGTTACTTTTTCCCCCGTTTCAGGAGCAACGCCAAGCTCGATGCCTTCCGGTGGAATAGCGGAGGCAGCATCACCACCAGCGGTCATCTGGCGGGTGAATTTGCATTCAGGGTAATTGGTGCAGCCCACAAACGAACCAAATTTGCCAAGCTTCAGGGACAATTGCCCGTCGGCACACAGGGGACACTTGCGAGGATCGCCTCCATCGGCCGGAGCGGGGAAAATATGCGGCGCCAGGATTACGTTAAGGGCATCGAGCACATTGGTGACGCGCAATTCCTTGATCTCGCCCACATGGGCAGAGAAGTCTTTCCAGAAGTCACGCAACACCTCACGCCAATCGACTTCGCCGTTCGACACACGGTCAAGCTGCTCTTCCAGGTTTGCTGTGAACCCGTACTCCACCCATTTGCTGAAGAAGGATTCGAGGAAGGCAGTGACGATGCGGCCCTTGTCTTCAGGGATAAGGCGCTTCTTGTCGAGGCGTACGTAGCCACGGTCGCGAATAGTCGACAGCACCGATACATAGGTTGATGGACGGCCGATCCCCAACTCTTCCATTTTCTTAATGATCGATGCTTCCGAGTAACGCGGTGGTGGATCAGTGAAATGCTGTTCGGCCGCAACCTTGCGAACCCCAATGCCGTCGCCGCGAGACATGGCCGGCAGGCGGCGCGCATCTTCGTCCTCGCCATCGTCGAGATCTTCGTTGTAGACCTTAAGAAAGCCGTCGAATTTCATGACTGAGCCATTGGCCCGGAATGAATAGTGCTTGCCATCCTGGCCGGTTGCACCGAGATTCGCCGACGTGCGCTCAAATTCAGCACTTTCCATCTGGCTGGCGATGGTGCGCTTCCAGATGAGCTCGTAGAGGTCGAACTGTTCGCCATCAAGAGCACCACGTACCGAAGAGGGCAGGCGGCCAAGCTCCGTCGGACGGATAGCTTCATGCGCCTCCTGCGCATTCTTTGCCTTGGTCGTATATTGCCGGGGAGTCGACGGAAGATACGGTTCGCCAAAGTTCTTAAGGATCGCATTGCGCGCAGCCGCGATACCTTCGGGGGCTATGTCGACACCATCGGTACGCATGTAGGTGATGAGTCCCACTGTTTCGCCATCGATATCCACGCCTTCATAGAGCCGCTGCGCCACCTGCATGGTCTTGGCAGATGTAAAGCCCAGCTTGCGCGAAGCTTCCTGCTGCAAGGTCGACGTGCGAAACGGGGCATATGGGTGTCGTTTGGCCGGCTTGCTTTCTATGCTGTCCACGACGAAACGGGCGTTTTTCAGCGTCTGCTCGATGGCGCGGGCCGAGGCCTCGTCATTGATGTCCAGCTTGCCAATCTTCTGTCCGGCTATGGATTGAAGCGAGGCCGAAAACTCATTGCCCTCTGGCGTGGTGAATATGCCGACGATGGTCCAGTATTCCTGCGACTTGAAGGCTTCGATCTCAAGCTCCCGGTCGCAGATGATCCGCAGAGCGACAGATTGTACCCGGCCTGCCGAACGCGAGCCCGGCAGCTTGCGCCAAAGCACAGGCGAGAGCGTGAAGCCGACAAGGTAGTCAAGGGCGCGTCGGGCGAGATAGGCATCTACCAGTGGTGCGTCCAGGTTCCTCGGATGCTGCATCGCCTCCAGCACCGACTGCTTAGTGATAGCATTGAACACTACGCGCTGCACATTCTTGCCCTTGAGCGCCCCTTTTTTCTTAAGAATCTCGATAACATGCCAGGAAATCGCTTCGCCCTCACGGTCAGGGTCGGTTGCCAGAACGAGGCTGTCATCATCTTTCAAGGCATCAGCTATGTCGGCCATTCGCCTGGAAGACTTTGAGTCCACCTCCCAATCCATAGCGAAATCTTCGTCTGGCCGAACCGAACCGTCCTTGGGGGGTAAGTCGCGCACGTGGCCATAGGAGGCGAGAACTATAAAGTCAGAACCGAGGTATTTATTAATGGTCTTTGCCTTGGCAGGCGACTCAACGACGACAACAGTCATGCTATTTCCTGACTTCCAAACGGAGGGTCACATATAGGCATCTCTGCCGAACTGCAAGTTCCACGCATAAATTCCCTTAATCCATAGATTCCATAAGATACAATTCTAGGTAGGTGTAAAATGAAATTAACACGCCTAGAATGCGTTTATGGTCGGGCTCGAGGAATTATTGGTTTGATGGACTAGCCTATGAATATTTATTGAAAAAACCACGGAATAAAGGAGAACAAGGAATGGTAATTGGTTCAGTACATCACAGACATGCTCCTCGAGCTGAGGAATATGGTTAGATTAGCCAATTTGCCGACACTGCTGGGCCTTCTCGAATTGAGCTTCTGCGAGACGTTTTCAATTGCCAATAAGGTAAAGATTCCTGATGGCGAGATCAAAAATTCAAGTGTCTGGCGCGCGCCGCAAACGGGGAGTAACTCGAGATATTACAAGGGTTTGACCAGCCGTAAATGTAGCCTTTTCGTGCTCGTCCAGTAAAATGCTGCTGCCATTCAGGATATGCACCACGGTTAAGCCTGGGCCTCCTTCGACGTCATATGTGCCCGTTGTTTTGCAGCTGGTTAACGTGCCGGCGCCAAATCTGCGGTTTATTATCAGATTGAAGTCCACAACGGCACCCTGCAACAGCCTTCCCGTAATGACAGCATCGCCCGAGAATGAAAACGGCTTGAGAGGTTCCAGAACAACCGAATCACCGCCCACAAAGTCGAGGCTCATGCCATTGCCCGCCAGGACCATGATATGGCGGTCGCAGCCTGTAAAAGTTGAGAACGGGCCGTCCGTCTCAACCTGAGCCATGCTCACACGCCAATCGAAGGGGCTTGTACATGGCGGGCTCACGTGGATTTCCGTGGTTATGCCACCGCCATTCTTCCAAGGCATGACCCGATAATCCGCTTGCCGGATGAGCTTCATAGATTGGTGTGCCGCAGGCAGCCAATGGGCTCTGCATGAGCGATAACCCGTCTTATGGTAGGGAACTTCCCCTGCAGATCGTTTTCGATCTGGTCCAGCATGCTGTGGACATTATCAACGGTCTCTTCGGGTGCAAACCTGCAATGATAGTGTATGAATAGTCCCTGGTCAGTTTGCCGAATGCGGATGTTGTGAATATCAGTCAGCCGGGGCCGCTTCTTTGCGAGATTGAGCAGAAGTGCAGTAATATCTTTGGCTTCTTTTGCTGGGGCGTTGGAGCCGGACAACAGGCGTTCGGGCTGCGGCTCAATGTGGCTCTCCACTTCCACATTGCTGCCAAGCTCAAGGCGGATGGCGTCCTCCAGGTTAGTGGCGTGCTCATGGGCCTCCGACAGGGACATCAGTCCATCAACCTCCAGGTCGAAACTGACCGCCAACTTGCCCTTGATATCCTGGACAGTGAGGTGATGGATGGCAAGATTACGTCGTGAGGCTATGAGCATCACGCGTTGGAAAACGGTTTCATCATCAAGTGCCACGGGATTGGCTGCAACCGTCACGTCGGCAGTCGGGAACCTTGCAATGATGCCGTCCACCAGTGTGTCCTTCAGTTTCATGATGTCATCAACCGGCATAGTGCGGCGGACTTCGACGATGACACTGGTGAAAAGAATGGGCCCTGATGGACGCAGTCGGAGCGTTTTCAGCACCAGGACCCCGCAGGTATTTTCCACAAATGAGCGAATTTCTGAGGTTGCGCCGGCGGGTGCAGTGTCGAGTAGGGTGGCGAGTGTCCGCTTGCCCAATCTCCAGCCCGCAAGAGCCACGAAGAACGACACCACCATTGCCGCCATAGCATCGGCAACAGGATATCCCAGCCACACCGCACCCAGACCCAAAATCACCACGCAGGAGCTCCACATGTCTGAACTGAAATGTAGCGCATCTGCCTCGAGGGCTTCACTGGAGGTCTTCTCCGCCACACGTGTCAGGGCGCGCGAACGGCTGAAGTCGATAAGAGCAGAGGCTGCGATGATCGAAACCGACCACCACGTCACCTCCACCACATGCGGCTCACCAATCAGGCGCGACACTGCTTCATAGACAATCCAACCGGTTGTCAGGAACAACAGTCCGGTCTCGATCAGGGCGGCGACACTTTCTGCCTTGGCGTGGCCATAGTGGTGCTCCTCATCTGGCGGTTGGTCGCTCCAGCGCACGGCAAACCAGGTGACACCTGTGGCGCCTAGGTCAATGACGCTGTGAATGGCCTCGGACAATATGCCGAGCGATCCCGTGGCGAGCCCGGCCGCAAGCTTGCCTACGACCATGGCAAGACTGGCAAAGAATGAGTAGGCGACAACCTGTTGCTTTTCTGGTGTGGACATGGCCACTACATAGCCTACATTTCACATGGATTCCCGCTTAAAATCAGCCATATGAACAGCGCATACCAGCGCTACACATTATCTGCCTTGAGGAAACGCAGGGCCTCGTGTCTGGTGCGATTTCAGGAACTGGACATGATCGTAGAATCAATTTCCACCACATTAGCGACAGGTCGCAGGGCAGGTGCACTGACCTTCGGCGCCATTTTCGCCCTTGAGTCACTTGTGCGATCCCTGAATTCTACTGTTGTCTCATTGCAGGCCTATGATCTCCTTGGTACGAGCCAGAAGGTAAGCGAACTTTCAACCGTAGTGTCCCTTTCAGTTCTCGTAACGACGCTCTTATTTCCCTTTTTGCTCGGACGCATGCGCCGTCGCTGGGCCTACACGATCGGCATCGTGGTCATGATCTTGGCAAGTATGCTCCTGGCCAGTTTCACTGTCGCAGGTCAGGCCGGCGGGATGTATTTCCGCAACTGCGGTGCCGCCATGATGAACATCACGCTCTCGCTGTACATCATGGACCATATTAGACGTGCGGACCTCGCCCGCAGCGAGCCCATTCGCCTAAGCCTTTCAACTTTTTCCTGGATGGTGGGGCCGGCAAGTGGCGTCTGGCTCTATATCCATTTCGGCACCTGGGGCCCTCAGATCGCGGCCATTGCGGCGGCAGCGGGATTATTTATCCTGTTCTGGTACCTGCGCCTCTCCGATCGTGTCACCATGACATCGGGTACACTGCAACCCTTCAACCCGTTAGGCAACGTCATGCGCTTCATGCGGCAGCCAAGACTGCGGCTTGCCTGGGTGATTGCATTCGGCAGATCGTGCTTCTGGTCAACCTTCTTCATCTATGGTCCGCTGCTGATGGTGGAGGGTGGCGTGAGGAAACAAGTCAGTGGCCTGATGATTTCCGCAAGTCAGGGCCTGCTGCTATTTGCTTACCTGTTCGGACGTCTGGCTGTGCGCATTGGCGTACGCCCGGTGATCAGCTTGTGCTTTTTGGCGATAGCAGCCTCATCGGTTACAGCAGGTCTTGCCGGCAAGGCCTCACCCTACCTGGCCATGTTTTTCATGTTGGTGGCAGCCCTTGCCGCTACCGGGCTGGACGGCGTAGGTGGTATTCCCTTTCTGCGGGCGGTGAGGCCTCACGAACGTCAGCGCATGGCGCCAGTTTACCGCACCTACATTGATTTCTCAGATCTCATCCCGGCCATCGTCTTTGCAGTTGCCCTTTCGTTTTTCGAGATTGGCAGTGTGTTCATTATCCTGGGAATTGCTTTGGCAGTTGTGGGGAGCATCGCTTTTCGCTATCTCCCCAAGTCATTATAGAAAGAGAAGATCTATAAAGGGAAGATAGTAGAATTGCTTGCCTGCAACTCGTTATCGGCAACAAGAATTACTCGTCCTGGTCATTGCGTCCTTACATGGCACTGGCAATGGCAGGCATTCCATTCTTGGAAAAACTGATCCACTTCGGCGAGCCGCACTTTGGTAAGGAAATCAGGAAGATTTCGCCGACCGGCAAGGTTCCGATTCTTGTCAATGGCAAAGTCACGATTTGGGACTCACTCGCTATCCTTGAATATCTCGCTGAAACCTTACCAGAGAAGAACCTTTGGCCCAAGAATAAGGCTGCAAGGGCAATGGCACGTTCCATATCCAGCGAAATGCACAGCGGTTTTTCGGCCTTGCGCAATGCTTGCCCCATGAACCTGCGGAGACCGCCGAAACCCATTGTGATGAATGACGCAGCACATTGCGATGTGGCTCGCATCGAAGCAGTCTGGAAGGAGGCTCGCAAAACCTACGGCACGGGCGGTAAATTTCTATTCGCTAAGTTCTGCAATGCCGATGCCATGTTTGCTCCCGTTGTGACCCGCCTTGATACCTACGCTATTCCGGTATCCAAGGAAAGCCGCGCCTATATGGATGCGGTGATAGCCACTAAGGCGTTACAATCATGGAAAACGGCGGCATTGCAAGAAAGTTGGGTCGTTCCAGAAGACGAAGTGGATTGAACGGTCCTACCACACCCGATCCGTTGATGCTCAATAGCGGCAGCAGATGAAGCTGCCCTTGGAGTAGTCGACATTAACGTTGTGGAGGCTGGTGCCATACTTCTTGCACCAATGCTCAAAACCGCGCGCAAACAGTTTAGCTAGCAATTCCTTTCAACAATTGGGAAGGCTGTTCTTTTTTTGAGGGCTGCACCAACGCCTGCACTCAGCTCGAAGCTTATCATGGCAACCAGAGTGATAGGATTCTTCAACGAAAGCCCCGGATCCGCAGGGGCCTTGCAAGAGCTTTTTCCGGGACAGCACTGGCAGAGCCTCCAACGCCTTGTCGTCGCCGCCAAACTGGGCGATGAATTGGCGAAAGGTTGCCGGCCCAACATTTTCACTTTGAATGAGTCTTATCCCCTCAAGATGCTGGGGTTCGCCAAACAGCGACAAGTTGCACTAGCCTTTTTTTCCCAGTTCGATGCGCGGCTCCTTGTTCTTGACAAGCCGCATGATGTTTTCTCGATGCATGACCCAGACCGCTGCGCCAATGAGCGCCGTGGGCCAGAAAAACTCCATACGGTTCAGCACAAAGGCCCAGAACGGCGTTAGCAGGGAAGCTACAAGCGCCGCCAGAGACGAAATACGGAACAGGTAAGCCAGCACCAGCCAAACGGCGATGAAAATCAAACCGAGTGGCCAGTAAAGGCCAAACAAAACTCCCACATTGGTGGCAACCCCCTTGCCTCCCTTGAAGCCGAGCCAGACTGGAAAGATATGTCCGGCCATAGCGCCGAGGCCCGCCAGTAATCCCAATTGTTTATCACCGAAATGCGCTATGAGCAGAACTGGAATCATGCCCTTCAGTGCATCCAGCAGTAGAGTTGCCGCGGCAATCTTCCTGTTGCCGAGACGGAGCACATTGGTGGCGCCAATATTACCCGAACCCACCTTGCGCACGTCACCTAGGCCTGCAGCCTTCGCAAGTATGAGTCCAAAGGGAATGCTACCGCAAATGTACCCGAATAGAATTGCAACAGCTGGCATCATGATCGGCGACCGTATGCGTAAACCGTGCGACCCGCAACGACCGTTTCAACAACCCGTCCTTCGAGCGTACAGTTTTCAAGTGGTGAATTCTTGGATCGTGAATGCAACTTGGCCTCCTGCACCGTCCAACTCTGGTTCAGATCCACCACGGCGAAATCGGCCGGTGCACCCGGTGCCAGTCGGCCGCTTTCTAACCCCAGTATTTCCGCAGGCTTTGCAGACATCGCTTCAATCAACCGAGATAACGGCATTGTTCCATTATGAAAAAGGCCAAGTGCTGCCGACAGCATGGTTTCTAACCCAATAGCCCCGAAAGCTGCCTCGGCAAAGGGGAGACGTTTGGTATCTGCACTTTGCGGATCATGCGACGACACGATCACGTCAATGCTGCCGTCGATCACCCCTGCCACTAGCGCACGGCGATCGCCCTCGTTGCGGAGTGGCGGCGAAATTTTGAAAAAAGTACGGTAGGCCCCAATGTCATTCTCATTCAGCGTGAGATGGTGCACGGAAACGCCACAGGTCACCGGCAGGCCCTTGGCCTTCGCTGCCCTGATGACTGACAGCGATTCTGCACAGGAAATCTGCGAAGCGTGATAGCGGGCACCCGTCAATTCAACTAGCCTGATATCCCGCTCAAGCATGATGACTTCCGACATAAACGGAATACCCGCAAGTCCAAGCCGTGAAGCTGACTCAGAGGAATTCATGACACCCCGAGACAGGCTCGGTTCTTCCACATGTTGGACAACCAGCATGTCAAAGTCTTTGGCGTAGGTGAGAGCGCGGCGGAACAGGTTGGCATTGGCGACCGAATGTGTGGCGTCAGTAACGGCGACTGCGCCTGCCTCCTTCAGTCCGCCGATCTCGCTCATCATCTCACCAGCCAGGCCCTTGGTGATCGCCGCCATGGGTGCTACGCGCACCATCGCCGTATCGCGCGCGCGCCTTAAAATGTAGTCGACGATTGCAGCGTCATCAATGATGGGTTGGGTGTTCGGCATCACGATCATCGTGGTCACTCCACCGGCAGCCGCAGCCTCCGAGGCCGTTGCGAGCGTTTCCCGATACTCGGTCCCGGGTTCGCCCGTAAAAACTCGCATGTCGACCAGTCCTGGAATGATTGTGAGGCCGACGCAATCTAGCACGGTTGTTCCCACACCCTGCTGCTCCTTCGTCACTTTAGGCCCTACGGCCAGGATCCAGCCGTCATCGACCAGAATGCCGCCTGGCCCGCTAAGTCCGGAGAAAGGATCGATGATCGTCGCATTTACGTAGGCGCGGCGGTGCGGTGTTGCCCCCGGCGACATCATGAGGCCTCGCCAGTTCGCCAGTTGCGCGACAGGGCGTCCAGTACCGCCATGCGTACGGCAACTCCCATTTCCACCTGTTCGCGAATAACCGATTGCGCCCCATCGGCTACGTTGGAGTCGATTTCGATGCCGCGGTTCATGGGGCCGGGATGCATGACGAGGGCATCAGGCTTGGCAAATTTCAACTTTTCGTCGTTGAGACCATAAAAATTGTAGTACTCACGTTGCGATGGCACAAAAGCGCCGCTCATGCGCTCAAGCTGTAGGCGCAGCATCATCACCACATCGGCGTCGCGCAGGCCCTCATGCATGGTGTGGAACACCTCCACGCCGAAATTGGCAATCGCCGTCGGCAGCAATGTTGAAGGTGCAACAACCCGTACCCGCGCTCCCAGCTTGTTGAGCAAATGGATGTTGGATCTTGCCACCCGGCTATGTAGCACGTCGCCGCAGATGGCGATCTTGAGGCCTTCAATCACGATCTTGTGCCTGCGTATGGTAAGGGCATCAAGCAAGGCCTGCGTTGGGTGCTCGTGCTGGCCGTCACCGGCGTTGATCACTGCACACGACACCTTTTGTGCAAGGAGCTCTACAGCACCTGATGACGGGTGCCGCACCACCAGGAAGTTGGGGTGCATGGCATTGATGGTCATGGCTGTATCCAGAACTGTCTCACCCTTGGAGATGGCGGATGTGGACACCGCCATGCTCATCACATCAGCCCCAAGGCGCTTGCCGGCAATCTCAAAAGAACTTTGGGTGCGGGTGGAGGCTTCGAAAAACAGATTGACCTGGGTCTGCCCTTCAAGCAGTTGGCTCTGCCGATGCTGGGCGCTGCCTTCCATGACGTAAGACTGTGCAAGATCTAGTAAGGCATTAATTTCAGTGTGGGAAACGTCATCAATAGCCAGGAAATGCTGGCTGGAAAGAATCTGTCGGCGATGCGGAACGATGGTCATTAAAACTGGGTGTGTAAGGGCTAAGATCAGGGTCTGCAAGCAAAACCTGCGAATTATCAGGTCAAAAAGTGCAGAACCAAGGGAATGGTAAAGGCTGCACAAATAACCTGGAGAGTGAGAATGCTAGCAACCATGGGTGCGTCACCCCCCATCTGTTTTGCCAGAACATAGGCACCAGAACCGGTAGGTACCGCGCTGCACAGTATGGCAACTGATGCAGCCTCTCCGGAAACACCCAACAACTTCAGCCAGCCAGCCATGAAAAGCGGCATGACCAATAGTTTCAGCACTGTTGCGACCAATACCGGCGTCTTGGTTGCCATGGCTTCGTCCACGCGAAGTCCCGCCCCTACCGCCAGCAGGGCAAGTCCCAAAGCACCCCTGCCAATCATGTCCAGCACCTGGTTGGCCATGGAGGGCAGGGGCAACTGCAATAACTTCCATATAACGCCGCCAAGTGAAGACAGTACGAATGGATTCTTCGCGATGGACATTGCGATGGCGCGCGGGTCCAACCTTGTATGGGTGCCATTTACTGACACCACCGCCACATTCACGATATTGAGAAGAGGGGTCATGGCGGCCGCACTCAATCCGCCCAGCGCTAGGGCCTTCTGGCCAAAAAAGATCGGGATCACCGCGAGAGCGATGAAAGTATGCCAGCGCGTGGCCCCTTGAAAGAAACTCGAATACTGCGGCCCACTTAACTTGAGGGCGACAATAAACGGCTTTTGCAGCACCAGTAAGATAATGAACATCGTTGAAATACCAAGCATCATGGCAAGTGCCATGGACCACACCGGAATATTGGAAAAGTTGGCTGAAGCGATTTCCTTGAAGATGATGGCCGGAAACAGCACGAAGTAGCAAAGATGGTCCAACGCGCTCCAATGAACCGCTTCGATCAAGCCACTTCGGCGCAGGCCAAAGCCCGCGAGGATGACGATAAAAACCGGGAGCAGGGCGAGGAAGGATTGCGTCATGTCGGCCTCAAGGAGTCGAGGGCCGATTGCAGGATGTAGGCTGCGGCCAGCTTGTCGATGACCTTGTCACGCTTGGCGCGCGACGCATCGGCCTGGATGAGCATGCGTTCAACCGCAGCGGTGGACAATCGCTCGTCCCAGAACACGATCGCAAGATCGGTTAGTTTTGCCAGGTTACGGGCAAAAGCGCGCGTTGCCTGCGCCCGTGAGCCTTCGGTGCCATCCATGTTGATGGGCAGCCCCAGTACTAGCACGCCAACGTTTTCCCGTGCAGCAATTACGAGCAGTTCGATGGCATCGAGCGTAAACTTCCGTCGGGCAATGGTCGTGATGGGTGTTGCGATTTGACGGGTCAGGTCGCGAGTAGCAATTCCGATTGTCGTTGTGCCGAGGTCAAGTCCCATCAGCCTGACATTGGCCGGCAGGTTTTCCAAAGCGGACTGGAGTGCGACGAGGTGGGTGGACATGGTTCTTAACTAGACGATTTGGCAAGGAGGTAAAGCTGAGTTATTGAACGACGGCAGATTTGTTTGTGGAAAGAAGCTGAATGGCCAAGAAAGTTGAACGACCCGTTGGTGTAATCGTGGATCCCCTACCAATTGGAAACGTGCCCGACCTGCGCCCGCTGCATGGGCGCTGGATGCGCCTGGTGCCCGTCTCGGCAGTAAAGCACGCTGCCGACCTCTGGGCTTCGTTTGACGGCAAGGACCCGGAAGGCCATATCTGGACCTATCTCGGATATGGCCCCTTTCCCTCGTTGGAAGCATTCACCGAATGGCTCGAAAGCCGCGAAGCGGCCCGCGATCCGTGGTTCTATGCATTCGTGCGCCGAGATTCGAACAGGGCTGTCGGGATGGGGGCTTTCATGCGTAATGACCCGGCCAACGGTGCAATCGAAATCGGCCATATCTGGATGTCACCCGAACTGCAAAAAACCCGCGAAGCTACGGAAGTGATCTACCTGATGATGCGCCACTGCTTTGAAGACATCGGCGTGCGCCGCCTGGAATGGAAATGCGATTCACTGAACGCGCCCTCGCGCAAAGCGGCATTGCGTTTCGGCTTCACCTTCGAGGGCATATTTCGCCAGCATTTCATCGTCAAAGGCCGTAACCGTGACACCTCGTGGTTTGCCATGATCGACAGTGAATGGCCCCAGGCGAGAGCGGCTTTTGAAACCTGGCTCCGGGATGAAAATTTCGACAAAAAGGGCGTCCAGAAAGCCAAGTTGCAGGTTAGGATCTAGGCTGCTAATCAGCGACCCTGAACTTAACAGGACTCGTTTTACATGTCAGTTGACCAAGCCACCGTGCGCCGGGTTGCAAGGCTCGCCCGCATCAAGGTGAAAGAAGATAGTGTTGAACGCCTCGCCGGCGAATTAAACTCCATTCTTCATTGGATCGAACAACTGAACGAGGTTGATGTGTCTGGTGTAGAGCCACTGACTTCGGTCGTCACCGTGAAAATGAAAATGCGAAAAGACGAGGTGACCGATGGCCACAATTCCAAGGTCGCCGTTTCCAATGCTCCTGCTGCAGAGGATGATTACTTTTTGGTGCCAAAGGTGATCGAATGAACGATCTTACTTCACTGACCATTGCTGCAGTACGCGGAGGCTTGCGCCGGCGCGAGTTCTCGGCAGTTGAACTCACCAACGCCTATCTCAGCAATATGGAAGGCGCCCGTATTCTTAACGCCTATATCGTTGAAACACCCGATAAGGCCCGTGAAATGGCCAAGGCATCGGACGCCAAACTGGCCAAGGGCGAGGGTGGTGCGCTGGAGGGTATTCCGCTCGGCATCAAGGATCTGTTCGCGACCAGAGGTATTCATACCCAGGCCTGCAGCCACATTCTGGATGGCTTCAAGCCCGAATACGAATCCACCGTCACCAGCAATCTGTGGCGCGATGGCGCCGTCATGCTGGGCAAGCTCAACATGGACGAGTTTGCCATGGGGTCTTCCAACGAGACCAGTTACTACGGCAATGTTATAAATCCATGGCGGCGCAACAATTCGAATACGGCACTGGTTCCCGGTGGTTCTTCGGGTGGTTCAGCCTCGGCTGTGGCGGCCCATATCTGTGCGGCAGCCACAGCAACGGATACCGGCGGATCAATCCGCCAGCCTGCCGCGTTTACCGGCACCGTGGGGATCAAACCGACCTATGGCCGCTGTTCCCGCTGGGGTGTCGTTGCCTTCGCCTCATCGCTAGACCAGGCAGGTCCTCTTGCCCGCGATGTCAGGGATGCGGCCATCATGCTTAAATCCATGGCGAGCGTTGACGATAAGGACACAACCTCGGTTGACTTGCCGGTTCCGGATTACGAGAAGGCAATTGGTAAATCCATTAAGGGTCTGCGTGTAGGCATCCCATACGAATACAAGTCAGATGGCATGTCCCCAGAAATTCAGGTGCTATGGGTCAGGGGCGCCCAGTGGCTGAAAGAGCAGGGCGCTGAAATTATTGAAATCTCGCTCCCCCATACGAGATATGCACTACCTGCCTATTACATCGTGGCACCTGCCGAAGCCTCATCAAATCTCGCCCGCTATGACGGCGTCCGCTATGGCCTCCGTGTTCCAGGATCTGATATCGTGGAAATGTACGAGAATTCCCGTGCTGCCGGTTTTGGTGCGGAAGTTCAGCGTCGCATCATGATTGGAACTTACGTTCTGTCAGCCGGCTACTACGACGCCTACTACGTCAGGGCTCAAAAGATCCGCACGCTCATCAAGCGTGATTTCGATCAGGCCTGGAGCAAGGTCGATGTTGTGCTGACACCGGCCACACCGAGCCCGGCTTTCGCACCAGGCGAAATCAGCGATCCCGTACAGATGTACCTCAATGATATCTTCACGGTGACCGTGAACATGGCGGGTCTTCCCGGGATTGCCGTACCGGCCGGCCTTTCAGAGGATGGTTTGCCATTGGGGCTCCAGCTTATCGGCAAGCCCTTCGACGAAGAAACCCTGTTCCAGACCGCGGCGGCTATCGAACAAGTGGCAGGGGGTTACAAAGCCCCGAAATGGTGGTGATTTCAGCACTTTCTTGTCCGCGTTAACTATCTGTTAATTATATTTCCACCTCGAATCCGAATTCTATTATGTTCAATCCAAGGCGAGTGAACGGGGTTTTCGAGGCATTTGATGAGTTTGAGAGCGGTACTGGCAGGCATCATGGGGTTGGCATTGATGGCAGATGCTGCCTTTGCCGCCAATGCTGCCACCGAATATGGCAAGTCACTTCCGCCCGTAGGTTTTGTACGCTTCTGCGTCGACAATCCGGCAGACTGCAAATCCTTTGATGACAAGTACGATCGCCTGGCGATTTCGCCGGACCGTTGGAAACTTGTCTATCAAGTCAACAGTTACGTGAACAACAAGATCGCTCCAGTCAGCGATGAGGATCTGTATGGCGAGGTGGAACACTGGGCCTATCCGACCGATGCCGGGGACTGCGAAGATTACGTATTGTTGAAGAAGCGTTATCTTGAAAATCTCGGCTTCTCAGCTGAAGCCTTGCTGATCACCGTAGTGTTGGACGAAAAAGGAGATGGCCATGCGGTTCTCACAATTACCACCGAGGATGGCGACTACATCCTCGACAACCGCCGCAACGACCTGAAACGCTGGAACAATACTGGTTATAAATTCCTCAAGCGCCAGTCGCACAGCAACCCCCTGCAGTGGGTCGCCCTTGTGAAGCAGACGACCAAGAGCAGTGGATTTGTTGCCAGCGGAAACTGATCATGCTGAGCGCCAACAATTATTCCCCGAAATACATTAGCCAGTGACGCACAAGCGCTGATACACTTGTGTCATGCCTAACAACAGGGAACCTGCAGCTGACAAAACCAGAAAGTACGATGCCCCGAATTCAGTCTTGAAGCACCGAATTGGCGACGACATCCGATTGAGTGCCGCAGAATTCGCAGAGCTCTCAAGGGCGTTTCTCAAAAATATCGAAAGCAAATTGGCCTCAAGGCCCGTTATATTCCCCCGGCGATGAGACCGGGGGTTGAGTTTGTATAGGTAGTCGACTTTAGAAACTTGCCTATTTTCCGGGTTGTGGCACGAGGCGGAGATAGGGCTTCAGTGTCTTCCATCCTGCCGGGAATTTTTCCTTGGCGGCCTCGTCGGAAACTGACGCAAGGATGATGACATCATCACCCTGCTTCCAGTCCGCTGGCGTCGCCACGGATTTTGTTGCCGTGAGTTGCAAAGAATCCACTACACGCAGGATTTCTTCGAAGTTACGGCCGGTGCTCATGGGGTACGTCAAGATTAGCTTGACCTTCTTGTCGGGGCCAATGATGAGCACATTGCGGACGGTGGCGTTATCTGCCGCGGTACGGCCCTTAGCGCCTCCGGAAGCGTTGGGATGAATCATGCCGTAGAGTTTTGCCACAGAGAGGTCACTATCACCGATCATGGGATAGGTCACGTTGGCGCCGGTCACATCCTTGATGTCTTGCTTCCAACGCACGTGGTCCTCGACCGAGTCCACCGAGATACCGAGCAGCTTGACACCGCGCTTGTCAAATTCGTGCTTGAGCTTGGCCATGGAGCCAAGCTCTGTTGTGCACACGGGCGTGAAATCCTTAGGGTGGGAAACGAAAACCACCCAAGAGCCCTCGATATAATTATAGAAATGCAACTTCCCTTCGGTAGTTTCGGCTTCAAAATCGGGGGCAATATCGCCAAGTTGTAAACTCATGTCAGCCTCTTTCAGTTGCGCTACCTTTTGTATAAACTATATAGGTTAAATACTGTTCTATATAAAGAACAATTTGGCATGCAAACCAGCTTTGTGAGAATCGCATTACTCGAGCAAATTAGAGCCGAACCGGAGCTTCCTAATGCGTTATATATCTTCCATACCTGCCATCGCCCTTGTGATCCTGGCATACAACCTTCTGGACTATTCCGGCTCGATGATAGACACAGAATCCCTTTACCTCGACCAGGTGCTGCCTTCTACCGCTGAGTTCTATCTCAAAGTGGGCGACCTCTTCGTGCTCGCCGGACTGATTGCCTTGCTCTTTGAGATCATTAAGGCTGCGCGGTTGGGGGCAAGGACCATTGTGGGCCACATGCTGTCGACCGCCACTTTCATCGTGGTGCTGGTGGAGTTTTTTCTGGTCCCCCTCTGCGGAACCGCTACCTTTTTCTTCTTGATGGTGATGGCGCTTACAGATGTCGTCGCTGGTTTCTTCATCTCCATTCCTTCAGCGCGGCGCGATTGCACGGTGCGCCACAACGATGGTGGTGGGCTGTAGGTCATGCGCTTCAACTCTGCCCTGGCCAAGTCTGATGGACTGACGCCGGAGGAAATATCCATCTTCCGTAGGCTCAACACTCCGGAAAAAATCCAAGACTTCCTTACTGCCATGCCCATCAATTTCGAGCCCGAAGGTGACACATGCCGATCGGCACGCACTGCCCTGGAAGCCAATTGCTGCCACTGCATCGAGGCCGCCTTTATCGCGGCGACAGCTCTGTTGCTGCACGGTGATAAAGCCCTGCTGATGGATTTCCAGGCCGCAGGCGATGATGACCATATCCTCACACTTTTTCGGAAAGGCTCACATTGGGGCGCTATTTCAAAGAGCAACTCCATCTGGTTGCGCTGGCGCGATCCAGTGTACGCCTCACCCCGTGAACTTGCCATGAGCTACTTCCATGAATATGTGAACAGCGAGAAGAAGACTCTACGCCGCGTCTCACGCCCCTTCAACATTGGCAAGTATGATCCTGCCTATTGGATGACCAGCCAAGACAATTGCTGGTCCATGGCACTGGAAATTGATGCAAGCCCGCATGTGGAGTTGATCAGCCGAAGTCAAGCCCACAACCTAAAGCCGCGTGACACTTTCGAAACCCAAGCCGGCAACAACAAGGAATTTCTTAAGCCGCCACACTCGCGTTGACCCTTTGCAGGGAGCGTTTCCAGGCATTGATACAGTCGCCATCAATTGCTGTTCCCACATTCTCTGCAAGGATAGAAGGAGCCCTTGCAATTGGCAAAAGCCTATGTCCGCGTCATGCCTTCATTCTCCACTCCCACCTTTGAACCGCAACTATGCCTTAATCTTCTCGCCCCGCGGGTCGTAGAAACTCTGCAACTGAACCCGGGCTGCATAGCGTTTCCAGGCGAGTTCAACCTCCCATGTGCCGCTTTCGATCCAGTCCTTCGTGACGCCATTGGCGTTCGTCACGTAGCCCATGCCAAGAGAAAGATTGACACGGTGCCCCCAGGCGCCCGAAGTGGTAGACCCCACGATCGACCCATTCCGGTAAATCGGCTCTTCATGGTACATCATGGGTGAGGCTGCACTGTCATCCTCAAGCGCGAGACAAACCATGCGCTTCTCGAGAAAGGGCTGCGCCTTCTGGGCAAGCAAAGCCTCACGACCCAGGAAGCCACCTTTTTTGTCCCAGTCAACGGCAAAGCCCAGGCCCGCTTCAAGAGGAGTTTCCTCATCGGAAATATCATGGCCCCAGTGGCGGTAGGCTTTTTCGGTGCGACAGTTATTCATCGTGTGCATGCCGGCGGGGGTAAGCCCGAACGCGCCACCCGCTTCCAGCAGGCATTCAAAAACATGAGCCGTGAATTCGGCTGGAATGTAGAGCTCCCAGCCAAGCTCGCCCACATAGGTAATCCGCGAGGCCCGGACCCGCGCATAGCCAATTTCTAGCTCCCTGGAGGTACCAAAGGGGAAGGCAGCATTGGAAAGGTCGACGCCTGAAAGTTTCTGCAGTAGCGCGCGCGAATTAGGCCCCATGATTGCAATCATCGGGAGGCCTGAGGTCACGTCCGTTGCGACACAATGGGCGTCGTCTGATGTATGACGTTTCAACCAGGCCAAGTCGCGCGTCTGTGGCACCGCACCCGTGACCACCAGGAAACGGTCCTCGGCGAGCCTGGTGACGGTCAGGTCCGCCTCAATTCCGCCGCGCTCGTTCAGCCACTGCGTGTAGACGATGCGCCCGCTTTCCACGTCCACATTGTTGGCGCTTATGTGGTTCAAGACCTTTACGGCGTCACGTCCTTCAACCTGGTATTTGGCAAAAGAAGATTGGTCGAAGAATGTACATTTCGTCATGAGTTGCTTGGCTTCATGGTCCGCACAGGCAAACCAGTTCTGACGCCCGTAAGAGTATGCATACTCTGGCTTCACGCCATCCCGCGCATACCAGTTTGGTCGTTCCCAACCATTCACTTCGCCAAACACTGCACCCAGCTTTTTCGTTGCCTCGTATATGGGAGATCGCCTGACACCGCGCGCCGTTTCAGCCTGGCGATAAGGCCAATGCATGGCGTAGAGCAGACCCAATGTTTCAGTAACCCGGGTTCCGACATACTTCCGGTTGGACTGGAAGGGATGGATGCGGCGGATATCCATACCATTCACGTCCATGGGAGGATGGCCATTCTTGATCCATTGCGATAGCACAAGACCCGCGCCACCAGAGGATTGAATGCCGATCGAGTTGAATCCAGTAGCCACGAACAGGTCTTTTACCTCTGGTGCTTCCCCAAGATAGTAACGATTGTCAGGCGTGAAGCTCTCCGGGCCGTTGAAGAATAACTGGATGCCCGCCGTTTCCAATAGAGGAACACGGTTGATTGCGCTGGTCAGGATAGGCTCGAAATGATCCATGTCCTCAGGCAGCGTGACAAAGGCGTGCTCTTCATCAATGCCACCGCCACCCCAGGCCTTGGCCTTGGGCTCGAAGGCCCCCACCATAAGCTTACCAGCATCCTCCTTGTAGTAGGTGCATTCATCCGGTACGCGTACCACCGGCATATTGTGCGGCAGCTCCGCGATCGGTTCCGACACGATGTAGAAATGCTCGCAGGCATGCAGCGGAATGCTGACACCGACGCTGCATCCGAGCTCGCGCGACCACATGCCGGTGGCGATAACCACCTTGTCGGCCATGATCATGCCATCAGTTGTCTCGACACCGATGGCCTTGCCCCCTTTTGCCATGATGCGTTTGACCTTAGTGTTCTCGAACACTTTGCCGCCACGTGACCGGGCACCCGCCGCCAGGGCCTGCGTCACGTCAATCGGATTCACCTGGCCATCCTTGGGGAGGAACACGCCGCCTCTGACACTGTCCATGTTGTAGTGCGGCACACGCTCCTTGATTTCGCTGGTGGTGACAACATCAACAGCGAGGCCAAAATTCTTGGCCATGGAAGCACCACGCAGCAACTCTTCCATGCGGCCGTCTGTGAGGGCAATGGAAATCGACCCATTCTGCTTGAAGCCAGTTGCGTGTCCCGTCTCCTTTTCAAGGCCTTCGAAAAGTGAGGTTGTGTACTTGGCAAGTTCTGTCAGGTTCTTGGAGGCACGCAACTGTCCGACCAGGCCAGCCGCATGCCAAGTGGTGCCTGAGGTCAGTTGCTTGCGCTCCAGCAAAACAGTGTTAGTGATACCAATCTTGGCAAGGTGATAGGCAATCGAGGCGCCTACAATGCCACCTCCGACAATGACAACGTCGGCACGTGCAGGTAAGGACTTGGTCATGCAAGGATACTCCAAATGAATGCTGTACCTCACGCTTAACATGGCGCAAAGCCAAATCAAAAGCGCCAAACCAACTCACGCCACCGCTCCAGGGATTCACCGATCCTGTCGAGTTGGCGCGGAGGGCCCAAAAACCTCCGGCCTGGCATGGCTTGCACGCATTTTCCTTTGCGAACGAACCGTAATTCGACTAGTCTCTGCGGCAATTAGGAA
>Ga0315273_10002330_pt1 | contig 22379 bp, 7 predicted proteins | sample YL17G02_0_MG_FD_205753 | JGI IMG/M metagenome (GOLD analysis project Ga0315273, IMG submission 205753) | Sediment microbial communities from Yellowstone Lake, YNP, Wyoming, USA - YL17G02_0 | ecosystem: Environmental > Aquatic > Freshwater > Lake > Sediment | place: USA: Wyoming | collected...
CCATATGAACGGCCTACACCGAAAGCTGGTAGTACGGGCAGCATATTTGATTGGCTCAAGCCTGATCCGGCCCAAAAATCCCTTGATAGTAATAAGGAGCAATACACTACTCCATTGAGCAAAGGTAATTTTGGTTAAAACGACACTGCTAGGCTGTATAAACGTGATTATGATAATGACAGGTAGGAACAAGTGAAGTCGACATTAGTTACACCGCACGGAGCGTTCCTGATATGGAACTATGTCGACCGCATCAATGCTGATGGCGCTGTTGCAGATGTACACGACACCGAACCAATGATTGTTGGCATGACATCGGTGATTTCTATGTCCACATCAAAAACCAAGTCTGCTCCAGCAGGGGGTTTTGAAGTTAGGCTCGCGCCAGATTTTAATTGGGTCACTAAAATTACACCCGGTAGTTGGTGCGCTATTCTAATGTCTCAAAATGAGATACCCAACCTACTTAATAGTGCTAATAAAAATAGTTTCAAGATGTTGGGACGTATAGATTCCGTGAGAGGTGTTATAAGCGTAGACCAACAAACTGGTGCACGACAAACCGCTTTTGTTGTGACTGGCCAAGATTGGGGTAGTGTATTCAACACTGTGCTGTACATAGACGCAGGTATTGCAGAGAATACGTTAAAGGGAGATGCGCTCGCGCAAGCTCATACTATTCTAAATTTTAATATGTTTAATAGCTTTGCGGAGAAAAAGGGTATTCCGAATCCATCTAAACTCGTAGATGACATGATTGGATTGTGGGGATATGGTGCTGGGGCAGCAATCGTGAATGGCGAAAAACTGCTCGAACAAGCGAGCGCGGGGTGGGGTAGCAAGATTCTCCTATCCACAAGAACACAGTATCAAATGCCTACGGCAGTAGCAGAATTTATGCAGCAACAGCTGACTTCTCCTCAACAACCTACAAGGGGCGTTCCTGGGTGGAACAAGCTCATACAGAGACAGCATGGTGTTTTGCCAGGTTACGATGATCCAGATAAAACCGGTTTTAATTATAAAAAGATAGAAGACTCATACGGTTTTCCAAGTCCAGATCAATTAATCGGGCAGCATTCGCTGTGGCAATTGCTAAACGACGTATCAAATCACACGCTCTACGAATTGATATCAGATATTCGGTGGGATGGCGATGTGCCCAAATTTACACTGTATCATAGAATTAGGCCGTTTGTGAATCGGAAAGCTTTTTTGGACTCCTATGCCAAGGCTGGGGAAAAGGATGCTGTTCGTGCCAAAACAACTGTTGATCCACTGGTGTCTTTGTTTAGCAATGTTAGGAGGATTAGTATCCCACTGGAAGACGTGGTGGATATAAATTTTGGAACCAATTGGCGAGATAAGATAAACTTTATTGAGGTTCGTGCGAATTCACAATTAATGCCAGAGACACAGGGAATATCGGCCAAGCTTAATGGACAGACAGTTGATCGACGGGCTTATGAGAGAGATGGCTTTAAGCCATATTTTGCTACCTCTGCTTTTATTCCACTGTACCCCTCTGATGATAAGAAGACACTAGCGATTGAGCAACTTAGTCACTGGAAATTCCTACTTAGAGAGTGGTATTTTAATACGCATATGATGCTGAATGGCTCAGTCACCTGCATTGGTCAAAACAACTATATCCAAGTTGGTGATAACATCATTATTGATAGCCAAGTGTTGGGCAATGTGCCGTTTAACGCTACACAGAAGAAAGAGAATGTATTTTTTCTTGCGCATGTGGAAAGTGTAATGCATAGTTTTGCCATCAATGCAGAGACTGGCGCTAGAACATTTACTACAACAATCCAATTCGTTCGCGGCATTTTGTCAACCTCGGATGGTATCATTGTTGGTGTGAACGAGTTTGGCACCTTCATCCAGCGACCTGATGGTGCGATCGATAGATCAGCAGACTCTCTCACCAACGAGAATGAACGCAGTGGCAATGTTATTACTACTGCCACCGTAAAGTTGCCTGCATCTAAAGAGCTTAAATTAGGTAAACCCCAGAGATTGCCTGCGACCCATATTGATAAAGGCTCAGTGTAATGGGCGATTACATAGTTAAAGATAGTTCTGTATTGCGAAACATACACACATATGCTGCCACGCATGCTAGTGATACAGCTGTTCGTATTGGTATTGTTCGTGAACAAAAACAAACTAAGACCGGCACGATATACATAGTAGAAGTCTCCATGGATAGCAAAACCATACTTGTGGGTTGCGTCCCATTAGTGAAATATGGTGGTGCACATAATTTTGAGGAAGTAGGGTACAGGCCGTGGTTGACTACTGCTGCGGGGACCTTATCTCCCGCAGCTGGGGCTGAATACAAGGCCCGATCTGGTGATGTTGTGTTGGTAGCGTACCTGAATGGTAAATCTAGGGAAGGTGTCATTATAGGTGGCTTAAACCACAACTCTAGAAAACCAATTTTAAAGAAGGGTACTATAGCGTATCTGTCTGAGTTTAACGGGTTAGAGACCAGCATAACACCAAATGGTAGCTACAAGATAACGTTCAAGGGGTATGCTCCCACAAATGATGCTACACTTAAGATTCCACCCACAGGAGCTAATGTACCGCCACCAGTATATAATCCCCTAACTGGCGGCTCATATTACGGTTTTAGTAAAAACGGGAGTTTTGTAGTTTCAGACGGTGGTCAGTTTTTAAAGATATATAAGAATATTGCTAAGGGATCCATTATTCTCAAGTCTGGCTCATCCCAGATTGAATTAGGCGGTAATCCTGCTTTAGGTTCTTTTGGCGTAAAGTCTGGAAAAGCTGTAATGGATTTTAGCACCACGGCTTCTATTAAGGCCACCACCGGATTAGCATTACAGTCTCTACAGGTTAGTATCAAAGGGACTCAAATAGCTATTGGCAATGAGCAGTTTGAACTAATCGATGGACTTATGAAGCTAATTGATGCACTAGGTACTCTTACAGTTATTAGTCCAGTTGGTACGTGCACTCCGCTTAGTGCCGCCCCCACGTGGGCAGCACAGATACTGCCGCTTAAGATCAAGATGTCATTGGTTAAAGGATCTCTAAAAGATGCCAAGTCTTTTGAACTCTCCGGTGACGCGGATGCCGTTATTGAAAGCAATAAGTAGCTTATGACTTACGCTATATAATAGCAAAGAGGTGATTTAATGGGTATCCTAAATTTTAGCAATAATAACAAAGATACAACATATGTGGTAGATCCTACCAGATGGTACAAGTCTTATCCGTATGGTTTTGCATTCTCAAGTTTTGATGTCAAGAGGGGTGGTCAAGCCTCAGAAACATTCTGGTTACCAATTGCACCCAATAATATTAATGTTACTACGCATTATGCCACCAATATTATTACCACCCTGTACGGCATTGTTGAGGAACACTCTGAGGTTAGATACTACGATATAGTTATATCCGGTAATACTGGAATTGCTCCAAAGTATACTGTTGGTTTTAAGACCGTCCCAGGCAGTGTTGATGGGACAGCAATACCAAAACCAGGTATTGCCCTACCAAACCCCAATAATCCTGGTAGTCCCTCTATTGGAAGATCATCCTTTGGTTCTGCTAATAAGGCAGCGCTAGGTGGTTTCCTACCAGAGGTAGCGAACACCTTTGCTGCGGCAGCAAATCTAGTTAAAAGTATTAAGACAGGTGGAGAAGTTGTTAACGAAACGGGGATCAAGCCTGAGCAAAGCGGATACTATGCATTTCATAACTTCTATAAGTTCCTGCTTCAATATAAAGCCGATGCATCTAGGGTTGGAGCACTAGGTGCTGCAGCAACGCTGCAGAAGTTGGGACAGGTAAACGGTACACTTGATTTTAAAAGGGGTGGTTTCTCTCCAATTGCGAAGACTACGTCACGTAAAACCCACCCGCTTCAGTTTTTAAACTATAAAGATAATATTAAATACGACTGCGTGCCAATTTCATTTACTCTAAACCGTTCAGCAGAACACCCAATGCTGTACGAATACAGCATTAGATTAAGGGCCTTTAATTTACAAAATGTTAATGCAAAAGGGGTTCCTGCAGATAACTTACTAAAAGAATTGGGTTTAGGTAGTCTCAATGGGTCTCTTTTTTCTAAACTTACTAATGTTGTTGGGAAAGCCAGTACTCTACTTAGTGGTGTCAGAGGGGCGCTCTAATGTCACTAATAGACACAGCATTCAAGAATCTATGTGAATTAAAAATTTGGTTCAACGATCAGTCTGGTGTTGATCTAACCCTTGCCGATGTGCAAGAGGTCATTCCTCTTCGTTGGGTTTATTTCCGTGAAAACTGGGAGTTTATCTTAGACTCCCTAACAGCGAAACTAAACACTTATGTGTACCCCGATATATTAAGTGATCAAATCAACAGCTTGAGTGAACTTATTCGCATACAGCGTAACGATGCGAACAAGCGCGTAAATCCATTCGCTAGATCTGATATCTTGAATACATATTATGCTGTATGGGAAAACATTGAATTCACCAGTATTCCCTTAACGAAAGAAGAGTCTGCCCTAGCCAACAACAAACTCTCTCGTATACGCCGGTTTATAAAAACAGACTTCTTAAACATACGGCAGAGTCTGGTAGACGGTAGAAATGAAATCGCCGATACCGTGGGTCTATCGGATACCGACTACAACACCACCTTTGGTAGAAGCTCTACGCCACAACTCCGCGCGGTCAGGATAAGTGATATCGCCGATATGCAGACATTTCAGCAATCGATATTTGCAATTGACTACATACTAGCAAATACGGCGTCATTGTCGACGACCAATGTAGATCCGTTTGCTCTTGCGAGAGCTAACGCCAATAATCCCGACATTGATATTCAAACAGGTTTGTCGGGTCAACTGGTTCGCATGTTCTTTGGTGACAGTCTACAGGCTATTGCAGCCCGCTATTTAGATGATCCCGAGCGCTGGATCGAGATTGCGGTTGCAAATGGATTGAAGCCACCCTATGTTGATGAAATTGGTCAAACAATATCAATGATTTCTAATGGTAGCGATAGTCAGTTAAATATTGCTAAACTCGACGGTTCTGGTGCGCCCAATATTGAAAAACTATATATAAATCAAGTTGTGTTTCTACAGTCTACTGCAATTAAGTTTCCCGATCAACGCGCGATTATAAATATTAGAGAAATCCCCATCTCTGGCGAGATAGTGATTGAGTTAAATGGCGAAGCCAACTTAGGTCTATATCAAACTATTGATAATGCGCACATACGGATATTTAAACCAAACACGATTAATAGTAATTTTCTAATCATGCTTCCACAACCAGATGCAGTTTCGCAGTCGTCCACTAAGGAGACGCCATTCTTCTTGGCGTCCAAGAGTGAAGATGAGAAAAGAGCGGGCGTAGATCTACTGCTTGATACGAAGAACGACCTAGTATTCGCTGCTAACGGAGATTTTCAACTTAATTTTGGTCTAACTAACGCCATGCAGGCAATGCAGCTCAAAATGGTGTCAGAAAGAGGGCAATCTATTAGGCATCCAGAGTATGGATTGCCTTCTGTGGTGGGGGTGAAAAACAGTGACCCCAACAATATTAAAGATGCTCTTATTACAGGTATAAACTCCATGGTAGAGGCTGATGAGCGCTTCTCGAGAATAGAGACTCTGAATGTGACCATTGATCAAGGTTCTGCTATAATTTCTCTAGTCGTTAGATTGGCAGGCTCTGGATCTTTACTGCCAATTAACTTCGTCATTAATACAGGTTGAGGTAAAAGGTGACAATTGATATTCGCAGCTATAATCAGATCCTCGGCGAAATGGTGCGTAAAATAATTGCCGATACGCCCCTTAATGACCTTAATGCCGGGTCTGTACTCCTGTCTTTATTGGAGGCCGCTGCCCAGACTGACTTTGAAACCAATGCATCAATTCTTAGCGTCCTTGAACTCCTCAATATCGATGCCACAAGAAACAATGATCTAGATGCCCGTGGAGCTGACTTTGGTTTGTCAAGAATTTCAGCACAAAGAAGTACTGGTTTTGTGACTATCCAAGATACTAATATCTCTAAACGAAGTACAGGCCTATATCAAGTTAAAACGCCCCCTATTTCTAGCTCTACGACAATATATGTAAATGATGCATCGGCATGGAACGGTGTGGGGCTGGGTATTGGTGCGTGGGGCGATCTCTTTATTGGTCGCGGTACTCAAAACTTTGAAGGCCCAATTCCCTATACAGAGATCGTCTATAACGGTTCGTTCTACACTGTCACACTTGGATCTGCCCTGCAGAAAGACCATCTAATCTCTGATACGGTTGTAGATGGCCAGGGTACAGTAGATCGATTGATAGCTGCTGGGACGGCCATTATCATTCCTGCCAATAATCAGAACCCTAGTGTTGAATTTAGGACACTCAGGGATGCCGTAATTCCTGCTGGTGAAGATACGGTAACCAATATCAGTATCACATCCGTTTTATCCGGTTCCCGGAATAATGCAGGCATAAACACTATCACTAGTTTTACTGCTCTACCCTTCACCGGTGCCACTGTCTTTAATACCTCTTCACCAACAGATGGAAGAGATGCTGAGACAGATGATGCCTTTCGTGAACGCATTAAGTCTTATTCAACCACCCTAGCCCGTGGTACTGCATCTGCGATCCTATCTTCCATCATTGGGGTCTATGACTCTGATGATGGAAAACAAGTGGCCTCAGCTTCCGTCACGGAGCCACCCATTGTTGGGGATCCATCGATTCTGTATATTGACGATGGAAGTGGTTTTCAACCGTCATTCCAGGGACAAAGTGTCGACACTCTACTTAGTGATGCATCCGGTAATGAGGAGTTTCTACAACTAGCCAATTATCCGCTTCCACGTCCTCAAGTAATCAATGTGGCAGATGGACCCTATGAGTTAACAGATGGAATGGAGTTGCGTGTACTAGTTGATAGCATAGAAGAGACAGTGGTATTTAACAGTAGTCAGTTTTTTAATATCTCGGCAGCCACTATCAGTGAGATTATTGTCGCCATCAATAACCAATCTACAACCTTTAAGGCGACGTTTACAGATACGTCGACAAGCATACTGTTGTTTCCTGTTGATCATGCTACAGAAACTATCCAAGTATCGCCTCTTCTGGCAACAGATGATCCGCTCCAATCGGCGAATGTGATATTGAAGTTTCCAACTAACTCATATTCCTATATTCGTCTATATCAAAATAACACTCTGCTAAATGAGGAGCAAAAGTCTGCCTCTCTGTTAACAACTACGTTTTCATCGTGGAATATCTCAATCCCTGGAAACCTAATCATATCAGTGGATGGCACACCCCCGCAGAATAGGGGATTTGACACTACAGATTTTAATGGTATTGCGCTTACTGCTGTAACGCTCACAGACTGGGTCACCGCTTTTAACGCCAAGTACGCCGGTGTAACAACCACTGCAAACATAACTAGCGGCAAGTTACAAATTGTGTCCAACAAGAGCGGATCAGCATCAACACTCTCTATTGATGGCGGTACGTATTTCAACGCTTTATTTAATAATCAAAAAATTGCAGCAGTTGGTCAGAATTCTAATTTTCAGTTAAATCGTCAAACAGGTAATCTTAGGATTCTTACTGATATTGCCCCTGGTGATTCCATTACCGCAGGAACAAGTGATGCTAAGGGGAGTGTTATTTCGTCTGAGACAATTACGGGTGCCTACAATGTATCGACAGACTCAAAAAACAGACCAGCAGAGCTTGTAATAACGGCAGATGCATTAGAGGTTAACTCGCGATCTGGCATAGGTTTGGCTCTGGGCCAAACGATCACGATCACAGATCAATCGTCTAATGTAATGCGGTTGATGTCAGACTCATTGTTGTCTTTTGAAGCAGCATTACCGCATGACTTCATTTATATCACCAGTCATAGTGGGTTGGATTCATGGATTGATCCTGCAAACACTGGATTGTACAAGATAGTATCGAAAGGTGGGCACACAGTTGCCAACACTGATTCATATATTGAAGTCAAGAATGTAGATATTGTTCCCGGTGTTCATGTTGTTGCAGCAACTGAAGACATGCAGATCTTTAAAGCCGATAAATTTTTGCAACTTTGGAAAGGGATTTTTACTGCTACCCCACCTGCTGCCACTATTCAAAGTATCGTTGATGCGATCAATAGCAACCTGGTGAATGTAAAGGCCTCAGTCTTTAAAACTAGTGCTGTAAAAATCACCTCTACTACAGAAGATGGTGGCAGCATCGCGCTTCCAATATCCGTAGGTAACGCCGCTTTCCTATTTAGTAGTCAACAACCTGAATATGCGGGCAATCCGTCGCATATCGCTAATAGGGTGTCTAGCAAAGATCTGGTGTCCTTCTTTAAAATCACAGAACCAACGAGCACCAATGCTGACGCAGAATTGGGTAAATTAGTTTGGCTTGATCGAGTTACATATGCTGATAGAAGTGGGGTATTGACGTCCAATGCCATACCAGGGGTGTATAGTCCATACCCCATTATTGCCCCAGATCCAGATCCATATAGTGAAGAGCTTCAATCTACTGACAGTCTTAATGCAACTGTGGTAGATTACGACGATTACATCAGCAACCTGGACGGCAATAACAAGGGACAATATCGCTCTATCCGAGATAAACTGGCCGGCGATAGAGTGGGAACACAGCATGCGCTACCTCGCACCTTGATGGATCATAGTATTAATGATCGCTTCAATTTGGTGAGACCAATATCTATAAATGCTGAAGATAGTATTGTCTTCATCTTAGATCAAGATTCAGTTGCGAAAACTATAGATATCCGGATGTCGCGAACGGGACGGGTTAGCACATCGCTGCCTATATCTGATCAATCATTTTCTGCATACGATGCTGACAATGAACCAAATGTGATATTTTCCAGTCTACCAGTTTGGGGGAAAACCGCTAACAAGACGGATTTTAAAGACTATGCTGTTTGGTTCCGTTCTAGAAACTGGTATGTATCTGGTGGTGCTACATCAGGTGGTGGAGCCTTACTAATTCGTGCTCGTGAATACGGTCCACATGGTGATAACTATAGATTTCGTATTGAGTACCCCACTTCTCCAGATCAACTAAGCACTATATTGCATAGTACAACTCCTAATTATGCTCTTAATACCTACACTTTTGGTTCTGGCTCTATCAAAGCAACTGGGGTTGTAACCGGTGATACTATTGCGGTAACTTCATTGGGTGGCGATGATTATCGCCTGACATTCTCTAATCCTGGTACCAACCTAGCAACAGTGGTCGCTGGCGACATTGTCAGCATGCTTGGTGATTCTGGTGTAAGTGCCTCCAATAGAGGGCAATTTAGGATTAAGGCGGTCAGCGATATTCTTAAATATGTTGATGTCCACAATCCTGAGGCCACCATAACTGGTGCCGGGTCTCCGGAGGTTACAGCAGTAACCACCATTGCTGATAATATTGGAAGTAAATCTTATAATACGGTAACTACTACAGCAACACCCCCACTTGTAGATAACAGTTTCTTTACACTCAATGACTCCGCTGGAGTTGTTGCTGTAGTATATGACACAAACAGTGTTGTTGGTACACCCGTATCTTATGGCGCAAACCGCATACTGGTTGTTAAAGTTGTTGCGCTTGATTCTGCCGTTACTGTTGCAGGATTGACTGCGAGCATTGTCGGTGCTGATCCTGAGTTTACTGCTTCTGTGCTTGGCAACATTGTAACTATAACAAACGCGGATAATGGACCATATGCTCCTGCTGCCGAAGGTGTGAATACCACAGGCTTCGCCTTTGGTGCTCCCTTCACCGGTGTGGCAGATGTAAGCTTGGACGGTAAATACTTCATACTTCAAGATGCTGCGGGTAGTGTTGCCTTTTGGTATGATGTCTCTGGTGTTACTCCACAGCCTCTACACGGTGCAAGTAGGGCAGTAAGAATCAGCACTGTAAACGCTGGCGACAGTGCTGGCACAATAGCAACTAAGACAGCCGTGATTATCAACGGTGATTCTGGTTTTGCATCTGCCACCGTGCTCGCTAATGTGATAACTGTCACTGACGCCGCAAACGGTGGAAGACTACCTGCTGCTGTAGGGACTTCAGGTTTTACTGCGGCGCAGTCTTCTGCTGGTACTAATGCGGGTCCTGAAACCATCGCTATTGCAACATCTGTTCTTATCTTTTCACTAACGGGGACAGCTGTATCTGACATTGTAACCCAAATAAATGCTGACAGCACTGTGTTGTATGCAGCATTGGTTAGTGGTACAAACCCTATTGTTAAAGCGACCCGCGATGAGGAGTATCTCCCTGCGGGTCCGAGTGATTACAGCATGTCGCTGTCTTATGGACATGATCCAGATCCGGGGAATACAGTTAATGGATATGTCAGCCTATATGATGGCATCAATTGGGTTCGCCAATTCGAAAATACTCTACCAAACTTCTCCCTAAAGACAGCAATGATACTTCAAGGAAGTGCTCCAACTGCCTATGCTATCGAGAGTGCGCCAAATCACGACACAACAGATCTCGGTGAATTCTTTAAACTGGTGCCAGTTACGCTAAACAACGTATATCACCATTTCACACAGAAAGCACTATCACAACTCCCCATTGTTTCTGACGTGGCAATATCGAGTGCAATAAGGAAAATACAGGTCAGGTCTAAAGAACTGGGATCCGCTGGCGCAGTAGAAGTGGTTGGGGGCAACGCCAACAATATTGCACTATCTATATTCGGCGATGGACAGATCTCTCCCGGTGTCCCTGACAACCTATTAGCAGTTAAGACGGCAGCATTTCCAGTTACCCTAACACGTGGCGATTATGTGGAAATCGTCAATGCACAACCCACCAAGCGAGCATCTAAACTAAAAATTGGTGACTCTATTGATGTGCTTAAGGGTGTTGGCAGCAACGTTGAGTATCGCTGGAATTACAAAGACACACAATTAGGATCCTTTGTTAGATTTACGATTGCTGACCAATCTACGTCATATGGTCGCCCTGCTGGAACAGTGTGGCGTTGGACCCACAATGATGGCGGCTCAGTTTTCAACGTTACTGCAACTGTGAATGGTGCAGCATCTATTGGACCAGACGACGAGATAGCGGCTGGTATTGCAGATGCTGCAAATCTTCACTTTGAAATCCCCGCACCACATCTTGGTTCTGTCACCACTCCACAGACCTTTTCTCTTACGGTTAGTGGCGTACCTACTCAAGCTGACTACTTCACATTCCAAAGTGCAAGCGGCGTCACATTTGCTGTGTGGTTCTCAGTGGATGCCAACTTAACAGCTCCAACTGGAGCAACCTATATAGCAGCTACGAATCAAATACGTGTTGATATTCTGAGCAGCAATACAGAAGATGAGGTTGTATCTGCCCTCTCCATTGAACTGTTGGCAACTGCAGCATTCAGCACACATTTTATCGGAGCACAAACTCAAGGTGCTAACCTAGATGATGTTGAGATTGGTGATCTACTTTGCGCCTATGGAACCTTCTCGTCTAGTTGGAGTAGCGGCAATAAAGCAAAAGCTACTGGAGATGCCAATGTTTCTGGTTTACCTATTGTCGGTAAAGATGCTGTAGCCCGATACGTTGACGTAGTCAATCCAGATGGTGTCGCCATGACTAATCAGGCAGTAGGCACAACAGGGAATATTGGCATCGTCCCGACCCCTATTATCAAATGGAATCTAAAACACTCTGCTAAGATACCATTGGTAGAAATCAGTGTATTGGGGGGTACAGCAACTGCCACCACCCTGATTCAGCACGGATTAAAAGAGGGTGATACCTTTGTTCTCACTGATAACAATGTGGTTCCATCAACATATCTTGTGCTCACAGTGCCCAGTGTGCTGACATTTACTTTTACCACTGCGACGTCCAATGGTAGCTACGTTGATGGGCATGTGATCGATGCTGCAAGAACAGTTACGCGATACACCGTGGAGTCGACTGGGTTTAATAGTCTATATAAGCTTCGCTGGATAGATGGTGACGCACCGGGCTTTATCGACTGCGGTGCTGCAGTCGATGACCTCATAGTGATCTCCGGTGAGACACTTGGTGCCTCCAACTCTGGAACATTTCGAATTCTTGGATTGACCAATGATTCGATTATCTTCCAAAATGAGGGAGCCACTGAGCAGTTAGACACGGCAACTCTATTTAACAACTTGAATCTATCCACTAATTGGGCTGCAAACCTAGATCAGGTGACTGGGGCTGCAGGTGCATTCAAGAACCTCAGCATTGGCACCTGGGTAAAGAAACAAGAAGATCCTGAGACACTTTATCGTCAAGTGATTGCGAAGAATACCGGTTCTTTTGACACTGCTACAGTCGTTACTCTTGGTGGGAATTATAAGGGAACCACCTCAACATCAATTGGTGTCTCTTTTAATCAAACACTTGATGCAGGAAAAGGCGCGTATCTTCAAAATGTAGGCGATATACAGATCCTTGAAGGCGACTCTGCTAGAGTGGATGACACACTGTTTGTTGATAATATCGCCCATGCGAACTGGTTCAGTTCAGCAAACTCTGGATCCTTCAAGTTGACACAGGTGGGCAGCACTGCCGACTGTCGCCCATTCGTTAGGACAGAGAATTTGACTGGAGTTACGCAATCTACACGCCAGATTTCTGTAAGTCCAATTGGCTACTTCTTGATTGAGGGTGTCAATAACACCTACAGAAGTCTGCGTAGAATCGAACACACTGTTATTGATACATTTAATGCCAATCGTCGTCAGGTCTTCCTAACTCCAGCTACCAGAGCATATAAGGTATCTCAGGTCAGCGGTACGCAGATAATTCCTATGGGTAAACTGGGGTACTCAGTAGATGTGACTACGGGTATCGACGGGTACACATACTACACCGGGCTAATGCGCACAGTACAGCGCATTGTGGATGGTTTTGAACCAGATCAGGTTACCTATCCAGGTCGTCGTGCTATCGGCGGCGCCATAGAAACCCTACCGCCATTGATCAAGCGCTTGAGCATGGTGTTACAAATTACTACTAATGTGGGTGTTAACATCAACGACATAACAAATGACATCAAGTCTGTTATAGTGGGCTACGTTAACACATTAGGCATAGGTAGTGATGCAATCTTAGCTGAGGTTATAGTTCGTGTCATGGGAATAACAGGGATTGAGGCCATGACGGTTAGCGCTCCGTTGGCGAGTATCGAGGGGAGAATACCCGTATCTGACTCAGAGAGAGCCTTTATTGAACCTCAAGATATTAGTGTAGCATAACATGGCTAATAATAAAACAAAAATAGATCGCATCCATGATGAGTTACCGCGTTATTTTAAAACTCGGCAGAACCCTAATTGGAAAGCTCTTATAGAAGCCCTTGGCGAATCAGATCAGAAACTCGCAGATCTCACGGAAGAAGTGCGCCAACAATTCTTTATCAAAACTGCATCTAGACCATATATTGATAGGCTTGGTACGAATTTTAAGATATCTAGGCCTAGGTTTATCGGCATGCAGGATGACGATTTTCGTCGTTATATACCTGTTCTAGCCTACCAACCTAAACAAGTAAAACTTGTTATGGACACCTTACTAGACATCTTCTTCTTTAAGGAAACTACGACATCCTTTACTCAATCAATGAAGTTTACCCCATTAACTCTTCGAGATGGTTGGGAGTTGAACTACCGCGTTGATCAGGTGCATGAAGAGCGGATTGTGTTTAAGACTGAGAACTTTACCGACATTGCTGCCGCTACAGCAGAAGAAATCGTTGGAGTTATTAATCGGCAGACTAGTCATAGTTTTGCTGTGGTGTATGACGATCGTATTCAGAAGAAGAAGTTTATCCGTTTGTTCTCAAATACCGTTGGTGCAAAAGGATCTATACAGGTAGTTGGTGGTAGAGCTAATATAGGATTGCAATTTAAGGGCTTTAATGAGGATGCTGGGGCTAGCATTGGAACTACGTGGACTATCACCAAGATTGGTGATACCGTGACGTTTCAACACACCGGTGGACTCACCCCCAATCTCAACAAGGTGCAAATTGGCGATATCGCTATCATTGATATTCCTGGGAATACAGGCTCATTCGTAATAAACACAGTTGATCTATCTGCATCATCTTTTACGTTCGTAAACCTGTTTGGCATAGTTGGCTCTCACACTCATACCTCTATTACAGCTTTAAACTTCATATCGCCATTAAAACTTGTAATATACGGCAATGACTCACGCTCTGTGGTGTGGGAAGTGTCACCCGGGCAGATAATCGTAGAGATGCCAGCCTCACCACCAGTGGTGAGACGAGGTCTTGCTGGCTCCGCACATATAAACGGTTTTTCAGAACGAGTAATCAACAGACTAAGTGCGACATCTCTTGAGGTTGCAGATGCGACCAATTGGCCTCTTAATGGAGGACGATTTGTTGTCCAGGAGTTGAAGGAGATTAAGACTCACGTTCTCACTATCTCTGAAGACATTGTTTTATCCAAGGATTTTAATACTAGATTTGATCATAATCAGGCGTACACCTACACCTCTAAAACCGGCAACATCCTCAATGGTGTGACGCCAGATTTGCCAGAAGTTGCTGACTTATTTGAGACCAACATATCCACTGCCACTCGTGCTGGTACTACAGTTACCGTGGCCACTGTAACGCCGCATGGATTTCTGATAGGTGAGGGTGTTAGGGTGCAAAACTCAGTAGCAGATCCAACTATAAATGGGACATTTGTTGTAGCCTCTATTCCTTCACCAACATCGTTCACCTATTCAGCGATTGGAGTTGCGGGGATTAATACCGGGGGCGTGTGTCGCACTGAGCGTATTGGCATGTCTAATGAGGGCAGCATAGCGCACCTAACTAGTGCTCAACTCGATACCGGTATTTTAGGTCCATATACTTGGGATCTTAATGCGGCCTTTGTAGTGTCGTCACTTACGTCCACGATTCAAATGGAAATCAAGGCCGGTAACAATGTTCGCACATTGCCCATTGATTCACCTAACAATATCGGTAACGAAGAGTCTTTTGCTATCTTTGACTTTGGCACAGAGTTTCAAGAAGGACCCGTAAGAGTGTTGTATAAGCCAACAGCTAACTCTGTACAACTTGATCCAACCTATATTTTCAAGCAAAATCATGAGATAGGTTCGAGCATTACGATCATAAGGCGGCGTGGGGCCATAGTGATGAGTGGTTTGGGTAAAGAGTACAGTTTATATGTCACCGATACAGGGGTGGCAAGGGAGCTCTTACAGGATTTATTGCGGCAGGTGAAGTCAGTTGGAATCTTTATCGAATTTTTGATTCGCTTCCCTGAGCAACTATATAGTGTTTTAGATGTCTATCGAAGCGGGAATGATACTTTGTACCCCACAGGTCAACAGTAGTTACGGTATAATTCAGGTGAACTTGGATAATGGAGAATAACACTTGGCAGTACTAGGACGTCTCTTAATTGGTTCAGGTGAGCGCCTTGATTTAGCGGATCTTCTTTCCGTTGATTCTTATGTGGCTGCTGACTTCAAGTATTTGATCCAAAGTTTTATTGGGGCAGATAAACCCTATATTCTTCATGGTTTAGATGTCATTAATCCCCAAGATTCACTTGGTTTTAACAGCATTTCACTGAGGATTGCTGAATCAGTTGTCTACTACCCTGGAGCTCAAGCGGGCGCCTTCTATTATGGTCTTAAAGAAGGCCATATAAATGCCCAACCACTTGTTCCTGAACTTAGACAAAATGCGACTAACTTCGTATATCTCACCCTCGGTACTCTTGATACAGCTCGCGATAGTAGAGCCTTTTGGGATCCCGATCAGAACGGCGGCGCTGGGGGTGAATTCAGTCAAGACGTAAATACCCAGACTGCTCTTAAGATTGAAGTCAATGTCTCTACATCGACATTCCCAGAAAACACCATACCCATCTGTAAAGTGGTTATTGGGACTGTTATTTCGTCTATTGAGGACTGCCGAGATCATTTCTTTAGACTTGGAACTGGTGGCATATCTCCAGATCCATTCTCTACCTACAATTTCCGCAAAGACCCTAGTGCGTCCTATGCTCGGTTAGAGCCACCAGGTAAGATGACCACGGCCTTGAATCCAAATCCATTCCAGGGTGGTGACAAGAACATCCGCACTCTCAAAGAGTGGATGGATGTTGTGATGACACGCATCAAAGAACTCGGTGGAACAACTTATTGGTATCAAGGTAGTGCTACGCCAGGCAGCGGTCCAAGTATCAACAACGCATTCCTAGATGCTTTAGGCAGTACGATTAAGTCTAAGGGTGAGTGGCAACATTCTGGTGTTACCCCTGGTGAAGCAACGTGGACTGAGGATCTTCATTACTATTCTCTAATTGACTCAAGAGACTTGATAGTACGTGCTGATACTGTCACTTTGACTAGCTCTGATATGGTTGCATGGATCAATCTAAGTCGTGAGGCTAATTTTAATAATGTGTCTGCGCCAGTAGCTTGGGATAGCGGTACCAATTACTTGAGCGGCGTGTCTGGTTCATTTATCAACATATCAAAAGGGGATTGGGTTAAGAAATCTTCTGATCCAAACTCTTACTTTAGACGTATAGAGGAACTGAGTGTTGATTCATTGGGCGCTAGTCCTACGACTGCTGCTCTAGCCTTATACGCAGTACTGAGTGATGTATATCCCGGTATTACGGGGACCGACGTTGGTCAATATACTAAAGGCGAATACCAGACGGCAGATATCAATCTCACCACTAGAGATGATGCAGCTATTGCTACAGCCGGTGGTAATTTCTTCTGGCTTGCATACAGATCTGATACATCGCTCGGTCTAACAAGCGCTGTCAGTACTACACTTTCTCTAAATATCACAGATACAGATGGTGTAACTGCTAAATGTACCACCGGTGCAGCGCACGGTCTTCTGGACAAAGATAGAATCACTATTGCTACTGGCCCATATGCTGGAACATATGTGGTAGAGTACGAAAGTGCTACTGTTTTCAATATCAACACCGCTGTGACAGGCGACGATCTTGGTCGTGCTGCTTATTACGGCATCATTACAACTGCTGCAAGAAGTACTACTTTTGGTTATGCCCTTGAAACTGCACAACACGGATTTAAATCTGGCGAACAGATCACTGTTGCTGGCGCATCACCGTGGGATGGTTCATATACAGTAAATTATAGAAGTACCACGTCAGTTCAAGTCGCTGTAGCTAGTCCACTTGCTACAACTGGTCCAACTCTTGGTGAGATAGTTAATCTTGCACGCTTAAACGTACGCACTGAGTTTGGTACTGTTAAGGTTGTTCAGGGTGAGAGCGCTAATATCGGCGATATGGATAGTGCGAATCTTCTGTCGTATATCGGCATGGATTCCCTTGCTCAAACAACACCCAATTATAGTATTCCGGGTAGCTACAATGCGCTAAATGGTGCTCAAAACTATAACTCCTTAGCTACAGATAACTTGACAACTCGAGTATCTAAGCTAACCGCCATGATGGCTGATCGCGTTCAAGATCGCGGAACCCAGATAGTTGGCCGCACAAACATCGTTAATGCTACTAATGGTATTAATCAGGACGTAAGTACTCTTACAAATCTTACTTTAAAGAAACCCAGTAGTCCCGATCAGACTATCAACTTGACATCGGTTATTTCTTTACCTGCCGACAGTGTTGCTGTTATCGATATTGACCGCGATGGTTCAGCTACGCTGGTACCCACGATTGAGAGTTGGGGTAATAATTATCTAATAGCTGAGAACAAGATTATCTTGTTCTATCGTTTTGCCGATACAACAGTGTATACGTGGCAAGGAGAAGCGATTGCTGCTTCGGGTCACTTAAACACTAATTATCCAGATGATTCCCAGAATAGGAACGTATTTGTCTTTAATCCCGGTAGAGTCGAATTCGATCCTATTGTAGGACTTCTATATCTCGATCTTAAAGATGGTGTAGAGAGTACCGATATCACTGTACTGGCTGGTGGTCTCGTTATTCCTGGTAGTTATTTTACATTCAACAATGTTGATAATCTAACGAAATATTATGCCTGGTATCAGGTAAACGGCTCTGGTACCGACCCGGCTCCTTTTGGCAGGGTTGGCATTCTTGTGTCTGTGTTGTCTACTGATACAGCAACAGTGGTTGCAGCTCAAACCGTAACAGCTCTCAATACTGCTGCCGGTGCATATGTAACCGCTACAAATATTGGTGCTATCGTTACTCTGGTGCAAGATTTTGTTGGTTATACTGAGAATGCAGCTAATGGCACGCCCAGTACTACTTTTATAATCTCCATAACGCAGCAGGGTTTTGATCCTGATATATCCATTGTAATTCCCGGTTCAAGTAACAATACTATCGATGTTGATGCAATAAATGCACTCGGCACCCTTATTCTTACAGATCAACAGTCGGCTTGGGTTCGTATAAATCGTTTTGCGACTAAGACATTCAATCAAATATTGACCACCGATACCCCAGACACTGATGTAAGTGGTGCCATTTATATTACCAACACCTCTGTTGTGCCTATTGATCAAGACGTGTTTGTTTTGTGGTCACGCGTTCTAGACAATATAGCTGAAACCAACAAATCTCAAAGACCTGATGGTAATGTGTACGACGAATCGTACACTATAGTGCCAGGTCTGCCTGTTGGCAACTATGAACTGCAAGGACCAATTCTTGCAGGTACGGTTATTTTGCTCCCACCAGATAGTCGCGGTACGATAAGCTCTGTTCAGGAGTATGTTGTAGGTGCAGGTCAACTCGAGATGTATCTCGATGGTCAGTATCTACGAACAGGTGTCGACTGGGGTGAGGTTGGCGTTTCTGGTGCGTTGTCAAAACGTATTACTGTGGCACAGGATCTTCAGGTAGGCGACACACTGACATTCCGCACAGATGCTTCTGGTGCAGTGTACTTCGCATCTGACTCTACCGGCAACGGGACATTACAAGATGCCTATGACAACGGTAGGTTCATAAGTGTAGTAACAGGTCTACCTGTTACTGTAGCTGGTACTCCAGGAACTAAGCTGCTTTGGATTCAAGGCGATATACAAGTCGATGGCGTCATCGACCCAGCTGGGATAACCTTTACTCAGCAAGTCTCTGATCCACTAGCAGTAACTGACTGGGGTATTTGGCGCAACGCTTCAGATCAATTTATCTTCAAGCAGGGTGCTGGTTCTGCAATAAACTTGAACACAGATTTTGTCCGTAGAGACGGCTCTTTGTCAATGTCTGCAAACCTAAATCTAAACAGCAATAAGATTATAAATCTTGCAACCCCAACACTTGCAACAGATGCATCTACTAAGGGGTATGTCGATACGGTTGCTGGGGGCTATTTAAAATTAGATGGCACTAATGCGATGACTGCCAATCTAAATGCTGGCACCAATCGCGTAATAAACGTAGTTGATCCAACAGGTGCGCAAGATGCCGCTACCAAGGCTTATGCTGATCTCAAAGTTGCTAAAGCTGGCGACACGATGTCTGGCAATCTTGCCATGGGTGCCAACAAGATTACTGGTCTTGCAAATGGCACTTTGGCAAATGATGCAGTTAATTACGCACAATTAACAGCATTTGCTACTGGTGCTTTATGGTTGGACCCAATTTTAGATCCAAATTTAATTGATGATTCCTTGAATGCCCCACCCGGTCTACCTGTAGATGGGGATGTCTATATTGTGGGGGCAACTCCTTCTGGAGCGTGGATTGGTTATGCTGGTTATGCTTTGTTCTGGAATGGTAGTAGTTGGATTGATTTATTGGGTAGACCAGTTGCAACTGATGATCGTTTTGGTGTTAGTGTAGAATCGCTTACTATTGGTGCAGGCGGACTTGCTGGTCAAGATGAAAAGATTGCTCAAATTGTTTCAGCAACTCCAGGATTTATCACTTATACTTTTACCACTCCAACAACTCCTCACGCTGTGTATGTTGGTCAACTTGGTTCTCCCCATTTTGGTCATAGCTATACATACAATGGTAGCTACTGGGTGGAATTTAGTGGGCCAAGTGCCACCAATGCTGGAATCGGTCTTTCTTGGAATGGCAATACTCTAAATGTGAATCTTGGTGCCGGTATCGTAGCACTTCCTGCGGATGAAGTGGGCGTCGATGTCCACACTGCTGGCGGCTTATTTACCACTGTTGATAACAGCATCTCGTCTACTGTTTCTGCTGCTCAATTAGCAGTTAAACTTGATGGTAGTACTTTAAGCAAATCTTCTTCTGGTCTAAGAGTTGCAACAGGGGGAATCACCAACACAGAGGTTGCTACCGGTATTGATGCGATTAAGGTAGCAAATGGTTCTGTAAGTAACACTGAGTTCCAATACCTGGATGGCGTAACATCTTCTATCCAGACCCAAATAGACAATCTTTCTATTTCTAGTAGTGCTGTAAATGGTGGGGCCGAATACCTGGTAGACACCACACTAATGTCTTACACGGTTGCTACGGGAAAGGTTCACACCCATCTTGGTATGCACGTGTTGACTGGGCACACACTAACTGTAGCGAATGGTGCGAAGCTTTTCACTTGCGATGATATAATCGATGGTACAGTAGTAGTGAATCCAGGCGGTTTCTGGAGAGTGTTATTGTGAGTATAATGTAGTAGATCGACTTGTGTATATTTAGGTTTAAACAACAACAGTATGTAGGCAACACTTATGAGTAAGATTCAAGTAGATCAGATCACAGACGCAGCTGGAACAGGGGTACCCACATTCCCCAACGGCATGCCATCTCCCTTGACTACCAAGGGCGATTTATTTACCTATAGTACACAAACGACTCGACTGGGTGTTGGAACCAACAATCAGACTCTTATTGCTGATTCTACTCAAGCGACCGGTCTTAGATGGGCTACAGTTGTTAGCGGCGTTGCTATCGGTGACACCATCACTAGTGCTACTGCCGGTTCAGTGCTATTTGCTGGCGCAGCTGGGGTTCTGGCTCAGGATAATGCTAACCTCTTCTGGGATGACACTAATAATAGGTTAGGTATCGGAACGACAAGCCCAGCACAAAAATTAGATGTGAATGGCACGATTAGGTTCGGCGGTGGCGCTACATTGGCCGCCCCTGGTAGTGATAACTTTGTCCTATTGACGGGCAGCTCTTCACCCAACCCTAATTTTGTTATAGGTTATGGCAATGCTGGTGTAGCCGATGGTTCTAGGGAGTATCTGGTAGTCGCCGGACATGCCCACTCTTTCATTAACACTACCGTTAGTGTTAATCGAAACGTTGATTCTATAGGAACAGCACTAGGTGCTTTCCTTGTAGGTCCGAGTTCCCAATTCCGCGTGAGTAACGGAGGAAACATAACTCGGATCAACGACGTTGTAACCAGCTTCCCGGCTTCGCAGGGAGCAGCTAGTACCTTCCTCCAGAACAATGGTTCAGGGATCTTGACTTGGGTTTCTGTGGGTGCCTCAACGGCAGTTGTTACGCTTAACGCAGCCCAGATCGCTGGGCAAACGTCTGTAGAAATTGTACCCATCCCTTCAGCAGGGCAATATCTACTACCAACAGAGGTGGAAGCATTGTTTACATATGGTAGCGCTATAGGGAAAGGGGGTGTGACCTTAAAATATTCAAATCAAACCCTCTCGACCTTAGCTAACTTATTGAGCAATGCCGTAACCAAACAGGCTGCACAAAATGTGCCTAGTCTAACGCCAGAAAATAGTGCCTTATATGTAAAAGCCGCCCTAGGGTTTTTAACCACAGCCTTAGGCGGCATCAACTCAGGTTTCACTTCTATCGCTATCGATTCTTCAGGCGTTCCCTACGTAGCTTTTAATGATGGGAATAACAACCTCAAATCGACAGTCTATAAATTAGTTTCGGGTACTTGGACACTAGTAGGCGCAGCCTTCGGCGGCAACTTCTCACAGTACATTTCTATCGCTATCGATTCTGCTGGCGTTCCCTACGTAGCTTTTAAGGATGGGGGTAACAGCGGCAAATCGACAGTCTATAAATTAGTTTCGGGTACTTGGACACTAGTGGGCGCAGCCTTCGGCGGCAACTTCTCAAATTACACTTCTATCGCTATCGATTCTTCAGGCGTTCCCTACGTAGCTTTTGCTGATTCGAATAACAGCGGCAAATCGGCAGTCTATAAATTAGTTTCGGGTACTTGGACACTAGTGGGCGCAGCCTTCGGCGGCAACTTCTCAAATTACACTTCTATCGCTATCGATTCTGCTGGCGTTCCCTACGTAACTTTTACTGATGGGGGTAACACCCAAAAACCGACAGTCTATAAATTAGTTTCGGGTACTTGGACA
>Ga0315273_10002331_pt1 | contig 22378 bp, 20 predicted proteins | sample YL17G02_0_MG_FD_205753 | JGI IMG/M metagenome (GOLD analysis project Ga0315273, IMG submission 205753) | Sediment microbial communities from Yellowstone Lake, YNP, Wyoming, USA - YL17G02_0 | ecosystem: Environmental > Aquatic > Freshwater > Lake > Sediment | place: USA: Wyoming | collected...
GTGCTTGCGGAAAGTATCTCTAATAAGAACGTTCTTTACGCTGCCCTTCATGGGTTGGGTTCCGGGTCGGTAGGCGGCGCGTTTTCTCTTGCGGATCTACCGGTCATATTCACGCTGAACCTGAAGATGATACTCCAGATAGGGGCCTGTTACGGCTACCGGCATGATTCGATCTGGGACAGGGAATTTGCTCTTCAAATATTTTGCGTCACCTCGTCATCGAGCGGGGAAAAGCCCGAACATCTCCGGCGCATGGATGATCTTGTAGACTCTTTTATAAGCGGGAGGTTTTCGAAAGAGAAGAGCATCTTGATGAGCGAGGACGGGACGAAGGTATTTATAAGCAGGATGCTGCGATGGTTCATAAGAAAACATCTGACAAGAGACATCTTCGTTTTAGGGATAATTCTTGGAAGCGGCGCCAGCTATCTATATACTAAGGAGACCGCTATGTGCGCATACATGTTCTACAGGAAGAGGTTTTTAAAAGAGAAGGCCTCGGGGATGTACTCCGGATGAATCCTTTAAGGAAGAAGCTCGCTTCCGTAATGATCGATACGGCTTACGAAGAGATATGTAAGCTGGGCAAAAATTCACCTTATTTAAAAGCCCTGGAAGATGTAGATATAGATGAAGTCCTGAACGAGGACGTCAACAGGATCTGCGAAGGCATCTCTCTGGGGGAGATAATGAAGATCCTGCCCCTGATAGCAAAGATGAAGATCGCGTGCCAAGAAGACGAACATAACGCCTTAAAATGCGAGATCAGGGAGATAGCTTTAAGAGTAGTGGAGCGCGTGGAGTCTAATGGCGGCAGGCTGAAGCTGCCCGCCTCGTGCCGCGACCTGCTGCTGGAGTTGTAGCGGAAAGGCAATATTCTTCGAGCGAGCCGCTGTAGTTTTGCTTGGTGCGGCGAGTCGAGAAGTTCTCGACTCGCGCCGGAGAGTAAAACCGCAGCGCTCGCTCGAACAGTAATATTTATTCTTCGAGCAAGGCTGTCGTCTGGCTGCAGGCCGCGTCGAGAAGTTCTCGACTCGCTCGAACAGTAAATGAGCACAGCCATAAAGGAGTATCGATGAAGAATTTTTTTATTAAGGCCCTCATGATGATCATGGCCGCTATAGCCGCGGTGGAAGGATTGATCTTATTTATGGTGGCGGCCCGCCGGATATCTCCGGACGCCGTAGCGTCGTTCTACTATTTTCTCTCCGAGACGCCGAAGGCGCGCAATGCCGTCACCGGTATCGGAGCGGCCCTGCTGATCTTTGGGATAGGATTGGCCATAGCCGCGTTCCGTATCAGGAGCCACGAAAAACCGATCACCCTGGATAAGGACGGGAAGACGATCACGATATACCGAAGCACGGTCAGGGATTTTGTGAATCAGGTGCTCGGTCAGGACGGCTCCATAGATAACTTCACTGCGGAGATAACTCAAAAGGGTGGCCATGCGCTCGATTTAATAATCTCACCGGTATTTAAAGCTGTCGACTCCGTCCCGCACGAGCTCGAGCGTATCGAAAAAACCCTCAAGGAGAAGATATCTCACGTCTTTGAGCTATCGGATTTTAACGTCGTCTTCCGGGTGAAAGGCGTGCGCGCGGCCGACGAAAAGAAAGAGGAATCGGTCTCCGAATTGGCCGCCGAACCGGCCCTCAAGCCGCATATCAAACCGGCCGTCAAAGGTAATGCCGTTCCTGTTGAAGGCGAGGCGGCGACAGATAGCGCGGATGAAGAGCCGGCGGAAAAGGACGAAGAGCCTGTTGAGGACGAAGCGGCCGCCGCGGAAGAAGAGACGGAAGAGGGGAAGAGCCTACTGCAGAGGATGTTCTCCGCCAACCTTTACAAGGAGCGCCTGCGCCGCAATAGGAAGTGATATAGGCAGTAGACTAATAGTGTTCGAGCGAGGCTGGAGCTTTTGCGAGAGCCGAGTCGAGAACTTTCACACATATGTTATATTGAAACTTCTCGACTCGCCGCAATGCGCGAAATAAAGGCGGCTCGCTCGAAGAGTATTGGTGTTGCAATGGTCTCAAAGTTGGATATCGGATCCTATAATTTAGCCTCAATTTTTAAGTTGTATATTTTTGCGGGCGTGATAGAATATAGCAAAGGAATATGAACAGAACGCTTCTCTTAGTTTTATCGGGTTTGTTGCTGGCCAGTCTGATGGCCTGCGGGATACTATCCTTCCAAACGAACGATTACGCCAAGATAATCAGGATACAGGGTAACGTCTCCATCGAGCGCGATGGCGAAAAGATCGCAGCGTCGTCACATATGGTGCTGAATTCACGCGACAGGATAGAGACTTCCCCGGGCTCTTTCGTCGAGGTCGCTTATGATGATAAGATGGCTAACGTGGTCAGGATCGGCCCGGGCTCAAGAGTGGTGCTCGAGAGTTCGGTGATCAAAAAAAATACGGAACTCTTCATGGATAAAGGGAGCGTCATGGTGAAGCTGAACAATATGAGCGGAAAATCTACCTTTAAGGTGCGTACGCCTGTGGCGCTATGCGGAGTGAGGGGCACCGGGTTTGGAATCGCGCTTAACGGCGATAGCGCCACGATAACAGAATATGAGAGCGCGGTCTACGTGAAGGGCATTACCCGGAGCCATGAGGAGATGCCGGGAGAGCTTGTGCTAGAAGAGGGATGGAAGGTCCGGGTAGATAAGTTTGAGGCCCCGTCGAAAGTCGAACGGCTGACAGCTGGCGAATATCAGGAGTGGAAAGACTGGGTCGTTCAGATATGGTCGCTGTCGCAGGAGTCCGTCTCGTCGGATATCCGCTTTTATAAGATACTGCCGGAAGGCGGCGGCGTTATAGGTTATGACGCGCACAATGCCGTTACCGCACATCTTTTGCCAATCCGCTCTCCGGAGACTTTCCTGGCTGCCCGATAATCCCAACAAGGTGAACAGATGGATAATGGACGAAGTCGGATAAATTCGATCGTAGCGGCGCTCTGTATAGCCTCATCGCTCGCCGCGGCATTGACCGGTTGTGATAAGATCGGCGAGTTGCGGAATTCCTTATCGAGGGGATCAGCCCGCCGCGCCCAGGCAAGAGGCCAGGAGCGTCCGGCATTGACCGAGCGCCGCGCCCAGGCTGTAACCGGTCTTCAACAGACACCCTCCCAGGATATGCCGCTCTCAAACGGCCCATTGGCCAATGATATAGCGGCAAGGTCCGTCATCTTCGCTCCGGGGCTTGCCTCAGACGCATCAGGAGTGCTTAAGGCCACATTTGACAATACCTTCGCTATTCCGGCCGACGTAGCTGTAATGATATCGGTCGACGGAACTGTGGTGGCGAATCAGGCTACGAGAGTCCCGCCCGAGTCGCGCTGGTCATATTCCGCCCCTTATACCTTCACGTCGCCGGGCGAGCACGCCTTGAGGATGGGAGCTTATCTTAAGGGCGGCATGCCGATGCCGGAAGCCGATATGACGAATAATGAAGCCTCCGGAGTCGCTTCGGTGGCGCAGGGCGCTGCAGGGCTATCAGCGGCGGCTATCGCGGTTAAAAACGGACCGCAGGCATCCGGAGGAGATGCCGCCCAGACCATGGACCTTAACGATATTGAGGCGCACAGCATAGGGTTCATGCCTGATGACTCGACTAAATATACCAGCCAGACCGTCGTGGGGAAGCAGGGCGTCATACGCACGACTTTTTCGAACGGGTTCAACTATGACGCGAATCTGCGCGTCAGGATAACGGACGGCGAAAAACTTTTATCCGACGTGATGCTTGCCGTGCCCAGGAGATCCCAGGGGGCGTACTTTGTAAAACATATATTCGACAGTCCGGGCATGCATAAGATAACGCTTGGCGTCTATCAGGCCGAGACGGCATACCAGGAGCGCAATTCTATCAATAATGAGATGACCGCCGTGATAAATGTCACCGCTCCGGCGCAGGGTGCCGCTGTAAATAATAACAGCGCCCCAAGCGACGTATCCGCCAGAAGCATCTCGTTCCAGCCCGAGGGAGCGCCGGCCGCGTCAAATACTTTTGAGACGGGAACGCTGGGCAGTGTCAGGCTGGATTATACAAGCACGTTCATGGCAAATATCGACCTTGAGATATCATGGTTTATCGATGGCAATCTCGTGGCCGAGACGCCTGTGAAGAATGTCCCTCCGGGAGACCACTACTCTTTGATGGGATATGCTTTTGACGCGCTCGGGACCCATACTATAGCGGCAGAGATAAAACTGGCCGGAGACGGCAAGATCGAAGAGCCGGATATTCAGAACAACAGGGCCGAGGCTCAGGTAGAGGCGGTCCTCTCCCCGGAGCCGCAGCTCGTGGCGCCGGCGCCGGTACGCAACGCACCGGTCGTTTTACGTCAGCCTCAAACCCCGGCCGGAGGGTTTTCGATGGTCGAGCCGATCAACTTACAGATAGCCGCTCCGTCTGCTGCCGTAAGCGCGGCAGAGCCTGCGGCGCAGCAAATGGCCGCGCCTGTAGCCGTCCAGAGTATGATGGACCGGCCGGCGTATGACACGATCTCAGGCAGCATAGTCTTCGTTGCCGCTCCCGGCAACGTTCCGGTCGCCTCCGCGAGCGCGGGACAGGGGGGGGCGATATCTTATGCTGTTAAGAATAAGGGCGGAGCCGCCCAGGGCGTCGAAGTGAAGATCAGATTGGAACTGGAAGGCAAGTCGAAATTTTCTATTACCAAAAAGATAGATATTCCGGACAGCGGCGTATTCAAAGGCGTGACGGGCAATCTGGTCCTGAGCCAGCCGGGCAGATATAAACTCTGCTTGAGCGCCCACGATCCTAACAATCCTTCCGGGCGGTCTTTTGAGCTGAAGCGCACTTTAGACGTCCTGCCGGGGAAATAGGGCAGGGGATATTGTGGTTCTCGACTCGCGCCAGCGAGAAAAACTACAGCGCTCGCTCGAACAGTAAATATTTAGCGTCATATCTTTAAGCGTAGCAAGATAACTATATTCTTCGAGCGAGGCCAAAAGAATATTCTTCGAGCGAGCCGCCGTAGTTTCACATGGAGCGGCGAGTCGAGAAGTTCTCGACTCGCGCCTACCAGGAAAGCGATTGCTCTCGCTCGAACAATAAAGTGTTGGTGCGGTTCTCAATGCGGCGTCATCTCCCGAATATTTTGCAAAACCAGCCTTTAGTATCTTTACCGGACGCGCACGAGGCCTCTTCGATCCGCAGCATCTGGGGCTCTTTCCAGATATATATCCGCGACGCTATCTCTTTATCCACCGCTATGGTGGCGCCTTCGCATTCGATCACGCAGGCGGGATTTTTCTGGCACAATTTTATTACCGCGTCTTTCCGGACATGAAGCCCCTGGATCTTATGGAACCGCTCTTCGTTCCCGAAGTCCGCATACGCCACGCGCGCGCAAGATCCCTCTTTCAAGCCGGTCAGCGGCATCACGAGGCTAGGCGTCGATGTGGCCGCTCGTTCGCAGCATTTGCCTTTAGGGATCGGCAGGCCATGCGGGCACTCTCTGGGATGGCCGAGAAGCGTGCAGATGCCATCGACTAAGGCTTCCGAAACGTTATGTTCGAACTCGCACGCCTCCTTCTCGGAATCCCTGCCGAGGACATTGTAGAAGAAACGCTCCGCGATCCTGTGCGCGCGTATTACGCTGCGCGCTCTCTCTTCGCCTTTTTTAGTAAGCGTGATCCTGTCGGAGCCCTGCGCAAAATCGACCATGCCGTCCCTGCGCAGTTCATCGATAGCGGCCTGGTTGAATATTTCGCCCATATGCTCTTTCAGCGTCATGAAAGAATCGCTATTTTCGTCCCTTATATGCCATAATTTTTCCAGATGCTCATCGCGCTCTACGGTATTCTTCATAGTTATATGCCTCTCATGGTAAATATCAATATCCAGTTAAGCGCGCCGGCGATCATTATGCCGCATATGGTTATCGCGCCCGCCATCAGTATGCCCGCCCGCGTTCCCAGCATCTTGCACATGGCCGCTATATTGGCGAAACACGGGATGAAGACGCCGGTGATGACCACACCCACTATGCATTGCCTGTAATCGAGCAGTCCCTTGTCGATAATATTTAGCAAAAGTCCGCCCGCGACCCCGCGGCTGGCCATCGCGAGGATCAGCACTTCGGTCATCTTTATGGGCAGTCCGAGAAGCCCGGTCACTATCGGGCTCAAACCGCGGTTTACAAGCCCGAGAACGCCGGTCTTGTTAGCGAAGAAGAGTGCCATGGCGCCTATCAGGAATATCGGCGCGGCCTCTGTCAGGAAATCCCTTACGCGGTAACCGGTCTTGATCAGTACGGCTCTAATGTTCGGTATCCTTATGTCGGGCAGCTCCTGTATGTAATCGCCCGATTCGTCCGCTTTTATCAGCATATTTAGCATGACCCCGGCGATCAGCTCGGCAGTGACAATGGTGGCGCAGGCTATCAGGAACGCCGGGAATCCCACTCTGCCGGATATTCCCATCATTATGCCCAGTTGCGCCGAACACGGTATGGCAAACGCTATCAGGAAGATGGCTATATACCTCTCCTTGCGGCTGGAGATGCTTCTGGCGACGAGCGTCGCCATAGTCTTGCATCCGAATCCGAGCACTATGGGCAGAGCCGCCTTTCCCGTCAATCCTATTCTTTTAAATACGTTCCTGGTCAGTAAGCACGCGTTCGGTATGTAGCCGATATCTTCAAGAAGGCCGAATATCAGAAAGAATACTGAGAGTATGGGCAGTATGGTGATTATGGCGTTGAAGAGCCCGAGCGTCAGGATGCCGTAGTCGCCCACAAGAAAATCGCTCCAGAACCCGTTATGCATGACCTTTAGTATAAAACTTATCGTTGGTTCGGCTATAATGGGCCGCAATATACTTTCAATAGCGCCCGATACCTTTACGATAGCCAGATAAGTAAATAGTAGTATGGATGTGAGAATTGGAATGCCAAATAGCGGGTGGCGGCTCAGTTCGGCGAACTTCTTTGCCGGGTCGCCCATGGCGATGCCGCCCTTCTTTGTCACTTCTTTTACCAGCTCATCGATCCAGCTGCTTCGTCGATAGCCTACCAGATGGCTGAGGGTCTCCTTGAATTCTTTCCGCGCCGCCGTGGCTTTATCCCGGGCGCGCAGGACCACATCCTCTTTACAGGTCTTACCAAGAGCTTCCGCTATGAACGGGTCGCCTATAAGCAGCAAGAAAGCCACCTTCCTTTTATAGGCGAGATCTTCCGGCAGGGCGGACTCTACTTTTGAGATCGCGACTTCTATCTCTAGGCCATATCGCAGGCTCTGCGAGCCCGACCTCGCGCGTTCTATGGCCTCTATAAGCTCGTGAGTCCCTATGCCTTTTATAGCTATCGATTCTACGACCGATACCCCGAGGCGCCGTGACATGGCGTTGGCGTCTATCAATACGCCTCTGCGCGTCGTCTCGTCCACCGCGTTCAGCGATATTACAAGCGGCAGACCGAGCTCCAAGAGGTCGAGCGTGAGCACAAGCGAATGCTTAAGCCGGCTCGCTTCCACGCATTGCACGATGACGTCCGGCTTCTCCGCGAAGAGCATATCCCGCACTATATTCTCTTCTTCTGAATGGATATATAGGCAGTGCATCCCCGGCGTATCGATGACTTCGTAAGTCAGGCCTTTTATGCTGCAGGTGACCTTCTTCATATCTACGGTGGTGAGCGGATAGTTGGCCACGAGCGTATATTGGCGGGTAAGGTTGCGGAATACCTGGCTTTTTCCGGTATTTGGCAGTCCTATGATGGCTATCTTCTTTGTGATTTGATTATCCGTGGACATCTTCCCTCTGAAATGGATTATATAATGATAAAAACATTGTGTCAAACCTTAATCTAAAACAAAAAACATGGCTTAATGATTATATTGACAGTGATAACGATACGGTGTATCTTAAAGGGCAAGATGGGAAATCAGAGATGAACTGCTGTGAGACATGTCAGGTGCATTGGACCTGTGAGACAAAGTGGTACCGCGGGGAAAGCGGGGAAGAGAACGCCTGCTGCCCTGTCTGTAACTATTTCAAGGTTTGTACAGCGGAGAAGTCTAAGCAAGGGAGTAATTCCAATTACAGTATAATAAAACATGTGAAAGGAGGAATAAAACATGGCGAGGATATCTTCTAAGACAAGCGCTTCAACTACCGCATGCTCTCAAAAAGATACGACAGATCTTATAACTAAGAAAGCATATGATCTGTATGTTAAGAGCGGCTGCAAGCCGGGACGTGACCTAGATAACTGGGTGAAGGCGGAAAAGATCGTAAAGAGCGAGTGTTGTAAATAGCGCGCGACCGTTCCGGTTGCGGGCTTGAGCTTTATAAGGCAAGGCGGGGGGAGTGCTTCTTCCGCCTTGCCTTATTTTATACCAAAATATGTCGTATCTTCAGTAAATGGCGCGCCCGCCATCCTGCATCTTTTGTCAGTATTCCGGTGCTAAAAAACGCCAAAAAAGTCCTTGATTATTTGCCAGTAAATCGTATAATATCATCGAAACGATTAATTGGTATAAATTGTATAAATTGTATACTCTGGCTTTCCGATAGGTATTGAATGGCGAAAATTGACATTTCAAAGCGTAACCGCATAATGCAGCGGTCCAAAAAGCTCGGACATTGCATATGCGATCCCAGGCGTAAATGCCCATGCAATATATTCATCGATAAAGGTGTCTGCCCGTGCGCCGGCGAACGTCCTGAGCCCATCGATACGTCGAAAGTCAGGCTTACCACCCTTGTCCATAATGCCGGATGCGCGTCAAAAATACCCGCATCGGACCTGGATGGGCTTTTAGCCAGATTGCCTTATATCGACGACGCTGCCGTTATCTCTGGGGTCTCCAATGGCGATGATGCCGGAGTCTACAGGCTTAACGATAATACGACCATTGTTCAGACGGTAGATCTATTTACTCCTTGCGTGGATGATCCGTATACCTTTGGCAAGATATGCGCGGCCAATTGTCTCTCGGATATTTACGCTATGGGAGGGGTGCCGCGGACCGCGCTGAGCGTGCTTGCGTTCCCCTCGGAAACACTTGATAAAGAGATAATGTATCTTATGCTTAAAGGCGCCATGGAGGTGCTTAGAGACGCTAAATGCGCGCTTATAGGCGGGCACAGCATTAAGGACGAGGAGATCAAGCTTGGCTTTGCCGTTACGGGCACGATCGATACGGATAAGGTTGTAACGCTTGAGTCTGCGAGGACAGGGGATCTGCTGGTATTGACAAAACCGCTGGGTGTCGGTGTATTGAGTTTTGCCGGTCAGATCGGCCGCCCAAATAAGAACGGGCTGGAAGCCGCCGAGCGTTCCATGATGGCGCTTAATAAAGACGCCGCCGAGGTCATGATAAAGGTGGGCGTATCCGCATGCACGGATATAACCGGATTCGGTCTTTTCGGACATTTAACGCGCATGATGCGCCACTCCGGAACATCCGCCCGCATATACGCCGATACTCTGCCGGCTTTTGAGGGCGTAATAGAGCTTTTGCGCGACGGCGTTATTCCGGGCGCAATCGAGAGAAATGCCGAATATGTGGGTGAAGGCCTTATTCTTGCGGATGATGTCGGGGAGGAGTATAAAAATCTCGGTTTTTGCTCCGAGACCAGCGGCGGGCTCCTTATTGCCGTGCCGGAAGAGCGCCATGCGAAGCTAATCGATGAGCTTAGGTCGCGCGGAGTCGTCCCTTCAATAATAGGCGAGGTTATATCCGGCGAAGATGGGGTTATTAACTTAATAATGTCAAAAAACAAGGGAGTGGATATGAAGAGCGATAAAAAAAATGAAAAAGAGTGCTGCGCTCCGGGCTGCTGTTCTGAAGATTCAAGCGTAGGCGCTGAAGGCACCGCTTCCGGTTCAATGAAAGCGTTTGGCGATATGGTGGCATCGATAACCGCTTCCGGTAAGATCGACAAGCGCGGGAAGGAGCTTATTATTTTCGCGCTCGTAGTTCTTCAGAGGTGCGAAGCCTGCATCAGTTTGCACTATAAAAAAGCGTTGGATATGGGGATCACTAAGGAAGAGCTTGACGAGGCCGCGTGGTGCGCTGTCCTTATCGGCGGCGCTCCGGTAAAGATGTATTACAACGAATATCTAAGCGGAAGAAATAAGATAAGTAAAACGTAAATTTGGCATAAAAAGATAACGCTGCAATATGGCGATCGTAATGTGCAGCAGGCCTGTAAAACATTTTAGGTGATATAGATGGAGAGATGCGCGGCAGCTAAGAAACCCGAGATAGGCACAAACAATGCCTGTAGCTCAGTCTGCCCGATAACTTACTTTAAGTCGCAGGTCAAGAATTGCCTGGACTACGCGACTGAGCGTAAAAAGAATGGCGCCAAGATAGTGGGCATAATGTGTGAGTACACTCCCAGAGAGATCATTATGGCCGCAGGCGGCGTGCCGGTATGTTTATGCGGCGGGTCCCTGGATATGATAGGGCCGGCAGAAAAAACGCTGCCTGCCAACCTTTGCCCGCTGATAAAGTCAACCTTCGGCTATAGCGTCGAAAGAGCGAACCCTTTTCTGGAAATGTCCGATCTGCTTGTCGCTGAGACGACATGCGACGGGAAGAAGAAGATGTATGAGCTTCTGGCTGAAGAACGCCCGATGCATGTGCTGGAGCTTCCCCAAAAACCCGACGATCCGGACTCGTTCGAACACTGGCTTATCGAGCTTAAAAAGCTGAAAAATATCCTTGAAGTCCGTTTTTCAACTACGATCACCGATGAAAAACTGCGGGAAGCTATCCGTATTATGAATAGGGAGCGTAAGCTTAGGATCGGATTGGCCGATCTTATGAGGGCCGAGGCTCCGCCTTTAACGGGCCGCGAGCTTTTAGATATGAAGAGCCTGATCTCGGGCATGCCTATTGACCTTGAACAATACGAAAGAGCCCCGGGAGCCCTTAAGGGTCGTGAGATCTATCCGCCCGCAAACTCACTCGTCAGGGTATTGGTTACGGGGGTTCCTACGCCTCATGGCGCTGAACGCGTTATCGACATCGTCGAAAAAAACGGCGGGCTGGTGGTATGCCAGGAGAATTGCACCGGTATAAAGCCGCTGCAAGAGATGGTTGATGAGGACGCGGCAGATCCGCTCGGCGCTCTGGCTGAAAAGTACTTCCATCTGCCCTGCGCTCTTATGACGCGCAATACGGCGCGCATCGACCAATTACGGAAACTTGCCGGAGAATTCAATGTAGAGTGCGTGATCGAGCTTGTCTGGCAGGCATGTATAACATATGACATAGAATCGTCATTTGTAAAGAGGATGGTGGAAGATGAGCTGGGGCTGCCGTATCTTCACATAGAGACAGATTATTCTCCGTCCGATACGGCGCGTATCGCATTACGGGTTCAGGCTCTTTTTGAAACAGTTAAAGGGAAAAAAGATTTTCGTAGAGAACGTTAAAGCGCAACGCGGCGAAAGGTCGGATCATGCTATACGCTGGAATTGACGCCGGTTCAAGGACCATAAAGGTTGTATTGATCGACGCGACGGATGCCCGGATTGTCGCCGCAGGCATTATCGATCAGGGAGTAAACCAGGCCAGGCTGGCCCGGGCAGTCTTCGATAAAGCGCTTTTTGATTCCGGCGCGCGAAAGAGCGATATTGCGAAGATCGTCGCCACCGGCTATGGCAGGAGTGCGCTGGATTGGGCTGACACTACAGTCACGGAGATAACCTGTCAGGCATACGGCGTTAAACGTAATTTTCCCGATGTCCGTACGATCATAGACATAGGAGGCCAGGACAGTAAGCTGATCCGGTTGGGCCGGGACGGCGTTGTCCATGATTTTGTTATGAATGACCGTTGCGCTGCCGGCACCGGGCGTTTCCTCGAGATAGTTGCCCAGCGGCTTGGGATGAAGCTGGAAGATATAGGCCCGACCGCTGAAAAAGCGGAGAGGCCGGCTATTATCAGCAGTATGTGCGTCGTCTTCGCGGAGACCGAGATCGTAGGGCTTCTCGCTTCCGAGGAGTCTCCGGAAAATATTGTCGCCGGAGTTCAGAATTCTATCGCGAAACGTATCGGAACTATGGCCGGAGGAAGGATCGACGGCCCGATAGTTTTCACGGGCGGAGTCGCTCTTGTCACCGGCATGAGAGACGCTCTTGCCGGAGCGCTGAAAAACCCTGTCGAGATAGTTGACGACCCGCAGATGACGGGAGCTCTTGGCGCGGCGATCATTGCTTTAGAGCAGATGAATAAAAGCCCGTTATCCGATAAAACTCCCGGTATAGTCCGACAGATGCATGAGGAGATGTTAAAGTGACGTCATATGCTGATGAGATAAAGACGAAACAGCCCGTTATCGATTTGCGTACCGCTTTTTTTATCTGGATCGCTCTTCTTTCGTCTGTAGTTATTTCCGCGGCCGTGGTCGCTGACTTTAATCTGGGCTACCAGCAGTTCCAGATGGAGATGGCGGAGCATTGGGTCGACTACAAGCCAAGCGCTGAAGTCCGGAGCATGGCCAACTCCGGCGGCATATCCGCCGCGACGCTGGAGGCGACCTATAACAAGCTTGCGAAGTCGCTGAATGATGTCTCTGTCAAGATATCCGGCAGCAGAGTGACAAATGGCGTGAACGAAAAAGTGCACGGTTCCGGAGTGATCGTGGCGGAGAGGTATGTGCTGACCAACTACCATGTCGTAGAGAACGCGGCCGATTTTTTTATAAATATGGCCGCCCCTGCCGACACGGCGTACCGCGCCCGCGCGCAGATAATTTTGACCGACACCGCAAATGATCTCGCGCTGCTTAAGGTCGACACAGTCAAAGCTCTTCCGTCTGCAACATTGGGCAATTCCGATACCGCGGATGCGGGCAATACGGTATTCGCGATCGGTAACGCTTTCGGCACCGGCAACGTATTCACAACCGGAGTTATCTGCGGCAGGAGCGAGACGTTTTATGTCGATGGCAGAGAATACCGCAATATGATCCGCACGGAAACGTATATGTACCCCGGATCGAGCGGCGGACCGTTGGCCGATATAAAGGGAGAGATAATAGGGATCAATACGGCTATTTATAATCCGCAGGGCAAATTTACAGGTGTGAGCTTTGCCGTGCCGATCAAGCGCGCTATAGCTTTGCTTAAAAGCGGCAATGTGCCGGGTTATGGCGGAGCTGTAGCCGAGGCGTCTCCCGGAGGTTATTCGCTTGTAGCCTGAGCGGGCGGATGATAAACGGTGCCGGCGGCACCGTAAGAGGAGGAACGAGATGGGTTCAAAAATTAAAGCTTCGACAGTAGGCGAATTTTTCAGCCAGGGCAGAATATTCCGGATCGTCCTGGCTCTCGGGGCCGTTTTTATGATAATAGGTATTTTGCTCGGGAATCCCTTTGAGGATTATCAGGCCGCGGCGACTCTTTGAACTTCATGCATCGGGATCCAGTGATCCCGATCGATGCCGGGCGCATCGATCATAAGCATGAAAAGACATTAGCGGTAAAAATGAATAGCGGGAAAAAGTAGATAATGATAAATGTGCATCCGTTCAGGCGCGCAACTCAGGTTTTCGGGCTGCTGATAGCCAATATTTATTTCGCCATCATTTACAAATGCCAGTTATACGACGGCGCGCTTAAGAGCATATGCGTGCCTTTCCTTTACTGTCATTCATGCCCTATGGCAGGTTTTGCGTGCCCCATAGGCGTCATGCAGCACTATATGGCGTTACATCGCTTCCCGTTCTTTCTTATAGGCCATCTCATGCTTATAGGATTACTGATAGGACGGATGATCTGCGGATGGGTCTGCCCTGTCGGGCTTTTCCAGGAACTGATCTTTAAGATCAAGTCGATCAAGATAGTTATTCCCAAATATTTTTCCGCGCTGCCGTATATCATGCTGATAGTCTTCGTTATCATGCTTCCTTACATCACGACAGAACACTGGTTTTCGAAGCTATGCCCCGTGGGAACATTGTCAGCCGGCATACCATTGGTGGCGTGGAACCCCATTAATCCTTCGACGGGAGCTCCGACCATAGAGCCCGGAGCCATTGGCACGCTCTTTGTGGTGAAGGTATTAATACTGATAGCGGTACTGGCGCTGTGCGTTTTCGCTAAAAGGCCTTTTTGCCGGTATATATGCCCGCTCGGCCTCTTCTGGTCTTTTTTTAATAAGATAAGCATCACAAAATTGAAGGTTGACGATTCCTGCACAAAATGCGACACATGCGTGGACATCTGTCCGGAGGGTATAAGCGTATATGAAGATCCGAATTCCGGCGATTGTGTCAGGTGCCTGGAGTGCGTAAAGTGTAAACATGTGAAGATCGTTAATTCCATACCCTCAGGAAAGAAGCCGGCAGCTGCGGCGGTTGAGGTTAAGGAGAAAAAATGAGCCTCGAGAATGTAAAATTAAGCTGGTATCATATCGCGATCCCCGCGGTTTTGATACTCTCCTGCCCCATTATATTTCTTTCAATAAGACAGACCGTCTCAGCCAGTATTGTCGCGGTACCGGCTAATGAGCCGTCTCTCTTGTCTCCCGTAGCGCCGGTCTTTTCCAAAGCGCCATTTTTTATAGTATATGATGTTAATACTGACACGGCAAAATATCTGGTAAATAAGTTCGCCAATTCAAATTATAAAGTTGGCCTTCAGGTGACCCATCTGCTGCTGAGAGAGAAGGTAGGGATCGTCATAGCTAAAAATGTCGGGCCGGAACCTTATACCCATCTCACGAAAAGAGGCGTAGTGATATATGACGGCCTTGCGATGAATGTTCAGGAGGCCATATATAAATACAGGAATAATATGCTGTTGAAGACAAAAGGGCCTACGGGATTTTCGAAAATATTCAGTCAGGTGTAGCAGGGTATAAACGAAATGGCGTGAACTATACGGTCAATGTGCAGTAAATGAAGTTTTTGGGACATGGGAGGATAAATTGGATCCGAAGAAGATAGCTAAATCAATGATCAATTCGATAAGCGATGTGATATTCCCGACGAAGAATTGTGAAGAGCCCCGGTCACAGCAGAATGAAAAAGCGAAGCTCTTTTACGAGATCACGCATAATCAGAATGACGCGGTTAAGAGCGATTACATCGAGTTCCTGTCCTCAAAAACTAAGGTCTTTAATGAGTTTGAAGAGATGTCCTCTTTCGTGACCAGCATATTGCGCATGTCGAGCTATCCGTTCTTTGTCGTGGATAAGAGCATGACGATCCAGTATATGAATCCGGCATGTCTTGAATTTACGGGAGTCGATATCAATGACGCGATCGGCAGGGTCAGCTGCTCTAAGATATTCGACAGCAGCCACTGCGGCAAGAACTGCGCGGTCAAGCAGGCTATGCATACTCAAAGATCCGTCATAGGCAAGAAGGTGAAGGTCCGCGATAAGCATGATAAAGAGCATACGATCATAGTTACCGCGGGGCCTTTAATAGACGCAAGCGGCAGGGTTTTGGGCGGTTTTGAGGTGTGGCGGGACGCGATGCCAGAAGAAGAGGTGACGCACAGGATCGATCAGTTCCGTAAATCTCTTAAAGAATACTGCTGGGACGTCGAGGGCTTTTTAGATGTAGTCAGCAGAAGTCCCGCTACCAAGGAACTGGATGACGCGAATAAGCGCGAAGAGCTTGTTGAGAAGATGAAGACGAAGACGCGCGATCTCTTTAACTCCGGCAACAGCCTTATGAAGACTTATTGCTGGGATATTTTAAACTGTCCGGCCGAGCGGCAGGTGCAATGCCCGGCTTTTCCTAATAACGGAATGAAGTGCTGGGAGGTAGATTATACCTGGTGCGACGGCCAGATGCAGGGCGAAGCCGCCGATAAAAAAGATAAGTGCGGGAAATGCCTTGTGCATAAAAATTCCGCCAGATGACGCGGCGATTGAGATAAAAGTTTAGCCGAAAGAGATGGGCAAAAAATATTCCGGCTTTAGTGTTCGAGCGAGGCTCGAGCTTTTGCGAGAGCCGAGTCGAGAACTTTTCCGCATATGCTTTGTGAAAACTTCTCGACTCGCCGCATCCGCAAAAAAGACGGCGGCTCGCTCGAAGATTATAGAATATGCTTCTCATGGCCATTAATATAGATCTGATCTATTACTAAAGGAGGTGTGTATTGCCTGGTGACATTCGCAGTCTTCAAAACTGTCGCGGGGCTGATAAGGTCCCTGGTGGGTTCGATTCCCATACACCTCCGCCAGCATCGGAGCTTCTGAGACAGATACCTTCTGTCTCAGAGCTTCTGGAGCTGCCGGAAACTCAAGGCCTATGCAAGTCTTACGGCGAAGGCATCCTGAAGTCGGAGCTTCGTCTTATGCTGGAAGAATTACGAACGGATATCCGCGCGGGGAAAGCGAAAGAGCTTATAGCCACGGCGGATCTTACGCGTGTATTAGGCGGCCGTTTGGCCCGTTTTGTTGCGCCAAAAGGCCGCTATGCCATTAATTCCACCGGAATATTGCTGCATACCGGACTTGGCAGGTCGCCGTTATGTAAAGAAGCCCTCGAAGCCCTTTCGGGCATGGGCGCTTACTCTATTTTACAGGCCGATCTCGCGTCCGGAAAACGGTCATTACGGGAAGTGAAGATCGAGCGGATGCTGATCGAGCTGACCGGGTGCGAGGCCGCGACAGTCGTGAATAATAACGCCGCGGCGACGATGCTCATTCTTAATACTCTTGCCGCGGGAAAAAGAGTGGTCATCAGCAGGGGACAGCTGATAGAGATCGGTGGAGAGTTCCGCATGCCGGATGTCATGGAAAGAAGCTCGGTCATTCTGCATGAAGTCGGGACGACCAATCGCACGCACCTCAGGGACTATGAGCGGGCCATAAATGCGGATACCGGCGCGCTTCTGCATGTCCATACCTCAAATTATCGGGTGAGAGGCTTCGCCGGCGTTCCGGAGATACTGCAACTATGCGAGCTGGGGCGAAGATACGGCCTTCCTGTCATAGATGATCTGGGCAGCGGCGCGCTGGTCGGGCTTTCAAGATATCATGTGGCGGATGAACCGCTTGTCTCGGATTCTATTCGTGCGCAGGCCGATGTCGTCTGCTTCAGCGGGGATAAGCTGATATGCGGGCCTCAGTCGGGTATCATATGCGGCAGAAAAGATATTATTGAGCGCATAAGAAAGAATCCTTTTGCGAGGATGTTCAGGGTATGCAAACTCACTCTCGCGGCCCTCGAGGCCACGCTCCTGCATTTCATTAATGGCACTTACGCGGAAGCCATCCCCTTTTATCGGATGCTGCAGACGCCCATGAATATACTTAACGAACGGGCCGGCCGCCTCAAGCAGGCGATAGGCGTATTTGAAGGTATGCGCGCGGATATTATCGATGATCATTCTTATGTCGGAAGCGGCTCGCTGCCCGATGAAGGCATACCTACAAGAGTTATGCGCATGAGCGTCGGCAAGCCTCTATCGGACGTTATCGGCCTGGATGAATTCGCGCTCAGGCTGCGTGACGGCATTCCTTCCGTCTTTTGCCGGATACAGGACGACGCGCTGTACTTCGATATGCGCACCCTTTTTGACAACGAAGAGATAGATATCGCCGATAAGATAAGATCGGTCCTGGGAGAGATGCGGCGATGAGCGCTTTAACGGCACAGACGCCACGCGTAGTCCCGGTAATGATTGGCACTGCCGGGCATGTAGACCATGGAAAGACCGCGCTGGTAGGGCTGCTTACAGGGTGCAATACGGATACGCTTCCTGAGGAGAAGGCCCGTGGGATGAGTATCGATCTGGGGTTTGCCCCGTTCATACTGGATGCTGCGCGGATGGTCGGGATAATTGATGTCCCCGGGCATGAAGATTTTATAAGAAACATGGTAGCCGGGGCCTCTTCCACAGATGTCCTTATGCTTGTCGTTGCCGCTGATGATGGCATTATGCCGCAGACGATCGAGCATCTGAAGATCGTCAGTTTATTGAGAACGCCGAAGGTTATGGCGGTAATAACGAAGATCGATCTCGTCTCCGCCGACCGTCAGCGGGAAGTCAAAGAAGCCGTAGCGAGGCTTCTTGCAGATCATGGATTTCCTGAAGCTCCTGTTATTTTGGAGTCCAACACTACGGGCGATGGTATCGGCGAGGTCAGGGAGGCCATTGATCGTATGGTGAATGATGTCGCGCGAGTTCCCGGGGAGCGCGCATTTCGTATGGGTATAGAGCGGGTATTTTCTATAAAAGGGTACGGGACGGTGGTCGCCGGCATACCATCCGCGGGAAGATGCGCGATCGGCGATGAGCTGGAGCTCTTTCCGGGGCCGGAGCGAACCGCTTGCCGCGCTATCCAGAAATATAATAAAGTATCCGAAAATACGGAGGCCAATGTATGTTCCGCCATAAATATACGCGCTATCAAAGCTTCCGATATCAAACGCGGGATGACCCTTGCCGCGCCCGGGGCGTATAGACAATCGTCCTCCGCGATCCTTTCGGTGCGGAACGTGCATGGATCAATATCTCTTAAACGCCGGCAGGAGATGCGTTTTTGTTACGGAACGTCTGCCACCATTGTTTCCGGTTTACTTATAGGATCGACCTGCCTTGCCCCGGCAGAAGAGGGGTTCATGCAGATAAAGATACCGAAGCCGGGAGTGCTTGCGGCCGGAGACAGGTTCATTTTGCGCTCGCTCTCTCCCTCAGCGACAATAGCCGGGGGAGTAGTCTTAACGGCCAATAGCGATCCGCGGAACAGGAAGCGTCCCGTCGGCATAGAAAAATTAAAGGCTGCCCGGGCAGCCGCGGAAAATAACGATCCATTTTTGAGCGAGCTCATAGCGGGGCCATCCTGCATCATAAGTCAGCGCGATCTGCCTTTCCTGATACAGGCTGCGGGCAGCCGGGTAAAGAAAGAGACGGATGAGAAAGAGTCCCGCGGTATCATCGTATCCCTCGGCTCCGGATATTGGCTGGTAAAGGATCGGCTGCCTGAGCTCGAAGAGAGGATTAAAGGCGCGTTAGCCAGATATCATAAAGAGAATAAAACTTCCCGTGGAATGCCCGCCACTCAGTTATGCGCCCTATTGGGACTGGATATAGCCTCTCTTGACGCGCTGAAGAAAGTTTTTTCCGACAGCGGCACGGTCGCCGCGCGCAGCGATTATTTCGCGCTTAAAGAGTTTAATCCCGAATTGAGCCGAAAGCAGCAAAGCCTGAGAGATGAGATCGTTAAAGAAGTGTCGGCTTCCGGCAGCTCCATGGTGGCGCGCGCGGTCCTACAGGCAAAGCTGGGCGCGTCGAGCCCGGAGATGCAGCTTATCGTCCGCCTTCTTTCGGAGGAGGGCTCGATAACGGTTTTAGACGATCACCTTATCAGCGCTTCGGTCATTAAGGACTGTCTTAACAAGTTAATTGAATTATTTAAAAAAGAAGATATCGTAGATCTGAGATCTTTCAGGGATGCGGCAGGGCTGTCCAGAAATATGGCGGTGCCGATACTGGAGCATTTTGATTCTATGGGCATTACGCGGCGCGAAGGGAATGGACGAAAATTATTACGAAATCCCGATGATGTTTGAGATGGATGATCTTGAGATAGGCAAAGAGATAGCAAGTGTCCTTCCCGATGACGGCGGTGTATTAAGCCTTATGAGAGACGCCATAGCTGCGTCCGGGGGTAAATGCATAAGAGCCCGCATGTGCGTGGAGTTTGCGCGAAATCTCGGATTTAAAGGAGCCTCTCTTTCCGGTTTGGCCGCCGCCATCGAGCTTATTCATTACGCGTCATTATTGCAGGACGATATCTTTGATAATGATGAGCGGCGCAGGAACGGCCCGGCTTTCCATGTGAGATGGGGAAAATCCGCGAGCATTCTATACAGCGATATAATGGTTTCAAAAGCTTATAAGATGATCTTGAGTATCAACAGGAACGACATAGCGGGTAATATAGTGGACGCCGTAAGCGATATGTGCAGAGGGGAGATACTGCACAGGCATAGAAATAAGAGCGGGATCACCGCGGATGAGTATATCGATATAGTCTCAAAAAAAACAGCCGCGCTCTTCAGGGTATCCTGCCAATCCGGAGCTATGCTCGCTACGTCGAGAAAAGGATGCATAGATCTCGCCGCGGAATTCGGATTCAGCTATGGGGTAGCGTTCCAGCTTGTAGATGACTGTGTAGACCTGGAAGAGACGGACCTGAAAAATAATGTTACGACGATGCCGCAGATACTGAACGATCCTTCATGCAGGAAGACCGCGGCGCTGGCGATAGATTACATTAAAGACGCCGAAAAGTGCGTCATGAAATTTGACGAGATCGGCGATTTCGCCGGCACGGATGGATTATCATACGCTCTAAGGTCTCTCGAGGCCAGGGCTATTGACGTTATGAGCCGGCTCAAAACATGCATGGCTTGATATTAATGCTAAAAATGGAGATAGGCTTGAATGTCTGACGACACCGGTTTAAGCAAGGACAAGACCTCTGCTGTGCAAAAACGCGCCTTAAAGAAGAGCGAGATAAAGACGATACTCTTCGCCTGGTTCGTGCTGATGGCGGCTATTCTATTTATCTGCGGGAATTGCGCCAAGCCCGGGAGGTCGGGAGCAAGATCAAAATTTGCCTCAACAGATGTACTCATAGAGGCCGGCGCGAATGCGGCCGCGCCCAATATGGAGATCACGAATAACAGGATATCGGCCGTGATCGATAAGATAACGGTGAGCATATATGGCGGTAAGATGGGGCGGGCCGGTCCGCGGATCTTAGGCGCGGGAATAATAGTCTCCAAACAGTCTATCCTGACCAATCGTCACATCGTGGAAAATAATCCGGATATTTACGTTACCGCTAATACCGGCCGAATAACCGCGTATCCGGTGGTTGTATATCGCACCGACCCGCATAGCGATCTTGTGCTTTTGCAGGTAACAAATAACGTAGATTTTCCCGTGACCGGAGTTATCGGTGATTCTAACGCGGTAGATGTAGGCGATATCGTATTCGCCATGGGCAACTCTTTCGGCAACGGTAATATGCTTACTTCGGGCATGATAATCGACAAGGGCTTCTCATGCGCCGTAAACGGCCAGGCCTATAACAGCATGTTCCGCACTAATTTAAATATTTACCCGGGAACATGCGGCGGGCCGCTCATGAATATCGATGGCGAGGTTATAGGTATAAATAATTCCGCGGCGTATACGGATAATAATTATATAGGGATAGGCTACGCCATGCCTATTGCCCGGGCCATGTCGCTTATTGATAATCCAGCTGTAGGCCAGGCTGCGGCAGCCGGAGAAGTCCCGCTTGTGCGCGCCGCTTATTCGCCGGTTCCCGGTAACCAGGGTAATCCCTATTCTCTTATATGAGCTACGGCTCCCGTGTAGTACCGGTGCCGGCGGCACTGGTTAATAAAGAAGAGGCTATGTCCAGGAACAGGGAAGTGATATACGCTATTGCGATGGTTCTCTCGCTCGGCTTCGTGATCGGGCAGTCGCTCTATGAGCGCGGCAATCCTTTGGTATCGACGGGCAAAAAGGCCGTGGTTATCGCGATAGCGTCGACAGGTCGCGATATCTCCAGCCCCGTCTCTTATCTCTTCGGCAGGGCGCCATATTATATTATTTGTGACCGCGCAAAAAATACGTATAAGGCCGTCCCGAATAAGTTTCTGGACGCGCAGCACGCGGCCGGCCTGCGCTCGGCCCAGATGATAGCCGGTATGAAAGTCGACGCGGTCTGCGGCAATAACGTAGGTTTTGAGCCCTTCAAGGTCTTGAGCCAGGCGCGCATAGAGGTATACACCAATCTTGACGGATCGGTTTTTGAAGCGCTGCAGGCTTTTCCGGACGGACTGACCAAGCTTACGGCTGAGAACGTCCCGACTCACTTCGGGATAACCGGCTCCAAGAAACCGATCGCCTGCAGCTCATTCGACGTTACCGCGAATGTTGCGAGAATAGTTCAGGGAAAGTTTTATATATGCGCCGAATGCCAATATCGCATAGCTGAAAAGAACGGCGCTGCTTTGCCTTCGAACTGTCCAAAGTGCGGCGGAATGATGCGTGAGGTTATAGCCGTTACGGCTCCGGCCGATACGGGAGCTGTCAGGCCAAAGATCAGAGTCTTATAGAACCGGCAGATCAGGCAGGCTAAGATTATGGATGATGCGATCATGACGAACGAATCAGGCGAGCAGAAGCTTCTTCTGGCAGCAGTTGTCTTTATGATATTTTTGACCATTTATGCCGCGTATTCCGTAGAAAAGTTCATGACCCTGAAAGCGCGGTCGACCGTAAAGTCAAACATCGTGATGAAAGTGATCCAGCATAACGTCTACAGCGTTTGTCCAAAATGCGGATCAAGAGGCATGCCGATATGTCCGGCATGTTCGGTGCCTATGTACTGGAACGGA
>Ga0315273_10002333_pt1 | contig 22371 bp, 18 predicted proteins | sample YL17G02_0_MG_FD_205753 | JGI IMG/M metagenome (GOLD analysis project Ga0315273, IMG submission 205753) | Sediment microbial communities from Yellowstone Lake, YNP, Wyoming, USA - YL17G02_0 | ecosystem: Environmental > Aquatic > Freshwater > Lake > Sediment | place: USA: Wyoming | collected...
ACTGACGCGCGAGCCCCTCGATATACCCCTGCGCGGGCGCGATCCCGAGGCCCGCGGGAGCGAGGTCGGCCCGCACGAAGAAGGCATTGCAGCCCGCGCGGTTCGCGCCCACGAACACGTATCCCCTAGCCGCCGCGAGCTGACCAAGCGCGGTGATGGACGCCCCGAAGTAGAGATTCGAGTGATGCGCGGCGGTGCGGCGGAAGGCCGGATCGTAGGGGATGGAGACCGGATCCAGGCCGAACAGTCCATTGTACTCGCAGACCACCAGGCGCGGCCGGATGCAGGTGATCGCCTCCCACACCCAGTAGTCGTTGCCGTCGATGTCGATCGAGAGCAACCCGACATCCGGGTCGAAGCCGGTGCCGGTCAGCAGCGCGTCGATGGACTCGCGCGTCACGAACGCGGCGCGCGCCTGCAGGTCGTGGCGCCAGAACAGGTCGTCCCGGCGGATCGCGGCGAGGTGGCGCTCGGAGCCATCCATCACGAAGCCCTGCCAGTCGTCGTGGAGCAGCAGGAAGCGCGTGTTCGACTCGCGGTAGTCCTCGACCCCGAACTCGATGAACGTGCGGTGACGGATCGGGAGGTTGTGGATCAGGTACTGGAGGATGCCATCCTCGCCCCATTGTGAGAAAACCTTGAATTCGCAGGGCCAGAGCCGTTCCCGCACGGGCTCGCCGGCGGGCGGCGGGAAGGGCAGCGCACGCACGCGCTGCACGTGGAGCTGGCCGAGCAGGACCAGCGCGTCCTGGGAGCGGGCCTCGAGATCGGCGGTCATGGATCGCCGCAGCTTCATCAGCGCACTGCGCAAGAGCGTCTTCATGGTGGGATCCCTTCCGTGCTCGGTGTGCGCTGGCGTCGTGGAAGCCGCGCCACGAACGCGAAGTTCTGACAGAGCGGCGCGAACGCCGCGCCCAGCGCGGCGTCGAGCGCGTCCCAGAGATCCGCGGTCCAGCGCGCGCGCCGCAGCCCCGCCGGAAGCCGGTTCAGCAGGTTGCGGGGCAGGAACCCGTAGCGGGCGATCTCGAGCAGCTCCAGCCCCGCGTCGAGCATCAGGCGCTCAATGTCCGCGCGGCCATAGCGGTGGACGTGGTGGTGTTTGCCCGGAACCCGGCTTGAGACGAAGTCGATCCAGCTCGTGCGGTTCGGGAAGTGGTAGCAGAGGAAGACCCCACCGGGCCGCAGCACGCGCGCGATCTCGGCCAGGCTCGCGGACTCGTCGCCGCCGGTCTCGCGCACGTGCTCGAGCACGCCGATCGAGACCACCGCGTCGAACTCCGCGTCCGCGAACGGCAGCCGCACCGGTTCCGCCGGGCACCCGCCGACGAACCGCTCGTAGGGCTCGTCGAGCCAGGCCGCAGCCGAGACTCCCTCGATGGCGTAACCCGTCACCCGGTATCCCGCGCGGGTCAGGAAGTAGGAGAAGTGGCCGAAGCCCGTCCCCCAGTCCAGGACGCACGCGCCGGCCGGCAGATGGCGGCGCGCCATGCGCTGAAGGCGCCGGTACTGCCGCGCCCCCGCGAAGCTGCCGAACTGCGGGAGTTGCATCCCGCCCCGCTCGGCGCGGTCCATCAGTTCCCTCAGGATGCGGTCGTCGTCGAGGTCCACATCGGTCATCCTGCCAGCATGAGCGGCCCCCGCGGGCAGCGCAAGCGGAGTCCCACGCCGGCACGTCCCGCCAGGGATGCGGTCAGTGCGCGCTGGCGTCGCGGAAGACGCGCATCACGGTCAGGAGGATGATCTTGACATCGAGCCCCAGCGACCAGTTGCGGATGTAGTAGAGGTCGTACTCGATGCGTGTTTCGAGCGGCGTGTCGCCCCGCAGGCCGTGGATCTGCGCCCAGCCGGTGATGCCCGCCTTCACGTGGTGGCGCAGCATGTAGCGCGGCACCGAGGCGCGGAACTGTTCCACGTACATCGGCCGCTCGGGGCGCGGGCCCACCAGGCTCATCTCGCCGCGGAGCACGTTCCACAGCTGCGGCAACTCGTCCAGCGAGAGCGGCCGCAGGATGCGCCCCGCCCGGGTGCGCCGCGGATCGCCCGGTTTCGTCCAGCCGGGTGCGCCCTCCGCCTCGGCGTCCAGGCGCATGGTGCGGAACTTGAGCATGCGGAAACGCTTCCCGCTCAGGCCCACGCGCTCCTGCGCGTAGAGCACCGGGCCTGCGGAGTCGAGCCGGACCCAGAGCGCGAGTGCGAGCAGCACCGGCGAGAGGACCACCAGCCCCAGCGCCGAGCAGACCAGATCGAAGGTGCGCTTGACGACCGCGTTCCAGCCCTGCCCCGGGCTCTCGGTGACCAGCACCACGGGCATGCCGTCGAAGTCCTCGACGCTGGCGTTCAGCGTGAACGCGCGCGCCAGGTCGGGCACCAGCCGCACCGCCGCGGTCGAGTCGGCCAGACGCTCGAGCGCCTGGTGCTCGGCCTCGTGCTCGGAACGAGCGAGCGCGAGGTAGACGAGTTCGGCGCCCGCGCGCTCGGCCAGGCCCGGCAGGTCGCCCACCGCGCCCAGCACCGGCAGGCCCGCGATCTGCGTGCCGACGAGCGCCGCGTCCGCCGCGACGAAGCCCAGCACGGAGAGACCGAAGTCGCGGTGCTCGCGGATCTTCCCGAGCAACGCGACCGCCAGCTCACCCGTGCCCACGATCAGCGTGCCGCGCAGGTTGCGCCCGTGCCGGCGCACGGAGCGCAGCGCCGCGCGGATGGCCAGCCGGCTGGCGAGGAGCAGGGTCGTGGCAAGCACCACGAAGAGCACTAGCGTGGCGCGCGACAACTCACCCTTGGTGAAGAACGAGGCCACCGCCGCGAAGGCAGTGACGATGACCATGCCCTGGACCAGCGCCGACAGCTCCCGGGAGAGTCGGGCGGTGCGCGCCGAGCGGTAGATCCGGAAGGTGCGCAGCACCAGCAGCGCGAAGGGCGTGAGCACCGCGCCGAACCAGAGGTAGAACGAGAGCGGCGGCACGCCGAGCGGCGCCGGGATCCCCAGCGCGTGGAAGCGCAGCCAGTAGGCCCCGAGCCACGAGGCGGCGATGATCGCGCCGTCGAGCACGAAGACCGCGCTGGCGAGGACCTGACGGTGGGGGGCGCGCATGGGAGTGGGGAGGCTACGGCGCGCGCCCCCTGAAGCGCAAGACGCCTGCGCCACAGACATCTGCACCCCGCGTGCGCCGCGCGTCAGAGGACGCTGGCGACCGCCTCGCGATACACGTCCAGCACGGTCGCTACCATGCGGTCGGCCGAGAAGACCTCGCGGGCCCGCCGGATCCCCGCCAGGCCCATGCGTTGCCGCAGCTCCGGGTCTGCAAGCAGCAGGTTCAGCGCCTCGGCCAGCGCCGCTGGATCGCCCGGCGGCACCACCAGACCGGTTTCGCCGTGCCGGTTCACGAACGAGGTCCCGGTTCCGAGTTCGGTCGAGACGACCGGCAGGCCGCTGGCCATCGCCTCGATCAGCACGAGGCCGAAGGCCTCCGCCGCGAGGATCGAGGGAAGCACCGCAACGTCGGCGGCCCGGTAGTGCGCCAGCAGTCCCGTGTCGTCGAGCGAGCCGGCGAAATGCACCCGGTTGCCGAGCCCCAGTTCCACGTGCAACCGACGCAGTTCCGACTCCTCGCCCCCACCACCCACCAGGACCAGCGTGCCGCGTACTGCACTCATGGCCCGCAGCAGCACCCGCAGCCCCTTGTAGTAGCGGAAACGCCCGACGAAGATCACCAGCGGCCCACCGCCGTAGCGGGCGCGCAGGACCGCAGCCTCGGCGTCGAAGCCGGCCAGGTTCGCGAAGGGCTCGAGTTCGATGCCGAGCGGCACGACCCGGCACCTGACCCGGTGGTGACGCAGGAAGGCCGAGTGCTCGATGTACTGGGGCGATGCGGCCATGATCACGCGTGCCCGGCCCAGGACCGCGTGGATGACCGGCCGGTAAAGCGGCAGCACCGCTGCCTGCCGGGTGATGTCGGCCTGGTAGGAGACCACCATGGGAGTGCGCTGATGGGTGAGCAGGCAGCTCACTTCTCCGGGCGGACTCGGGAACTGCAGGTGGAGCACGTCGGCTTCGAGCCGGGCGAGCCGGCCGGGCATCCCGGGACAGATCGGCGTCGAGGCCACGCGCGCCCACTCGGCGCAGCGAATCACGCGCACTCCGTCCACGACTTCGTCCAGGTCGCGCCGGGCGCCGTGCGCGGAGCAGAGCACGGTCACCTCATGGCCCGCGCGCACTGCGCCCCGGGCAAGCCGCGAGACCGTCTGCTCGATGCCCCCGAAGACGGGCGGGTAGTAGTCCTTGTAGAGGTGGACGACCTTCACGGAACCACCCTCACGCCCGGACCCCGCGCAAGCCGGCCGAATCGCGCCTCATCCGGGTCCCGGACTCGCGCCGAGCGCGCTCACCCGGACCCGGTCATGACGGGATCACCTGCCGGACCGCCCGCTTCACCCAGGTGGGAACGCGCCGCTTGAGCCGGTCCGTCCGCGTCATCACGATGGCGGGATCCTGGACGGGGAAGCGGCGCCGATTGTAGTTCTGACGATACCACCCGTCCCCGAGCGGGGAGAACAGCGGAGCTTCGGTGCGGCGAAAGAACGCCGTCGTCCGCACGACTTCCGTGCATTCGAACATGGCGTCTTCGCTCAGGAAGCGGAACAGGTTGAAGACTGTCGGGATGTCGATGTCGTCCACAATCAGGAGACCATCTTCCTCGAGATGCGGATAGAGGTAGTAGTACTCCAACTCAGGGAACGGATAGGCGTGAGGACCGTCCAGGAAGACCAACTGGAACCGGCATCGGAAGTCGTACTGTGGAAGCGTGAGTTGCGTCGGCCCGACCACGAACTCGGCCTTCTCCAGCAGCGGCGAGGACTTCACCCGATCGAGGCTGTCGCCGTTCCCACGGTCGTCCTGTGTGAACACGGTGTGATCGGGACTGAGATGCGAAAACAACAGCGTGCTCTTGCCAGTTCCCGTTTCGACAGAATGAAGGATGTCACGTTCACCCGCGTGACGGGCGATGGCTTGAAGCACCTCGGGACGAAGTGAGCCCGCTCCATGCCAGTCGGACGGCAATGCTGCGATGCGGGCGACCACCTCGTTGATTGGCTGGCGTTCCATGCTCGCGGCCTCCCTGTACGTCATGATGGGGAACAATCCCTGCTTGGCAATCACGTGACGCAGCCGCCGCCATCATGCCACACCCACCGCCGGACGGGCGACCACGGGCCCGCACAGCTCCTGTGTCCGCCGTGACACCACGTCGCGCAGGGGGCGCTACGCGGTGAACGCGGGTCCGGACCTCGCCGGCGCGCGCGGTTTCACGCCTCGACCCGGCGTCGTCCACCCCGATGAATCCGCGCGACGGGCAACACATTCAGAGCTTGCGGAACACGACTGAGCCCCAAGCATCGGGGAGCTCGACTGGCAACTCCGGTCTACCTTCAAGGAATCGGTTGACCGCCCGAGAGCAGGCCGAGTTCGACTCCGGGCTGTTATAGTCATGCACGAAGACGTAACCGCCGCGTGAGAGGCGTGAGTAGAAGAATTCCAGCCCTGCCAGCGTGGGATTGAAGACATCGAGATCGAGCAGCACCAGCGCGAAGCGCTCACTCTCGAGACCCGCCGCGGTTGCCGGGAAACGTCCTTTCCGGATCAGGACGTTCGGGGCATTTCCGAGCGCATACCGAACATGTTCCTCGCTGGTGTCGCGGAAGCGCTGGTCTCCGAGGTTCTGGGGCTCGCGGTCCTCGATCGGGAAACCGTCGAATGTGTCGAACAGGTAGAGCGTTCGCGAGGGCGCACAACGCAGGATGAAACGGCTCATCGCGCCCTGATACACGCCCACTTCGGCGAGAGCGCCGCAAACCCCGCCGATCTCGACCCGGCGAAGCGCGAGTGCCAGGCTCGCATAGCGCGCATAATCGCCGCTCTCGATCGCGTCGCGCTGAACCTCGGAGCCGAAGGTCGGGAAGTTCATGGTGGCCGAACGCATCCCGGGCATCAGCCGCCCAAGCCCCCCGCGTAACTCCCCCACAATGGACTGGCTCTTGATCTTCATCGTCACCGCACGATCTCCTTGTCAGCGCGTGACTACTGACGCGCAAAGCTCCAACGTCCTCCGTGACACCACGTCGAGCGAGAAGCGCTCCGTGGCGAACGCGTACCCGGCCTCCGCCAGCGATTGCGCTCGGCCGGGCTGCATCAACAGATCAGCCACCGCGTCCCCGAGAGACTCGGGAGTGTCGGCGAAGAGAGCATGAGTCCCGGGCGTGAGTCCCAGCCCTTCCGCTCCCAGGGTGGTGGTGACGACCGGAAGGCGCGCCGCGAGCGCCTCGACGATCTTAACCCGCGCGCCCGCTCCCATCCACAGGGGGACCACCATCACCGAGGCCCGCGCGAACTCCGGGACCATGTCCTCGACGTAGCCGACCGGCTCGGCGCCGGCACGACGCGCGACTTCTGCGAGCGCAGCCGGCAGCGCCTTGCCGACGACCCGCAGACGCGCACCCGGCAGCCGCGCCCGCACCCGGCCCCAGCCCGCTTCGACGAACCGCCGGCCACCTTCCCGGTTGGGCGGCCAGTCCCAGGAGCCCGCGAGGATCGCGACCGGCGGTTGCTCGGGCGCACGCGCCAGGTACCGGTCCATCTGGATGCCGATCGGCAGGACCTCCACCCGGGTCGCCGGTGCCAGTTGACGGAGGACATCGGCCTCGGCGTCGCGGATGGCCAGCACCAGGTCGCATCGGGCGCAGAGTGCAGCCTCGGTGCGGCGCATGCGGCGCGCCTGGGCGAGCGCATAGAGGCGAACGGCGGGGTTCAGCACAGTACGGGCGTAGCGCTCGAGCCAGAGGTGCTCCAGATTGTGCTCGCGAAGAACGACCGGCACGCCGGCCAGAGCGTCGAGATACGTCGCGAGGTGGAGGTGATGGACGTAGGCGAAGGCCGGATTCTGCTCGGCGACGAGACGCCGCAGCGTCTGGTCAAGCGCGCGGTTGCGGTACCGGGCCAGCATGTAGGGCCAGCGACCAAACGCGCCGCGTACAGCAGCCACTGGGGTCCACGGCGGCCGGTGCGGGACGCGGACCACCTGGATCCCAAGGGATGTGAACGCCACCGGCAGCGGCAGCCCGGCTTCGGTCGCCGGGACCAGCGAAACGAGCGTCGTCTCGTATGCGCGCGCCACCGACCACACCGCCTGCCACAGCCCGATGCGGCCGCCGTCGTCGAGTGGCCAGGGCAGGCGCGGAGTGACGATCAGTGCACGCCGGCGGCTCACGATGCCCCGCCCATCCGCCACGTCACCACCGCGCGGAAGCGCTCGATCTGGTCGCGCGTCCGCGGCCGGACGCCCGACCCCCTCGCCTCGAGCGCGGCCCGGGGGAGCCAGTACGCCAGCCGCAGCAGCGATCCCAGGGTCAGCAACTCGCGGGCGAGTGCTGCGTGCGAGGCTCCATGGTGACGCCTCAGGAAGCGCGTCCGCGCCCGGGCGTTCAACACGTAGAGCTCTCCACGCCGACCCTCGCCAGACGCCTCGCCGTGGTGCAGGACCGAGGCAACAGTCGAGAAGACGGTCACGAAGCCGGACCGTCGCGCGCGCCAGGACCAGTCCATCTCCTCGCCGTACATGAAGGACTCCTCGTCGAGCCCACCCACCTCCGCGTAGGCCTCGCGTGAAAGCGCGAGGCAGGCGCCCGAGACCCAGTCCGCCGGGCCCTCGCCCCCCCGCGGCACGGGAGCCTGGAACGGCGTGCCGATCCCCAGCCGGAGCGCCATGCGGTGCAGCCCCAGCGCCTCCAGCGCCATGTTGAGCAGGCTCGGGAACGCGTGGCAGGAGCGCTGCGGCGTCCCGTCGGCGTTGCGCAGCGCAAGCCCGACCGCCCCGGCGTTGCTGTGGCGTTCGAAGGCCCGTACCAGCTCCGCCAGCGCGCGCGGCGGCAACTCGGTGTCGGGGTTGAGAAGGAGCAGGACATCTCCCGTAGCCTGCGCCAGCGCCTGGTTGTTGGCGCGCGCGAAGCCCTGGTTGTCGGCGTTTCGAATCAGTCTCGCACCTGGAAACTCGCGGGCCACCATGTCGGCACTGCCGTCGGTCGAGGCATTGTCCACCACCCACGTGTCGACCTCGACTTCCACCTGCGCCTCGACTGAGCGCAGGCAGGCGCGGAGCAGGTCGCGCACCTGGTAGCTCACGATGACCACTGAGACCTGCGGAAGCTGGGTCATGCGCCGGATCCCTCTCCATCGGCCCTTCCATCTGAAGGCGCCACTGGTGGGACCCGCCAAACCAGACAGCTGCGCTCCGGCTCGCCCGCCACAATCGAGATACCCCACAGGACCGCCAGCAGGAAGTTCTGCGTCACCATGAAGAAGTAGTAGTTCGTCAGACCGATGACCGCGGCGAAGACCGTGCAGGCGGCGCTGGCAGCGCACCAGCCGGCGAGCTGGCGGTCGGGGTGAGACGCGCCACGAAGGCCGAGTCGGAGCGCGGCGAAGAGCACCCAGAGCAACGCCAGCAGCCCGAAGATGCCCTGCTTCAGCCAGATCATGACGTAGCTCTCGTGCACCCACCACTGGGCACCCGCGAGCGGGTAGAAGAACTGCCTCACAACCAGCGTGAAGCCATGGCCGTAGCCGAGCCAGGGGGAGGCGACGATCAGCATCAACGAGGTTCGCAGCTCGACCAGGCGGACGATGTTCGAGACGGTTTCGGGCGTGTTCTTCGTATCGAAGCTCGAGGCGAAACGGCCACCCAGCATCCCGATGACGTCGGACAATCCGAGCCAGACCCCGAGGATGGCCCCACCCGCCACCAGGACCAGCGCGACCAACCCGACGATGTGCGCAACCTTCGACCACCGCTGGCGCCAGCCCGCGCCCCGCCGGGCGTAGACCACGCAGGAGAAGGGGATCCCGACCAGGAGGGCCAGCCAGAAGCCGCGCGTGAAGGTGAGGATCTGATGGAAGACGAGCAGGCAGATCAGGAGCACCGGGATCAGTCGGGGGCGCGGTTCATCCCGGTACAACTCGAGGTTCAGGATCACGAGCGCGACCAGACCGGGGATCGGAGAGAACGGCAACCCCTGGGCGCGCGACCCGGTGACGGCGAAGTAGACGAAGCCGATCGCCGAGGTCGCGAGCCCCACCGCGACATAGGTCCGGCTGGCGACCCGCAGTTCGCCGGGGGTCAGGCGCAGCCCCCCCACCGCGAGCGAGACGTAGAGCGCCAGCAACGGAAACAACTCGAGGCTCATGAACCGCACGGTGTTTCGCGCCGCCAGGCCATGCAGCACGGCGACCCCGGTCGTGATGGCCAGCGCGAGGAGCGCAGGGGTGAGCCGCGAGACCGGCAGCCCCCAACGGCGCGACACCCACGCCGCCGTGAAGGAGGCCAGCGCGTAAAGGCCGAGCAACCCCACCACGGCCAAATCGCGCCTGATGCGGAGGTCGCCGTACTCCGCGAAAGCTGCGACGCTCGCCACGAGCAGGAGCGAGACGAACAGGTCCAGCGGGCGCACCAGCATGACCAGGCCCAGGGCCAGGAACGCGACTCCGGCCCAAAAGCTCACGGCGAGTGCACCGAACAGGCCGACGAGGAGAACCGCGGCGGTGGAGAACAGCAGGCCCGTTTCCGGTCCTCGCGGGCCGGGGAAGCGGACGGCTGACAGGTTCACGGAGTCGTTCCTCCCGCGGGCAACCGGGGGACGGCGAGCGCCGAGGGGAGGCAAGGCATCAGCCTGCCGTCGGGATCCCGGTGCCCCCCCGCGCCTCGTCCTCGCCCCTGACCAGGGCGTACGTGACCCCGGCCGCCAGGCTGAAGACGAACGCCACGGCCACCATCAGGGTCCGCTTGGGCCGCGACTTCTTCTCTGGCGGCGTGGCGACGTCCAACTGCTCCACGGTCGAGACATCGCGCGCCTCCTGGATGCGCGCGTCCTCGAACTGAGCGGTCAGCAGGAAGAAGAGTTCTGCCTGCGTCTTGGCGTCGCGGACCAGCCGGGCCAGATCCATCCCGGTCCCCGGCAGAGCGGAGAGTTGGCGATCTATCTGATCGAGCTGCAGGTCGATCTGCCGCTCCTCGTCGGTCATCTCGCGGGTGTAACTCCGGATCACCCCGATGCGGACCTGAAGCGCCGCGCGCGTGGCGTAGAGCCGGGCAGCCACCTCGAGAGCGGTCGAGGCCCCCGGGGACAGGACGACCGCCTTGTGCCTGGACTCGTAGTCCGTTAGGCGCTGCTCGGCGAGCGTCATCGCCTGTCGGGTGTCTTCCAGACGCTCCCCCACGAACATCCGCGTGCGCCGTCCCTTGGTCATCCGGACCTCGCGGTTGAAACGGTCCAGCACCTCGAAATAGGTGTTGGCCATCTGCGCCGCGCGGCGCGGGTCACGGTCCTCCACGGAGATCCGGAGGATGCCGACGTCGTCCACCTTGAGTGAAACGTGGCGCCGCAACTCCTTGACGGCATCGACCATGAACTGCTTGTGGTAGCGGCGCTTCAGGTCAAAGCGCTGGACCATCTCCTCGCTCGCCCGGCGGCTCTCGAGGATCGCCAGGAACACATCGGCGGGGGTCGCCTGCGTGGGCACCTTCACGCCCGGCACGCCGATGCCCTTGAGCAGGTTGCCCAAACCGAAGTTCGCTTCCTCGCTGGGCGGGAGCAGGGAAGCCTCCGCCCGGTACCACGACGGCAGCAGGAAGGCCACGGCCCCGGCGATGACGGTCGAAACGACCACCAGCCATAGGATCGCGCGCCGGCGCGCGTACACCCGGTCCCACAACCTGCCCAACTCGATGGTGCGGTCCATGTCCGTCCCCTGGAGGCGGCGCGCTGCGTTCATCGCACGCTCCGGATGGCGATGATGACGGTCGCGGCCTGCGTCAGGGGGATCAGGACCTTCTCGATCTGGTCCCAGATCGTGACATCGGGTATCTCCGGCACCCAGACGAAATCGCCCGGGTCCAGCGTGCGCACGTTGCGTGCAAGCAGCGTCTGGCCAGTCACCGAGCGAGTGACGCGCACCTTGCCCCGCCAGGCGCGGTCGGTATAGCCACCCGCCTGCGCGATGTAGTCCTCCACGCTCTCCTCCCGCATGAAGTTGAGGATGCCGGGCCGCCAGACCTCGCCGTCCACGCGAATGGAGGACACGAGCCGCTCCACGCGGACCACGTCTCCGTCGCGCAACAGCAGGTCGAGGTCCTTGCTGCCCTCCAGGCGCGCCCAGTCCACACGGTAGTCCTCGCGCTGGCCCGCCAGCTTCGTGCGGAGCATCTCGTATTCGGATGAGGTGAGATCGTTGCGCGACAGCCGGAGCAGGCGGTCCAATTCCTGGTCCTTCTCAGTCGTAAGCGTGTTCCGGCGGTGCACGCGGATGGCCGAGAGGTCGGCACCGTCCTGAAAGCCATCCGCCGAGGAGACCAGGTTGCTCAGACGCGTTCGCCCCTCGACGATCGGATAGGTGCCGGGGCGCTGGACCTCGCCAAGGATCACGGCCTCGTGCTGCTGGCGGTACTGCGGGATGAAGTAGACGTACATCCGCTCGCCGTTATCGAGCGCCGGGTTCTGCCGGCGCGAGTACACATCATCAAGGCTCACCCACAGCGATTCAGGCGTGAAGGCGTCCTTGAATCGCACGAGCAGCACCCGGTCCGCCACAGCCGAGGGCAGTGGGTCACCCGATAGCCGCAGCAGCGTCCGCACGCTGTCTCGGACACCCAACTCGTAACGTCCCGGCCTTGCGACCGCGCCCTGAGCGTAGACGAACTCGGTCGCGCTGGGGACCTGGATGACGTCGCCGTCGCGCAACCAGGGGTTCATCCCCGCGTCACCGGTCTGGAGGAAGAGCTCCAGATCGCAGGATTCGCGGGTGCCGTCCCGGTGCAGGATTTCGATACGGCGACGCGAAGCTCCCTCGATGAGCATCCCGGTCGCGAGCACATCCCCGACCCGGCAGGCGCCGTTGGCCAACGCCGGACCCGGCGCCTTGACCTGCCCCGTGAGATAGATCCGGAACGTCCGCGGCCGGGCGAGCCGGAGTTCCATCTTGACGTCCCGGTACCGCCGGTGCATGCGCGCGAGGAGGTCGGCGCGCACGTCTGCAAGGGTGTGGCCCGCCACCGACACGAGACCCTCGTCAGGCAAGAGCACGGTCCCCTCGGGCCCCACCTCCAGGGGGATGCTGCGCGTGACCTGGTCCCAGAGATGAAGGAACAGGAGATCTCCCGGGCCCACGCGATAGACCGCCGGATCCACCGGGCCTGCAAGTTCCGCCGGGGGAAGCTTCACTCCTTCGAGGCCCGTCTTGCGCTGGGACAGCGCCTTCTGGGCAAGGACGTCGGCGTCCAGGCCGGCCGCATCGAATTCGTCCTGCGCCCACGCCGACACAACTCCCAGGAGCAACGTGCCAACCAGCAGCCTGGAGGCAGTCTGAGTGATCGATCTCACGTCCGCACCTCCTTCAGCACCTTGCGCGTCCCGTACATGCGCTCGTAGTAGGCGCGGAACTCGCCCTCCTTGATGGGGCGCCACCAGGCCTCGTTCGCACCGTACCACTCCACCGTCTGCCGGATGCCGTCCTCGAAGGCCACGGCCGGCTTCCAGCCCGTGAGCCGCGTGAGCCGCGAGGAGTCCAGCGCGTAGCGGCGGTCGTGCCCCGGCCGGTCCTCGACGTGGCGCACCAGTGACTCGGGCTTGTCGAGCAACTTCAGGATCGTGCCCGTGATGGCAAGCACATCCAGTTCGTTCCCAGCGCCGATGTTGAAGGTCTCGCCCTCGATGCCGGGCTGGGTCAGCAGCGTGACGAGGGCCGAGCAGTGATCCTCGACGTGGATCCAGTCGCGCCGGTTCAGGCCCGTGCCGTAGACCGGCAGCGGCTGGCCCTCGATCGCATTCGTGACGAACAGCGGCACGAGCTTCTCCGGGTACTGGCGCGGTCCGTAGTTGTTGGTGCAGCGCGTCACCACCACCGGCAGCCCATAGGTCGCCCAGTAGGCGAAGGCCAGCCGGTCGCCGCCCGCCTTGCTCGCGGCATAGGGACTGCGCGGCATCAGCGGCCAGGCCTCGGTGGCGTGGCCCTCCAGGACCTCGCCGTAGACCTCGTCGGTCGAGACCTGGAGGAAGCGCTTGAGACCGCAGCGACGGGCCTCTTCGCAGAGCACGAACACGCCGTAGACGTCGGTCTGGATGAAGTCGCCGGGCGCCTCGATCGAGCGGTCCACGTGGGACTCGGCGGCGAAATTGAGGACGGTGTCGCAGCCCTCCATCGCCAGTGCCACTGCGGCAGGATCGCGGATGTCGCCGTGCATGAAGGTCAGGCTCCTGGTCGGAATGCCGTCGAGGTTCTCGCGGCGGCCGGCGTAGGTCAGCGAGTCGAGCACCACCACGTGCGCGTCCGGGAAGCGGCGCAGGAAGTGATGCACGAAGTTCGCGCCGATGAAGCCGGCCCCGCCCGTCACCAGCACGCGGCTGCCGTCGAGGCGCGCCGGCTCAGCCATCCTTGCGGTCCCAGTCGTAGGGCACCTCGCCGCTGCGCGGCGCCACGCGGTGCTCATCGGGCGCGTCGTAGACGTAGTGCTCGGTCGTGGTGTTGACCAGGTAGGCGGGTTCGGTGCCGACGCCCTTCATGCCGTGCAGCACCAGCGGCGGGATGACGAGCAGGATGGGGTTCTGCTCGCCCATGAAGAACTCGTTGACCTCGCCCCTGGTCCTGCTTGTCTCGCGTCCGTCGTAAAGCACGACCTTGGCCATGCCCTTGACGAACACGAAGTGGTCGGTCTGTTTCCTGTGGTAGTGCCAGCCCTTCACCACCCCCGGGTACACGACGGAGAGGTAGACCTGCCCGAAACGCTGGAAGAACTCGTCGTCGTCGCGCAGCATCTCCATCAGGAGGCCGCGCTCGTCGGGAATCACCTTGAGCTTCTTGACCTTGACGCCTTCGATCATTTCTTCCTCCGGCGCGGCCGCACCGTGACCGCCGCGGACACGCGCCCGCGGCCGACACCGATGTGCCGGAATCCCGCGGACTCGACCTCGGCGGGCATATAGATGTTTCGCAGGTCGCACAGCACGGGCCGTCGCAGCAGGCGCCTGAGCCGGGCGAGGTCCAGGTTCCGGAACTCGTTCCACTCGGTGACGATGACCACCGCGTCGGCCCCGCGCGCGCAGTCATAGGCGTCCTTCGCCAGGGTCACGTTCTTCATCTCCGGCAACGCCAGGGCGCCCGGCATCGCCACCGGGTCGAATGCACGCACCCTGACACCGCGCCGCTTGAGCCCGGCGATGATCTCGAGCGCCGGCGCCTCACGCAGGTCGTCGGTGTTGGGCTTGAACGAGAGCCCGAGGACCGCCACCACACTGCCGCGCGCCGGCCGGCCGAGGCCGCGCACGATCTTCTCGACCATGCGCCGCACCTGGTGCTCGTTCGCCGCGATGGTCGCGTCCACGATGCCGCTCGGGATCCCCGCCTCGCGCGCCATGGCCGAGAGCGCCAGCGTGTCCTTGGGAAAGCACGCGCCGCCGTAGCCGGGGCCCGCGTGCAGGAACTTCGAGCCGATGCGGCGGTCCATGCCGAGCCCCTTCGCCACCGCCCGCACATCCGCGCCCAGTTCCTCGCAAAGGTTCCCGATCTCGTTGATGAAGGAGATCTTCGCGGCGAGGAAACAGTTCGAGGCGTACTTGATGAGCTCGGCGCTCTCGAGGGTCGTGACGACCATCGGAGTCTCGAGCAGGAAGAGCGGCGCGTGGATCTTCTTGAGCATGTCGGCCGCGCGCTTCGATTCGGCGCCGATCACGACCCGGTCGGGGCGCATGAAGGTCTCGATGGCCGAGCCCTCGCGCAGGAACTCCGGGTTCGAGGCGACGTCGAACTTCGCACCACGCTTCGCGTGCCTGGCGATGAAGGGGTAGAGCGCGCGGGCCGTACCCACCGGGGCGGTGCTCTTCTGCACCACGAGCTTGTAGCCGTCGAGGTGCTGCGCCACCGTCTTCGCCACGTCGTAGATGGCGCGGGTGTCGGCGCTGCCGTCGGGCCGGGGCGGCGTGCCCACCGTGATGAAGACGACCTGGGCGCCCTTGAGGGCTGCGACCAGATCGCTCTCGAAGCGGAGCCGGCCCTCCTGCACGTTGCGCGCGACCAGGTCGGGCAGGCCGGGCTCGAAGAAGGGCATCTCGAGGGCGCGCAGCCGCTCGATCTTGCCCGCGTCGGCGTCCACGCAGGTGACGCGATTGCCGAAGTCCGCCAGGCACGCGCCGGACACGAGCCCGACGTAGCCGGTGCCGACCACGGTGATGGAGTACAAGTGGGGGGTCCTTTCGATGGCATGGCCCAGGACAGCGCGCCCCGAGGAAGGGACCTGATCACGGCCCCGCTGGAGCCAAGTCGGGAAGAGAGAGTAGGGGCTGCCCCGGGGCCCGGTCAAACCACAGGCGGGCCTCGGTGGGCTTCGGCCCGCTTCGTCGCTTGACGGGGACACGACCGCCGATGAAAGTAACAGGCTGCCTCGCTTGTGACGTCGTCAATCCGATAGAGGAACGATGCTTTTCCGTCCCGCTCCTGTGCGAACCTCCGCGCGCCACCCATGACGCAACCCCCCGCACGTGCAGGGACGCTGGCCCGCGGCGCGGCGTGGAACCAACTCGGCCAGGCGCTGCCGGTGCTCGCAGCCCTGCTCATGGTGCCGCGCCTGATCCAGGCTCTGGGAGTGGACCGCTTCGGCATCCTGTCGCTGGCCTGGATGCTCATCGGCTACTTCACCCTCTTTGACCTGGGGGTGTCGGGCGCACTCACGCGACTCGTCGCCGAGCGGCTCGCGACGCGGCGTGAGGACGAGGTCCCAGCCCTGGTGTGGACGGCGCTGGGCCTGACAACTGCGATGGGCCTCGTGGGAGCAGGGCTCATCGCCGGAAGCGCTCCATGGCTCGTGGGCCGCGCGCTCAGGATCCCGGCCACGCTGCAGCCTGAGGCGCTCCGCCTCACCTGGGTGCTCGCCGCAGCGCTGCCGGTCGTGACGGGCACCGCCGCGCTGGCCGGCGTACTCTCGGCACAGCAGCGTTTCGGAGTGCTCAACGCCATCCGCATCCCGATGGGAATCCTCACCTACCTGGCGCCCCTGCTCGCGCTGCGCGTCACGCCCGGACTGGTGGCCGTGGCCCTCGCGTTGGCGTTCGTGCGCGTGCTCGGCGGTATCGCCCACCTCCTCGCCTGTCTCGCCAGCACCCCCGGCCTCGGTGCACGCATCGTGACCCGTCGCTCTTTGCTCGGCCCCATCATGAGCTTTGGCGGCTGGATGACGGTCACGGCCGTGGTCGGCCCGATGATGGTCTACTTCGACCGCTTCCTCATCGGCGGACGCCTGTCGATGGCGCAGGTGGCCTACTACACGACCCCTTACGACCTCATCGCACGCTTGGGAATCCTCGCGGTGCCCGTCGTGAGCGTGATGTTCCCCGCCTTTGCCGCCAGTTTCGACACGGACCGGCCGCGCGCCGGCCGCCTGTTCGACTGGAGCGTGCGTACCGTGGCCTCGTTGCTCTTCCCCGCGGCCCTGGTCATGGCCGTGTTCGCGCGGGAGGCGCTGACGCTGTGGCTGGGTCCGGAACTTGCCGCGCACAGCCACGCCGTACTGCGCCTGCTCGCCTTTGGCGTGTACGTGAACTGCATCGCGCAGGTCGCCCTCACGCTGCTGCAGAGCTCGGGACGGCCGGACCTCGGCGCCCGAGTCCATCTCATCGAGCTCCCGTTCTACCTGCTGGCACTCTGGCTCCTCATCGGTGGCCAGGGCATCCTGGGCGTGGCTATGGCCTGGCTGATCCGGGTCTCGGCGGACGCTCTCGTGCTCTTCGTCCTGGCTCGCGGGCGGCTGCGCGAGGAGGCCTCTGGCGTGCGCACCGCACTGTTGGTGGGAGGCGGCGGTGTGCTCGTGATGATCGTCGGCTGCCTGCTCCCCGGGCTCGCCCCAAGGCTGGTATTCGTCGCATCCGCGCTGGCTGGCTACGCGATTCTTGCCTGGCGCCAGGTGGCCATCCCCGGCCTGAGGGCACTCCGCGAGACTGATCCCGCAAGGCTTCAATCGTGAGCGCGCCCGGCCGAGCCGGACCACGGGCGTTGCATACGCACCGGATTCCGGATTGTCCGGTGTGTGGCGCTTCGGGGACGACGCTCTACGACGATCTCGCGGACCACCTGTTCGGCACGCCGGGGCGCTGGCACATGGTGCATTGCAGCGGGAGCGCATGCGGGCTGTTGTGGCTGGACCCGGCGCCGCTCCCCGGAGATCTCGAACTCGCCTACGAGAGCTACTACACGCATGCCCAGGCAGTGGTACGACCGCTCGCAGTGCGCACCCTGCTGCGTTGGGTGAAGGAGGGTCACTACGCCACGCGCTTCGGCTACGTCGTCCGCGGCGTGGCCGTGAAGCGCTTGCTCGCGCTCGCGCTGCGGGCCCGACCGCATTTCGCCGAGTGGCTGGACAGCCTCATCATGCGTTTGCCGCCATGCCCCGGCGGCCGGGTGCTCGACGTTGGCTGCGGCGAGGGCCGTACGCTGGAACAACTGCGCGACCTCGGCTGGCAGGTGGAAGGCGTGGACTTCGATCCCCGCGCCGTACAGAGCGCCGAGACGCGCGGCATCCCGGCGCGGCGCGGCACGCTCGCGGATCAGCACTATCCCGACTCGAGCTTCGATGCGGTGGTACACCGCCACGTGCTCGAGCACGTACCCGACCCGGTCGCCCTCCTCGCTGAGTGCCGGCGCGTACTCAGGCCTGACGGCCGGCTCGTGCTCCTGACGCCCAATGCGAAGAGTCTTGGACACGCCCGTTTCGGCGCGGACTGGCGGGGGCTCGAGCCCCCGCGCCACCTCCAGGTGTTCACGCCGGACTCTCTGCGGCGAGCCGCCGAGACTGCGGGGTTGCGGGTAGACGCGCTCGACACCACCGCCGCGGGGGCTGCATTCATCCACGCCCAGAGCCGCCTCTTGAGCGGGGACGCAGGCGCCTCACCGGACGACGTGGCTGCACGTCGCTTTGAACACGAAGAGCGTCAGCGTTTGACCCACGACCCGTGGGCCGGCGAGGAGTTGTGGCTGATGGCCACGCACGACTGAGGGGCGCGCTGCCTCCTATTTCGCGCGCCCCCGCCATTCCTCCAGTACATCGCCGAGCGTCCGCTCGAGCGGGATCTCGCAGCGCCAGCCAGTGTCCCGCGCGATGCGCGACGGGTCGCCCACCAGCCACGGGATGTCGGCCGGACGCAGGCGCGCGGGGTCCACCTCGACCCGGATCGCGACACGCGCCAACCCCACGAGCCGGCGCACCACCTCGGTGAGCTTCACGCCCTCGCCCCGGCAGACGTTGTAGGCCGCTCCGCGCGTCCCGTGCTCGAGGAGCGCGATGTATGCGCGCACGACGTCGCGCGCGTCGGAGAGGTCGCGCGTCACCTCGAGGTTCCCGACGCGCAGCACGGGCTCCGCGCGCCCCGCCTCGATGGCGGCGATCTGCTGGGCGAAGCTGGGCACGACAAACGCCGGGCTCTGGCCGGGGCCGGTGTGACCGAATGCGCGCACGCGGACGACGTCGAGACCGTGCTCACCCTGCGCGCTGGCCTCGGCGATGCAGTCGGCCTCGGCCTTCGAAGCTGCGTAGGGGCTCACCGGCGCGAAGGGCGTCTCCTCCCCTGCGCGCGAGCCCTCGGGCTGCGGGCCGTAGACCTCACTGCTGCCGACGACCAGCAGGCGCGCCGTCGGCGCACCCGCGCGCGCGGCCTCGAGTAGATTGCTGGTGCCGGTGACGTTCGCCTCGAAGGTTCCGGCAGGATCTTCGAACGAGCGTGCGGCGCTGCTCTGGCCCGCAAGGTGGACCACGGCGTCGGGCTTCGCCAGGGCGACCGCGCGCGCGACCGCCACCGGCTCGCGCAGGTCGGCGACGTGCCAGCCCTCGAGCGGGACTCCGGCGGGTGGCTCCAACTCGACGCCGAGCCCCGCGACGCGCGCTCCCGAGGCAACGAGTGCGCGCGCCAGGTGGGGCCCGACGAAACCGCTCACGCCCGTGACGAGGACGGTCCGGCCCGCCATGAGACGGCCCGCTACCGCGCGCGCCAGAAGTCGAGCATGTCCTGCAGCGTCTGCTCGAACGGGATCACCGGCTCCCAGCCGGTCGCCTGCGTGAACTTCGTGCGGTCGCCGAGCAGCACGGGCACGTCGCTCGGCCGCAGGCGCATGCGGTCCTGGCGCACCTCGATCTTCACCTTGGTCATGCCGAGCAGCAGGTCCAGCACCTGCTGGATGCTGTAGTCCCTGCCGCTGCAGAGGTTGTAGACCTCCCCGGGCTCGCACTTCTCGAGCGCCAGCCAGTAGCCGCGCACCATGTCGCGCACGTCGGTGAAGTCGCGCCGGGCCTCGAGGTTCCCGACGTGGAGCACCGGCGGCTTGAGTCCCTTCTCGATGTCGGCGATCTGCTTGGCGAAGTCCGAGGCCACGAACACCGGGCCGCGGCGCGGGCCCTCGTGATTGAAGCCGCGGGTGCGCACCGAGTCCACCTTCCACGACATCCAGTACTGGTAGGCGAGCAGATCCTGCGCCACCTTGCTGACCGCGTAGGGTGAGAGCGGCCGCAGCGGGTTGGTCTCCTTGATCGGCAACTCGTCCGCGTAGACCATGCCGTACTCCTCGCTGGAGCAGGCGATCTGGATGCGGCACTGCAGACCGATGCGGCGCACCGCCTCGAAGATGTTGAGCTGGCCGAGCACGTTGGTGGTGAGCGACTCGGTCGGCGCGCTCCACGAGGTGGGCACGAAGGACTGTGCGGCCAGGTGGAAGATCCAGTCCGGGCGCACCCGCTCGAGGGTGTCGCGCGTCGAGGAGGCGTCGCGCAGGTCGCACTCGACCATGGTGATCTTGTCCATGAAGTGCGCGACGTTCTCGAGCGGGCTGCGCCAGCGCTGGATGCCGAAGATCTCGCAGTCGTTCCGGGTGAGCATGTAGTCCACGAGGTGGCTGCCGGCGAAGCCGGTCACCCCCGTGACAAGCACGCGACGCATGGTGGAGGCCCTCGAGTCCTGGATGGTTGCGGCGGAGCGGACTCGACGTTAGGGGCTGGGCGGCGGCAGGTCAACGCGGGCGGCGGCCCGCGGTCCGCTTCGCCTCCTCCCCCACACCACTCCCGCTCTTCGCCCCGCCCGTCGCCCCTATGCTAGTGTCGCCTGTCCCGTGCCTGACCAACCGTCCTCTTCGCTGGCCGCGCCAGCCGTCCTTCCTTCCGAGGAGCTCATGGCGCATCCGCAGCCTGCCTCCGTCCCGGCCCCGAGCCCGGGCGGGATGGACATCGAGCAGGTCCGGCATATCCTGCCCCAGCTCATCGACGCGCTGAGCGACGCGGTGGTGGTGGTGGACCGCGCCCAGAAGGTGGTGGCCGCGAACCGCCGCTACCTGGACGCCTTCGGGCCCGGGCGCGCCGCCGTGATCGGCACGCACTGCATGGAAGTGCTGCACTGCCCCGACGCCGAGGCCAACGCCGGCTCCAGCCGCTGCTCGGCCTGCGAGGTGATGGAGCTGAAGCGCCCGGTCCGCCGGGTGCGCAACATGACGGACCCGGGTGGCGCCCAGCGGCGCTGGGAGGCCACCTACAACCCGGTGATCGGCGCCGACGGCGAGGTGAGTCACGTGGTCGAGGTCTGGCGCGACATCAGCGAGCGCGGCGACCTCGAGGCGCAGCTCGCCCACAGCGAGCGGCTCGCCTCGCTGGGCACGCTGGCCGCCGGCGTGGCGCACGAACTGAACAACCCGATGGCCGCGATCCTGGCCGGGGTCGAGCGGCTGCGCCGCTGGCTCACGCGCGAGCAGCAACTCCCGGCGCGCAACCGGGAGGACATGGACGGCGTCCTGCAGGGCATCGAGCGCGAGACCCAGCGCTGCACCGAGACCACGGAGAAGCTGCTGCTGCTGGCGCAGCCCTACCGCGCGGCGACCGCCTGGGTGGATCTGAACCGCGCGGCGCGCGACACGCTCTCGCTGCTCAACTACCAGATGGCCAAGCAGGGCATCGCCATGGTGCAGGACCTGGACCCGAAGGTGCCGCCCGTCTGGGCGCGCGAGTCGGGCATCCGCGGCATGTGCATGAACCTGTGCATGAACGCGGTGCAGGCCATGAAGAAGGGCGGGATGCTCACGGTGCGCAGCCGTCGCGCGGGCTCGATGGTGACGCTCGAGATCGAGGACACCGGCCCCGGCATCCAACCGCAGCACCTCGACCGCATCTGGGACCCCTTCTTCACCACCAAGCCGATCGGCCAGGGCACGGGCCTCGGTCTCTCCATCACCCAGCGGACGGTGACCGGCTACGGAGGCAGCATCCGCGTCGAGAGCCACCCGGGCGCGGGCGCGCGCTTCATCATCGAGCTGCCCGTGCAGGGCCCGGGAGGCGCCGATGGCTGACATCCGCCTGCTGCTGGTGGACGACGAGGACTTCTTCCGCGAGAGCATCGGCAAGGAACTCGCCCACACCGGCTACGCCGTGGAGTCGGCGGGCTCGCTGGCGGAGGCCCGGCGCCTGCTGAAGCAGGAGACCTTCCACGTCGTCGTGCTCGACATGCGCCTGCCCGACGGCGATGGCCTGGATCTGCTTCCGGAGATCAAGGAGGCCTCGCCCACCACGGAGGTCATCCTGCTCACCGCCTATGGCACGGTCGAAGAGGCCACGCGGGCGATGAAGCAGGGCGCCCACGACTTCCTGATGAAACCCTGCAAGCTCGGCGAGCTCGAGGCGGTGCTCGAGAAGGCGGTCGAGAAGCAGAGCCTCGAGCGCAGCAACATCGCCCTCGAGCGCCAGGTCGAGCGCCTGCAGCCCAGCCAGCGTTTCGTCGGGCAGTCGCCGCAGGTGAAGGACATGCTGCGGCTGATCGAGCGCGTCGCGCCCACCGACTCCACCGTGCTGATCCGCGGCAAGAGCGGGGTCGGCAAGGAGATGGTCGCCAACGCCATCCACAAGCAGAGCCCGCGCCTGCGCCAGCCCTTCGTGGTGGTGGATTGCGCCACGCTGCACGAGAACCTGCTCCAGAGCGAGCTGTTCGGCCACGAGAAGGGCGCCTACACCGGCGCGGTGAGCCTCAAGCACGGGCTCTTCGAGGTCGCCGACCGTGGCACCATCTTCCTCGACGAGATCGGCGAGATCAGTCCGCCGCTCCAGGTCAAGCTGCTGCGCGTGCTCGAGACCGGAACCTTCCGGCGCCTGGGCGGCACGGCCGACATCCGCGTGGACGTGCGCGTCATCGCGGCGACGAACCGCTCGCTCGAGGCGATGATGAAGGAGGGCCAGTTCCGCGAGGACCTCTACTACCGCCTCAACGTCTTCTCGATCACCATCCCGCCGCTGCGGGAGCGTCGCAGCGACATCCCGCTGCTGG
>Ga0315273_10002334_pt1 | contig 22366 bp, 17 predicted proteins | sample YL17G02_0_MG_FD_205753 | JGI IMG/M metagenome (GOLD analysis project Ga0315273, IMG submission 205753) | Sediment microbial communities from Yellowstone Lake, YNP, Wyoming, USA - YL17G02_0 | ecosystem: Environmental > Aquatic > Freshwater > Lake > Sediment | place: USA: Wyoming | collected...
TAAGGCTTGGCGTCCGGGTCGGTCCAGGGCTCGAATTTCTGCTGGGTCGCGCGCGGTGAAGTGGCCATGGTGTCTCTCTTTGTGGAGGTCAGCGCCCGGTCACGAAGCGCGTCCAGGTGCGGTTGAGTGCGCGCGTGAAATCGGCGGACTTGGCCAGGCTCGGCTGCAGTCGCGCGGCGACTTCGGGGGTCGGGTAGATGTTGGCGTCATTGCGCAGGTCGGCGTTGACGAGCGGCGTCGCGGCCTTGTTGGCGTTGGCGAAGTTGACGAAGTCGGAGTTCTTCGCCGCGACCGCGGGCTGCAGCAGGTATTCGATGAACTGGTGCGCAGCATCCTTGTGCGCGGCGTCGGCGGGAATCGCCAGCGTGTCGAACCACATCAGCGCTCCCTCCTTTGGGATCGAGTAGCCGATGTCGAGCGGCTTGCCGGCTTCCTCGGCGCGGTCCCGGGCCTGCAGCACGTCGCCGCTGTAGCCGACGACGATGCAGAGCTCGCCATTTGCGAGCTGGTCGATGTACTGCGAGCTGTGGATCGTCCGGATGTACGGCCGGATCTTCATCAGCGTGTCCTCGGCCGCCTTGAGGTCGGCCTCGGATTCGCTGTTCGGATCCTTGCCGAGATACAGCAGGGCCGTGCCGACCATGTCGGTCGGGTCGTCGAGCATCGATATGCCGCAGTCCTTGAACTTCGCCAGCACGGCTGGATCGAAGATCAGCTTCCAGCTGTCGACCGGCGCGTCCGGCATGATCGCCTTGACCTTGGCGCGATCGTAGCCGATGCCGGTGGTACCCCACATGTAGACGACCGAATGCTCGTTGCCCGGATCATGGCGTGCGGCCCGCGCGGCCAGCTCGGGATCGATGTTGGCGAGACCGGGCAGCTTCGACTTGTCGAGCGGCGCGAACACGCCCGCCTGCACCTGACGCTGCAGGAAATACGCGCTGGGCACGACGACGTCGTACCCGGAGTTGCCAGTCAGGAGCTTGGTCTCGAGGACCTCGTTCGAGTCGAAGACGTCGTACCGGACCTTGATGCCGGTGGACTGCTCGAAGGCCTTGATGACCTCGGGATCGATGTAGTCCGACCAGTTGAAGACGTTGACCACCTTGGACGGGCCGCCGGACGCCGCGGCGGATGCAGCCGGTTCATCACTGGCGGCCTGCTTGGATTGACCGCAGGCGGACAGGAGTACGGACAGTGCGGCCATGGCGGCCGCGTGCTTCAACAAGGTCTTCATGTGATCTCCCCGGGATGTAGACCGCCGCCGTCCTCGCCGCGCGGCCAGCGTGTTCCCGGTTATAGCTCAGGCACCCGGCAAAGTCAGCCTCGCCCTGAAACCAAACGGGGCGGTCGGACTGGTATCCAACCGCCCCGCGGGTAGCGTGTGCCGGGCGCGCTTACTTGCCCGTAGTGAACCGCGTCCAGGAGCGGTTCAGCAGGCGCGTGAATTCAGGTGTCTCGGCGAGGTCGGGGAACAGCTTGGCCTTCACTTCGGCCGAGGGGTAGACGCCCGGGTCGTTCTTGACCTTGTCGTCGATCAGCGCGAGCGATGCCGCATTGCCGTTGGCGTAGTTGATGAAGTTCGAGTTCTTGGCCGCGACGTCCGGACGCATCATGAAGTTGATGAACGTGTGTGCATTGTCCGGGTGCTTGGCGTCGGCCGGGATCGCGTACATGTCGAACCAGATGATCGTGCCTTCCTTCGGCACGCTGTACTTGATCACGTTGCCCTGGCCGGCCTCGGCGGCACGGTCGCGGGCCTGCAGGACGTCACCGCTCCAGCCCACTGCGATGCACAGTTCGCCGTTCGCGAGCGCATCGATGTAGTTGGAGCTGTGAATCATGCGGATGTACGGGCGGATCTTGAGCAGCAGGTCTTCGGCCGCCTTGAGGTCGGCTTCGTTCTGGCTGTTCGGGTCCTTGCCCAGGTAGGCCAGCGCGACGCCGACGATCTCGCTCGGCGCGTCGAGCACCGAGATGCCGCAATCCTTGAACTTGGACGCCCACTTCGGATCGAACACGAGCTGCCAGCTGTCCAGCGGCGCATCCGGGGCGATCTTCTTGATCTTGCCCTCGTTGTAGCCGATGCCGTCGGTGCCCCACATGTGGTTCACCGCATGCTCGTTGCCCGGGTCGTGCAGGGCGACGCGCTGCAGGACTTCGGGGTCGAGGTTGCCCCAGTTGGTGAGCTTGCTGCGGTCGAGCTTCATGAAGACGCCCGCCTTGATCTGGCGCTCCATGAAGGAGGCCGACGGAACGACGACGTCATAGCCGGTGTTGCCCGCGAGCAGCTTGGTCTCCAGCACTTCATTGCTGTCGAAGACGTCGTAGTTGACCTTGATGCCGGTCTCTTTGGTGAACGCCTCGAGCGTCGTCGGGTCGATGTAGTCCGACCAGTTGTAGACGTTGACGACTTTTTCTTCCGTCGACACCGGCGCAGCAGCGGCGGGGGCAGCCGCGGTCTCGGCGGCCGGAGGGGCTGCCTCCTTCTTGCCGCAGCCCACGAGGGCGGTGGCGACCACCAAGCTCAATAACCCGGCACGGATGCTGATGCTCATCTTGGACATACCCCTGTGCTTGCTTCGAGGCGCACCGAATGGCGCGAGTGTTGCTGTATAGCGAAGATTTTTTTCCATGGCTAGGGGCATCGCGTCGCGCCGCACTGCGGTGCACCACGGCAAACGCGCTGGCCCGGCTTCGGGCGCGACTGTTACGCCTGCAGGCGACCCTCCGCGCGGCAGCGGGCGTACGTCAAGTCGAGACAGCGCCAGGCCTTCTCGGCGAGTTCGTCGATCTGTTCGCGGCTGATCACGAGCGGCGGCGAAATGATCATCGTATCCCGGACCGCGCGCATGATCAGGCCGTTCTCGAAGCAGAAGTCGCGGCAGATCGTGCCGACCTCGCCGCGGTTGTCGAAAAACGTCCGCGCGCCCTTGTCCTTGACCAATTCTAAAGCGCCGATCAGGCCGACCGACCGCGCCTCGCCCACCAGCGGGTGCTCCGAAATGTCGCGCCACTTCCTGGCCAGGTAGGGGCCGGTTTCGTCGCGCGTGCGCGGCACGAGGTTTTCCTGCTGGATCAGTGTCAGGTTGACGCTGGCGACGGCGCAGGCCGCCGGATGACCCGAGTAGGTGAAGCCGTGAGCGAACTCGCCGCCCCGGTCGATGATCACGTCGGCCACCCGGTCCGCCACCATGACGCCACCGATCGGCAGGTAGCCCGACGACAGGCCCTTGGCGATCGTCATCAGGTCGGGCTTGATCCCGAAGAGATTCGAGCCGAACCAGTGACCCGTGCGGCCAAAGCCGCAGATGACTTCGTCCGCGACCAGCAGGATGCCGTAGCGGTCGCAGATCTTCTGGATTTCGGGCCAATAGGTCTCCGGTGGGATGATCACGCCGCCGGCGCCCTGGATCGGCTCGCCGATGAAGGCAGCGATCTTCTGCGGACCCATTTCGAGGATCTTCTGCTCAAGCGTGTGCGCGACCTTCACGCCGAATTCGGCCGGGCTCAGCCTGCCGCCCTCGCCGTACCAGTATGGCTGCGGGATGTGGACGATGTCCGGGATCGGCAGCCCGCCCTGCTCGTGCATGAACCCCATGCCACCGAGGCTCGCCCCGGCCATGGTGCTGCCGTGATAGGCATTCACGCGGCTGATGATGACCTTGCGTTCGGGTTGCCCGAGCAGGTCCCAGTAACGGCGCACGAGTCGCACGACCGTGTCGTTGCCTTCCGAGCCCGAGCCGGTGAAGAACACGCGGTTGAACTGCGGCGGGGTCAGGTCGACGAGCTGCTTCGCCAGTTCGATGGCCGGGGGGTGGGCCGTCTGGAAAAAGCTGTTGTAGTACGGCAGCTCGAGCAGCTGGCGATACGCCGCCTCCGCCAGTTCCTTGCGCCCGTAACCGAGGTTCACGCACCAGAGCCCCGCCATGCCGTCGAGCATGCGGTTGCCTTCGGAGTCGTAGAGGTAGACGCCCTCGGCCTTGACGATGACCCGCGAGCCCTTCGCGTGCAGGTTCTTGTAGTCCGTGAAAGGGTGCAGGTAATGCTGGCGGTCCAGCTCCTGCCATTGGGCGGTGGTGCGGTCCGCGATGTAGGGAGTCGGCTTCATGGAGGACGGTGTCCGTTATCGGGGCAAGGGGATAGGGGTTAGGGGTTAGTCGGAGCAGAGGTGCGGTGGAACGTCGGGGGAGGCGTATGCGTCACGTGGAGGTGAAACTACCGCGCCAGATATCCCTTCCGACTATCCCCTAACCCCTAACCCCTTCTCTCCGCTTACACGTTCAGCAGCAAGTGCTCCCGCTCCCAGCTGCTGATGACCTGCAGGAACGTATCCTGCTCGCTTTCCTTCACCGCGGTGTAGGCCAGCACGAAGCGGTCGCCGAGCGTGTCGATCAGCGTCCGGCAATCGCGCAGCAGTCGCACGGATTCTTCGAGGCTGCGCGGCAGGTTGAACGGCAGGTCGTACGCGCTGCCGGAGACAGGCTCCGACGGCTTCAGGCCTTCCATCATCCCGAGGTAGCCGCAGGCCAGCGAGGCTGCGAGCGCGAGGTACGGATTCGCATCGGCCCCGGCGAGCCGGTTTTCGACGCGGCGGTTGTCAGGATTCGAGATCGGCACGCGCAGGCCTGCCGTACGGTTGTCGTAACCCCACTGCGTATTGATGGGCGCGAGGTGCCGCAGGATGATCCGGCGGAACGAGTTCACGTTCGGCGCGAACAGCGCCATCGCCTGCGGCAGGTACTTCTGCAGCCCCGCAATGTGCGAGAAGAACAGCTGACTCGGATTGCCGTCCTTGTCGCTGAACACATTCTTGCCGGTCTTCGCGTCCACGATGCTCTGGTGGATGTGCATCGCGCTGCCCGGCTCGCGCGCCATCGGCTTCGCCATGAACGTCGCGTACATCTTGTGGCGGAAGGCCGCTTCACGCGCCGTGCGCTTGAACATGAACACCTGGTCCGCGAGCGACATCGCGTCGCCATGGATCAGGTTGATTTCCATCTGCGCGGCGCCGTCTTCGTGGATCAGCGTGTCGATCTCGATTTCCTGCGCTTCGCAGAACGCATAGATGTCGTCGAACAGCGGATCGAACTCGTTGACCGCGGCGATGCTGTACGACTGGCGGCCGATTTCCGGCCGGCCCGAGCGGCCCACCGGCGGCTTGAGCGGATAGTCGGCGTCGATGTTCGGCTCGACGAGGTAGAACTCGAGCTCTGGCGCGACGATCGGCTTCCAGCCCTTCTGCGCATAGAGGTCAAGGATGCGGCGCAGCACGTAGCGCGGCGCCATCGTCACCGGACGGCCGTCCGAGTAGTAGCTGTCGTGGATGACCTGCGCGGTCGGCTCGGCCGCCCAAGGCACGACGCGCGTCGTGTTCGGGTCGGCCTTCAGCACGATGTCGATTTCCGACGGGTTGATGGCACGGTCGTCGTCCGGGTAATCGCCGGTGACGGTCTGCAGGAAGATGCTCTCGGGCATGCGCATGCCCTCGTCTTCCGCAAACTTCATCGCGGGCATCACCTTGCCGCGCGCGATGCCGGCCATGTCGGGGACCACGGCCTCGACTTCCGAGATGCCGTGTTCCTTGAAAAACTGCTGGATCGGGGTGCTCATGAAAACTACTTCCGTGCGTTGGTTCGAGCGCGCGCCGCATCGCCGAAGGCGGCGAACAAGGCGTGCGAAAATGGATTCTTCAGGACCTGCCATTCCGGGTGCCACTGCACCGCCAGCGCGAAGCCCGGTGCATTGCGGACACGGAACGCTTCGATCAGCCCGTCGGGTGCACGGGCTTCGATTTCGAGATCGCGGCCGAGTGTCTGCACGCCCTGCGAGTGCAGCGAGTTGACCATCACCCGCTCCGAACCCGCGAGCCCGTGCAGGTAGCCGCCCGGCACGAGTTCCAGCTCGTGGGCCGGCGCATACTGGACCTCGAGCGGCTGTTCCTTGTCTTCGCGGTGGTCCTGCATGCCCGGCACGTCCTGCACTTTCTGCCAGAGCGTACCGCCGAAGGCGACGTTCATTTCCTGAAAGCCGCGGCACACTGCAAACAGGGGCATGCCTGCCGCGATCGCGCGCGGAATCATCGGCAAAGTCGTCTGGTCGCGATGCGGGTCGTGCAGCGTGTCCGGATCGCCGGCGGGACCCTGGTAACGGTGCGGCTCGACGTTGGACGGGCTGCCGGTCAGCAGGATGCCGTCGAGTTGCGACAGCAGCGTGTCCAGGTCGCGCTCACCCAGCGCAGGAATGAGGACCGGCGTCGCGTCGGCCGCCTCGGCCACGGCGGCAATGTACTTTTCCCCGACGCAGTGGAAGGGGTGCGGGCCCAGGATCCGGCGATCCGCGGGAATACCGATCAATGGTTTGTGGCGAGCCACGTTTAAAATCCTAGACGGCTCTTGGGGGGCCATCATTCGGGGACGGCCCGGATTAAACCACAGCCACCCCCCTACCGTCGCCGAGCAGTGCAAAAAAACGGCTAAAAATCAGCCAAAACATCGACTTGGATCGATTCTTGACAACGGCCTCACGGCTTGCCGGCCGGCGCGACTAACGGCTATTCTCCTTGCTCCCGGACGGCCCAGCCGTCGCTAAATCCTAAACAACGGGTGCTTCATGCCGCAGTTTGCGGAATTCGGACCGGCCGCCGCCTGGCTCAAGCGTCAGCCACAGGTGCGCTTCGTCGATCTGCTGCTCGCCGACCTCATGGGCATCCCCCGCGGCAAGCGAGTCACGGCTGCCGAACTCGAAGGCGTGCACGGCTTGGGCCTGTTGCTGCCGGGCTCGATGTTCGCGCTCGACGTGCTTGGCGGCACGGTGCAGTCAACCGGCCTCGGCTTCGACGAAGGCGATGCCGATCGCGTGTGCCTGCCGATCGCAGGCACCCTCGTGCCGGTGCCCTGGCTCGGTGAACACATCGCGCAGATGCAGGTCAGCATGTACGAGCATGACCGCACGCCGTTCCACGGCGATCCGCGGCACGTGCTCGAGAACGTCGTCGCGCGTTTCACCGCGCTCGGACTGAAGCCAGTGATGGCCGTCGAACTCGAGTTCTACCTGGTCGACCGCGAGCGCACGCCGGAAGGCCATGCGCAACCGCCGCGACAGCCGCTGACCGGTCGCCGCGAAGTGAAGACGCAGATCAATTCGATGCAGGAATTGAACGAGTACTCGGCCGTGCTCAGCGCGATCGATGCGGCCGCGCGGGCACAGGAACTGCCCGTCGGCACCGTGCTTGCCGAATACGGTCCCGGCCAGTTCGAAGTCAACCTGCACCACGTCGACGACCCCCTGCTCGCCTGCGACCACGCCATCCGCCTCAAGCGGCTGGTGAAAGGCGTGGCGCTGCAGCACGGCATGGAAGCGACATTCATGCCGAAGCCGTACCGCGACCAGGCCGGCAGCGGTGCGCACCTGCACGTCAGCGTGCTCGATGCGAAGGGCCACAACATTTTCGCAGCGGAGGATCCTGCGGGCAGCGAGCAACTGCGCCACGCGATCGGCGGGCTGGCGAAGACGATGAACGACGCGATCGCGATCTGTGCGCCGACGGCGAATTCCTACCGCCGCTTCCAGCCCGAAGCGTACGTGCCGCTCAATCCGAGCTGGTCCGTGAACAATCGTGGCGTCGCGTTCCGCGTGCCGCACGGCGCGCCCGCGAGCCGCCGTGTCGAGCACCGCATCGCCGGCGCCGACGCCAACCCATACCTGCTCTCCGCCATCGTGCTCGCTGGCATGCACTTGGGGCTCACGCGCAAACTCGACCCGGGTCCCGTGCTGGCAGGCAACGCCTACCGTGACACGACGCCGACGATTCCGCAGTCCTGGCCGGAAGCGCTCGGCGTGTTCGAACGCAGCGAGTTTGCACGGGAATACCTGGGCGAGCGCTTCGCGAGCCTGTATGCCCAGACACGCCGCGGCGAGATGCAGGACTTCTACTCTTACGTGCCAGCCATTGATTACGACTGGTACCTGACGACGAGCTGAGCCATGCCGGTCGAACACGTCGATTCGTACTACGCGGCTTCGGCCAATCCGGCGCCGCACCGCCCGCCCCTGACGGGTGACGTCGAAGCCGACGTCTGCGTCGTGGGTGGCGGGATCGCGGGCTGTGCGACGGCGCTGTTCCTCGCCGGGCGTGGCTACAAGGTGGTGCTGCTCGAAGGCAATCGCATTGCGTTCGGCGCGTCGGGGCGCAGCGGCGGCCAGGCGATCGTCGGTTACGCGTGCAGCCAGGACAAGCTCGTCTCGCAGGTCGGCAAGTCCGCCGCGAAGCAGATGTTCGACATCTCGGCCGACGCGCTCGACCTGACGAAGAACCTGATCGAGAAGCACGGCATCGATTGCGACCTGCACTGGGGCCACCTGCACACGGCGCTCAAGCCGCGGCAGGCCTCCGACCTGCGGGCGCACCAGGAGGAACTGAATAGTTACGGTTACACGGGCACCCGCTGGCTCGACCGGGACGAGCTCGGTGCCGTGCTCGACACCAATCGCTACATCGGCGGCCTGCGCGACGACCGCAGCGGCCACCTGCATCCGCTCAACTACACGCTGGGACTCGCGGCCGCTGCCGAAGCTGCCGGCGTGAAGATCTACGAGCAGGCGATGGTCGTGGGCATCGAGCACGGCGCGACCGTGAAGCTGCGCACGGTCGGCGGCCAGTCGCTCCGGGCCCGGCACGTGGCGCTGTGCTGCAACGCCTTCATCGACGAAAAAATCTCCAAGAGGCTGCGCGACCGCATCATGCCGGTTGGCACGTACGTCATCGCTACCGAGCGGCTCGGGCAGGCGCGAATCGAGTCGTTGATGCACGAGAACGTCGCCGTGTCCGACGTGAACTTCGTGCTCGATTATTTCCGCCGGTCGGACGACCACCGCCTGCTGTTTGGCGGGCGGGTCAGCTATTCGGGCCGCGACGCACGCAACACCGCCAAGGCGACGCGCGTCCGCATGCTCAATGTCTTTCCGTCACTCGCCGACGCGAAGATCGACTTCGCCTGGGGCGGCCACGTCGACATCACGATGAGCCGCGCACCGGACTTCGGGCGCATCGCTCCGAACGTGTATTACCTGCAGGGTTTCTCGGGACACGGCATCGCGTTGACCGGCATCGCGGGCCAGATGGTGGCCGAGACGATCGCGGGACAGGCAGAACGCTTCGATCTCTTTGCCAGGCTCAAGCACCACGACTTTCCCGGCGGGCCTGCCCTGCGCATGCCGGGGCTCGTGCTGGCGATGCTCTGGTTCCGGCTCAAAGACCTGCTCTGATTCCGCTGGTCAGGGCCTGACCTCGAACGAGGACTGCGTGGCCGCGGTCACCACCTGCCCAGCCGCCAGCGTCACTTCGCCGCCCGTGTTCTTGGCAGCAGCCGTGCCGGCCGCACCGCCGAGGATGCCACCGACGACGGAGCCATTCTTGTGCGAGACCTGGTGCCCGATGATCGCACCGGCCGCCGCGCCGCCGACGATCTTGGCCGTGTCCTTGCCCGTTTCGCTCTTGCCGACCTGCGTGAACGGTGCATTGATCGACACGCTTGCGCCATTCGCCGCGACCAGCGAATCGAACGTCATGCCGAGGGTCGGGGTGCCGCCGATCTTCTTGCTGCCCGAGATGATCTGCGTGATCGAACCGTGCACGGATGCACCGGCCTTCGCTGCACGCCGATCGCCGATCATCACGTCCGACGCGAGTCGCGCATCGACGCCGTCGCCGACCTTGTTCGTCTTCGTACCGACCGGAGTGATCAATTCGAACGCGAGCTGCGTACCCGCGGGCACGACGATCGGTGTTGCCGGTGCCGGTGCCGCCGCCTTCGGTGCCGCCGCTGCAGTGCGCGTGGCCGGCTTGGCCGCGCTCGCCTTCTTCGCCGCGGCCTGCTGGGCAACTGCAGCCTGCTTGGCCGCGGCTGCCTGAGCTGCCGCATTCTCCGCAGCTCCCTTTGCGAGTTCTACCTCGATCTCCTGCTGCTTGACCGCGGCTTCGCGCTCGGCGAGCTCCTTTTCCTTGGCCGCCATTTCCGCCTGCTTCGCGTCTTCCGCGGCTCGCGCAGTCGCAGCCGCCTCGGCGGCAGCGTCGTCCTGGGTCGTCGCTTGAGCCAGGGGCTCCGGCGCTGCCGCCGGCGGGGTGGACTTGCTGCAGCCCGTCATCCCCCAGGCAAAAGTGGCAGCGGACAACAGCAGGATTCGAAGTGTCGAGGCGTGGCGCATGGCAGTCACTGTTCGCGTGGTAGTGCGACCTACGGTACCCGAAACGACGCCCCGTGCACATCTGCCGTGCCCGAATGAGCACGCGATCACGACACTGCAGCCAATGGCCCGCCGACTCGTGGCGGGGACCCCGGCGCTTTGCCATCCGCCGCTCAGTCTTCGCCGCCGGCGACGCTGGCTCCGCTCGTGCACGTTTCATGCACGACGACACGGGCCAGCAGCGGCAGCTCGGGCTTGAGTTCTCGCCAGATGTAGCGCGCCAGATTCTCGCTGGTCGGGTTGTCGAGCCCTGGAACGTCGTTGAGGTACCGATGGTCGAGCCGCTGGAACAGCGGCTCGAACGCCTGCTTGATCTCGGCGAAGTCCATCACCCAGCCCAGGCGCGGATCGACCGGCCCACTGACGTGCAGTTCGACGCGAAACGAATGCCCGTGGACACGCGCGCACTTGTGCCCTGCGGGGACGTTGGGCAGCCGATGCGCGCTCTCGAGCGTGAAGGTCTTGAAAATATCCACTGGCCGTATTCCTCGTCACCGGTGCGCAGGCGCAGCGACTTGCGGGCGCAGCACGAAGCACACGTGAATCTTCGGGTTGCGCGCGAAATCCGCTGGAATCGTCGAGCGCGTGATGTCATCCACTTCGAAGTGCTCCAGCGTCGCGCCGTCGAGCTTGAATTTCTGGAAGTTGTTCGAGAACACGATGGTGCCGCCGGGCGCCAGCAGTTTCGACGCCGTCGTCAGCAACCAGCCGTGATCCATCTGCACGTCGAACTCACGCTGCATGCGCTTGGAACGCGAGTGCGTCGGCGGGTCGATGAAGATCAGGTCATAGGCCGGCGGGCGGAGCTGCTGCGACTGCGCCTCGAGCCACGCCAGGCAATCCGCCTGGATGAACTCGTGCGACGGACCACGCAGTTCATTGAGGTCGAGATTGCGCCATGCCCAGTCGAGGTAGGTTTTCGACATGTCCACCGTGGTCGAGCCGATCGCGCCACCGCCGACCGCATGCACCGTGGCCGCACCCGTGTACGCGAAGAGGTTCAGGAAGCGTTTTCCTCTGGCCCACTCGCCAAGTCGCGTGCGCGTGATGCGGTGGTCCAGGAACAGCCCGGTGTCGAGGTAGTCGGTGAAGTTGACGAGGAAGCGATAGCGGCCCTCGCGCACGACGTGGAACTGCGCCTCGGCGTCGAGCTTTTCATACTGCTCGCCGGCCTTCTGCCGCTTGCGGACGCGCAGGAACATGCGCTCCGGCGGGATCTCCAGCACCGACGGGATGGCAGCGAGCGCCTCGTCACGGCGGGCGCGCACGGACTCCTGCGCGATGCTGGAGGGCGCCGCGTATTCCTGCACGCAGGCCCAGCGCTCGTCATTGCCGTAGACGTCGATGGCAAAGGCGTACTCGGGCATGTCGGCGTCGTAGACGCGGAAGCAGGCGACGTCGCTGCGACGCGCCCAGTCGGCGAGCTTCGAGTAGTTCTTGCGCAAACGGTTCGCGAACATCGACGAGCCGGGACGTTCGCGCGCGGCTTCGAGCCGCGCAGCACGCACCTGCACCGGATCGGGCTCCTTCGCAGACTCGTCGAGGTGAAAGCGCAGCAGCCGGCATTCGATCGCGCCGTTATAGAGCGTGTGGGTGCGATACGCGCGCAGGCCGAGCGCGCGACCGAGCGGTGGATCTCCAGTCAAGACGCCAGCTTCCCAGCCCGGAAAGCAGCGCAGCAGCTTGTCGCCGAGATTCGCGTAGAGCGCCTCGATCTTTTCGGGATCACCGATGCGCACGCCGTACGGCGGGTTCACCACGACGAGACCGGTGGGGTGCGTCGTCGCCGGCAGGTTCGAAAGATCGCGGCGATCGAACAGCAGGTGGTTGCCGAGCCCGGCCCGGTTGGCGTTGGCTATTGCGGCACGGATCGCAGTCTGGTCGCGATCACTGCCCGCGCAGCGACCGCCTTCGAGCACTTCGAGCCTGCGTGCGTTCTCGGCGGCGGTTCGCAGTGCGTGCCACAGTTCCTCATCGTGCTGCAGCCAGCGCTCGAAACCGAACCGGCGCCGGAGCAGACCAGGAGCGATCCCCGCGGCAATCATCGCCGCTTCGATCACCAGCGTACCCGAGCCGCACATCGGATCGTAGAACGCAGCGCCTTCTGCGGCCATCGTGGCCCAGCCCGATCGCAGCAGCAACGCGGCCGCCAGGTTTTCCTTGAGCGGCGCTTCGACGCCCGTCTGGCGGTAGCCGCGCCGATGCAGAGGCTCGCCACTCAGGTCGATGCCGACGGTGACGCGCTCCCTGGCGAAACGCAGGCTGACGCGCAGGTCGGGCGAGGCCAGGTCGACGTTCGGCCGCTCACCCGTGTGCTCGCGCATCCGGTCGACGATCGCATCCTTGGCACGCAGCGCCGCGAACTGCGTGTGGCGCAGCCACGGGGGCGATTCACCGACCACGTCGACCGCAAACGTGCCGTCCGAACCGACGTGGCTTTCCCACGGCATCTCGAGCAGGCCGCGGTACATCACGTCGGGATCGCTCGCGTTCAGGTCGGCGAGCGTCAGCAGCACGCGACTTGCGGTGCGTGCCTGCAGGCAAGCGGTGTAGGCACTCGCCAGTGGCCCTTCGAAGCTCACGCCCGCCGGATGTTCTCGCACGACGTCCACGCCATGCTGGCGCAGCTCGGCCGACAGCATGTCCGCCACGTTGAGCGGGCAAGCGGCAAAAAAACGGTAGCGTTGCTCCGGTATGGTGGTGTCGTTCAAGGAGATTCCCGCCGCGCAGGAAACTGCATCAGGTCGCGGGGCCGCACGTCCTGCAACGCACGCCCGACGATGCGATAACTGTCCGCGTCGAACGGGGCGTCGCATGCGGCACGCAGCAGGGCCTGTACTTCTTCTTCGTCGCGCGCCGTGCCCAGGTGGCGCCAGCGGTCGATCACGTGAATCAGGACACCAGCCGCCGCGGGCGCGGGCTCACGGATGCCGATGGCGCCGGCAAACGGCCACGGCTTGAACTGCAGCGGCACGAGCGTCATCTGCAACCGCGCATCGTGCAGCGCATGTGGTTCCTTGCCGACGCAGGCACCGCGACACTTCCTGACCTGGTAGGCGAAGCAGCTGCCCTCACCTGATTCCAGACCGAGCATCTTCAGGCACAGCCCCGCTTCGCGCGCCTTGCCCTCGATCGCACGCCACGCGTCCTTCGCGGTGCGGAACGGCCCGAAGACGGGATCGGCATCGAGGCCAGGATCCACGTCTTCGACCGGCACGACTTGCGGCCGCAAACCCTGCTCGTCACGGCGCAGGCGCACGACGCAGTCGCCATCGTGGCGGCGCAGGCGTCGATTGCCTGTCGGGGAGTGTTCCTTCACCAGTCGCGATTCGAGCAGCAGCGCCCCAAGTTCGCCTCCCGTCTCGATCCACTCCACCTGGCGCACCTGGTGCGTGAGTTTCGATTCCTTGCCGGAGCGATGCTCGGCCGCGAAGTGATCGAACACGCGACTGCGGATGTTGCGGCTCTTGCCGACGTACAGCAGCGTCCCGCCTTCGCCACGAAACAGGTACACGCCCGGCCCTTCCGGCAAGTCGTCGGCGAGCTCCGGCGGCAGGTGCGACGGCAATCGCGTCTCGCGCAGCGCATCGGTCACCGCAGCATGCATCACGTCGACACCACGCTGGTTCTCCATGGCTGCAATCAACGCGGGCAGCACCCGTGCATCGCCGAGCGCGCGATGCCGCGCCATGCACGAGAGGCCGAAGCGTTCCATCAGGGTGTCGAGGTTGTGGCGTGCGTGCTCCGTGTACAGCGCGCGCGACAGCTTCACGGTGCACAGCACCGGCGCGGCGAACTTCACGCCGAGCCGGCGGAACTCCGCGCGCAGGAAGCCATAGTCGAAGCGCGCGTTGTGCGCGACGAACAGCCGCCCCTCGAGCCGTCGCCGCACTTCCTGCGCCACGTCGGCAAACGGCGGCGCGTCGGCCACCATCGAGTCGTCGATGCCGGTGAACGACGCGATCAATGACGGGATCCGGATGCCGGGATGCACCAGCGTGCTCCATTCCTCGACGATCTCGCCCTGCTCGAGCAACACGATGCCGACTTCGATGACGCGGTGCTGTGCCGCCATCCCGCCCGTGGTCTCGAGATCGACGCAGGCGACAGGACCGCGCATCGATCGGGACTGCAGCGCAATGGCCGCTGCGGTCGCCAGCGTGCGTTCAACCCGGGGCACGGCCATCCAGCGAAAGGATCGGGTAGTAAAGCTCGGGACGCCGGTCACGGAAGACGCCCCAGGCGTGACGTTGCGCGCGCAGCAGATCGAGGTCGAACGTGGCGGTCAGCACGGTCTCCGACTCGCGGCCGGCCTCCACCACCTTGGCACCCGTGCTGTCGGCGATGAACGACGAGCCGTAGAACGTCATCTCGTACTGCTGGCCCTTCTCCACGCCAATGCGGTTGGACGCGACCAGCGGCATGACGTTGGCGGCCGCGTGGCCCTGCATGCAGCGCTGCCAGTGATCGCGCGAATCGATGGCCGGGTCCTGCGGTTCGGAGCCGATCGCCGTCGGGTACATCAGGATATCCGCGCCCATCAGCGCCATGCAGCGCGCGGCTTCGGGGAACCACTGGTCCCAGCAGATGCCGACACCGATCGTGCCGAAGCGCGTCTGCCACACGCGGAAGCCAGTGTCGCCCGGCGAGAAATAGAACTTCTCGTGGTAGCCCGGCCCCTCCGGGATGTGCGACTTGCGATAGACCCCGAGCACCTCGCCATCGGCGTCCACCATCGCGAGCGAGTTGTAGTACGCATTATTGGCGCGCTCGAACACGCTCACCGGCAGCACCACGCCCAGTTCCTGCGCCAGCGCCTGGAAGTGCCGCACGACCGGGTTGTCCGGCATCGGGTGCGCCAGCGCGAAGTGACTGGCCAGATGGTCCTTGCAGAAGTACGGGGTCTCGAAAAGTTCTTGCAGAAGAATGACTTGTGCGCCCTTGGCCGCGGCCTGGCGCACCATCGACTCGGCCTTGGCGATGTTCTCGGCGGCATTCGGCGTGCAGGCGAACTGGGTCGCAGCAACGGTGACTTTCATCGCGGGCTCCGGAGCGTGAAGAGCGGGAAGTCTAACGAAGCCGATCCCCGTGGACCAATCGGCGCAGAACCGGAAGGCTCCTGCGGCACGTGGAAAGGGGCGCGGGGGACGGCTGGGAGCAAAGCAGCAGGCGGCCGCCGCTCCGTTCAGGCGTGCAGCACGCGTAAGACATGTCGCGCGATCATGCTTTCCTCGTCCGTCGGGATCACGAAAGCGGCGGCGGCGCTGCCCCGCGTGGAGATGCGCGGCCCATGGCGCGCATTGGCCGCCGCATCCAGCTCGATGCCGAGCCACGCGGCTTGCCGGCAGATGCGCGCCCGAATCTCGGCCTGGTTTTCGCCGATCCCAGCCGTAAAGACGATCGCGTCCAGACCGCCCAACGCCGCGGCCAGCGACCCGAGTTCGCGGCCGGCGCGATACACGAACACGTCGAGCGCCAGGGCCGCGGCGGGCTCGCTGCTCGCCAACAGGTCGCGGACGTCGCTCGACACGCCTGACATGCCGAGCAGGCCAGACTCGTTGTAGATCAACCGCTCGATCTCGCGCGGCCCGAGCTTCATCTCGTCCATCAGGAACAGCACCACGCCCGGATCGAGCCCGCCGCAGCGTGTTCCCATGGGCAAGCCATCGACCGCGGTGAAACCCATCGTGGTCGCGACACTCTGGCACGCACGCATGGCGCACATGCTCGAACCGTTGCCCAGGTGGAACACCACGGTGCGACCAGTGGCCGCGCGGGCGTCGACTACCGGCAACTGCGAGGCGATGTACTCGTACGACAGCCCGTGAAAACCATACCGTCGCACGCCAGCCTCGGCGAAGCGTGGCGGCAAAGCGAACCGTTGCGCGACGTCCGGCACCGTGCGGTGGAACGCCGTGTCGAAACACGCGATCTCGGGCACGCCGGGCAGTCGCGTCAGCATGGCGCGGATCGCGGCAAGGTTGTGCGGCTGGTGCAACGGCGCGAGCGGCACGTACTGCTCGAGCCGCTGCAGCACCGCGGCGTCGACCGCGGTCGGCAACATGAACTCGAGGCCGCCGTGCACGACGCGATGACCGACGCCCACGATGCGTGCAGCGCCGAGTTCTGCCTTGACTGCCTCGAGCAGACGGTCGAGCGCTTCGGCATGAGTCATCGGGCCAGCAGCAAGCGGGGTGTCCAGCGCCGGTCCGCCATCACGACGCGAAGTGAATCGCGGCAGGGTGCCGAGACCCGACACCTGCCCGCGTAAGTCGCGCACGGCTTGTCCGTCGATGAGGCGGAAGATGCAGAACTTGATGCTCGACGATCCTGCGTTCAGGACCAGGATCGCGCGTTGGTCGCGGGCCGGCATGACCGTCACTTGAGCGGTGGTACCGCTGCGTGTCGCGCGTGGACGACGAGCTTGGCGACGGCCGCCGAGCCGATGCGCATGCGCACGTTGTCGGCGCGGCTCGTCAGGATCACCGGCACGCGCGCGCCGAGCACGATGCCGGCACTGTCGGCGCCGGCGAAATACTGCAGCTGCTTCGCCAGCATGTTGCCGGCTTCGATGTTGGGCACGAGCAGAATGTCGGCGCGACCCGCGACCGGGGAATGAATGCTCTTGGTGCGAGCCGCGATTTCGCTGATCGCGTTGTCGAACGCGAGCGGCCCGTCGAGCACAGCCCCGCGGATCTGGCCGCGGTCCGCCATCTTGCACAGCGCTGCAGCATCGATGGTCGAGTTGATGTCCGGGTTGACCATTTCCACCGCCGACAGGATGGCCACCTTGGGGGTCTCGATGCCCAGGCTGCGCGCGAGGTCGATCGCGTTCTGCGCGATGTCGGCTTTTTCCCTGAGCGAGGGTTCGATGTTGATCGCGGCATCCGTGACGAACAGGATGCGGTCGTAGGCCGGCACGTCCATGACGAACACGTGGCTGACGCGACGCTCGGTGCGCAGGCCGCCCTGCGACGACACCACCGCCGCCATGATCTCGTCGGTGTGCAGGCTGCCCTTCATCAGCGTTTCGACTTCGCCGCCGCGCGCGAGCGTCACGGCCGCCTCGGCAGACGCATGGCTGTGCTCGGTGTTGACGAGGCGATAGTTCGAGATGTCCTGACCCAGGCCGCTGGCGAGCGCGCGGATGCGCGCGGCGGGGCCCACCAGCACGGGCACGATCAGGTTCAGACGTGCCGCTTCAAGCGCGCCCATCAGCGAATCGGGATCGCATGGATGAGCGACGGCGCACGAGACCGCCGCCAGCGGTTCGCAACGCTTGAGCAGTCGCGCGAACACGTCGTTGCGCCGGATCATGAATTCCGGCCGCGACAGTTCGGGGAAGGACGCCTTGCGGTACGGCGCCTCGACGATGACCGTGCCGCGGAGCACCGTCTCGCCTGCGGCGCTCACCGTGCAGTCGAACAGCACGCGCCGATTCGCGGCGGTCTTCTCGAGGACTGTCACGTTCGCGCGGACGAGGTCGCCTACATGGATGACGCCGTTGAATTCGAGTTGCTGCGAGACGATGCGCGTACCGGGCCCGGGAAGCCTGCGCTCGAGCATGCCGGAGATGATGACTTCCGCGGCCACCGCCTCGACGCACAGGTCGCTCGGCTCGATCGTGACGCCTTCCACCAGGTGGAACGGCACGACGTCGCCCGAAACCAGCAGCAGCGCCTCGATCTCGGTCTGGCCCACGACGCGCTCGGCGCTTGCAGTGGCGCCGATCTCGATCTCGTCGAACGTGACGTTGCTGTAGCCGCTCATTGCGAAAGATCGATCCAGGTCGTCTTGAGTTCGGTGTATTTGTCGAACGCATGCAGCGACTTGTCGCGCCCGGTTCCCGATTGCTTGAAGCCGCCGAAGGGGACAGTGATGTCGTCGGCGTCGTAACAATTCACGTAAACCATGCCGGCGCGGAGCGACTTCGCGATCCGGTGCGCCTTGCCGATGTCGCGGGTCCACACCGCGGCTGCCAGACCGTATTCGACGCCATTGCCGACGCGCACGGCCTCTTCGGCGTCCTTCACCGTGATAGCGGCCAGCACCGGTCCGAAAATTTCCTCGCGCGCGATGCGCATGTCGGTCTTCACGTTCGCAAAGACCGTCGGCTCGATGTAGCAGCCACCCGTCGGCTCGAGCACGCGCTGGCCGCCTGCGAGCACGGTCGCGCCTTCAGACCTGCCGGAGTCGATGTAGCCGAGCACCGTCCTGGTCTGGATTTCGTCGACGATCGCGCCCATGCGCGTCGCGGGATCGAGCGGATCGCCCGGCTGCATGGCGCGGCTCGCCTCGACGACTTTCTCGAGCACGCGGTCACGCACGCTTTCTTCAATGATGAGGCGCGACGCCGCCGTGCACATCTCGCCCTGGTTGAAGAAGATTGCGCCGGCCGCGGTTGCCGCCGCGCGATCGAGGTCCGGGCAGTCGGCCAGGATGATGTTCGGCGACTTGCCGCCGCATTCGAGCCAGACGCGCTTCATGTTCGACTGGCCCGAGTACTGCAGCATGAGCTTGCCGGTGCGCGTCGAGCCGGTGAAGCCGATGCAGTCGACGTCCATGTGCAGCGCCAGTGCCTGACCGGCGGTGTGGCCGTAACCCGGCAGCACGTTGAACACGCCGTCGGGAATGCCGGCCTCGGCGGCCAGCGCTGCAAGCCGTATCGCCGACAGCGGCGACTTCTCGGACGGCTTGAGGATGAACGAATTGCCGGCGGCGAGCGCCGGGCCGATCTTCCACGCGGCCATGATCAGCGGGAAATTCCACGGCACGATCGCGGCGACGACGCCGATCGGTTCGCGCGTGATGAGCGCAAGCTGGTCGTGCGCAGTCGGCGCAACCTCGTCGTACACCTTGTCGACGGCCTCGGCATACCACGCGATGCACCGCGCCGTGGCCGGGATGTCCACGGCCAGGCTGTCGGCGATGGGCTTGCCCATGTCCAGCGTCTCGAGCAGCGCCAGCTCGTCGCGGTGCGCGAGGATCAGCTCGGCAAAGCGCTGCAACATGCGTTTGCGTTCACGCGGCGGCTGCCTCGACCAGACCCCGCCGTCGAATGCCCGGCGTGCAGCGGCAACGGCGCGCTCGACGTCGGCCTGGTCGGTCGAAGCCACGCGCGCGATCACGCGACCGTCGATCGGCGTGACGTCGTCGAACGTCTCGCCGCTCGCGGCGTCGACGTAGCGGCCATCGATGAAGGCCTGGCCGTTGATGGCGAGCGCCGCGGCACGGGCGTGCCAGTCCTGCGCGGTGGGAGTGGCTGTCTGGTTCATGGAATTTCGCTGTTCACGGTGGCCGGCGGCAACGTCACGCAAGCGTGCATTGTCGCCGTTTCAGAAGGTCGGTGGCGTATTGGCTGAAATGATCTCGCACGGTTCGGCTCCCGTGTTGCGGAAGCGGTGCGGGATTGCGCTGGTGAAATAGTAGGCATCGCCGGGACCGAGCTGGCGGGTCTCGGCACCGACGGTGAGCTCGATGCGGCCGCTCACGACCACACCGCCCTCCTCGCCCTGGTGCCGCAGCATGTCGGCACCGGTATCCGCGCCGGGCGCGTAGTGCTCGTGCAGCACGGCCAGCGCGCGGTTGGGACGGCGCGCGGCGACGAGCTTGAAGGTGACCGAACGGTCACCGAGGACCGGCAGCTCGTCGCTTTGGAAGAACACCTGGGGGCTCGCCGAGAAGTCGAGGGTGAAGAAGTCCGCCAGCGACATCGGAATGCCGTCGAGTACCTTCTTGAGCGAGCTGACCGACGGGCTCACCCGGTTCTGCTCGATCAGCGAGATGAGGCCGTTGGTCACGCCGGCGCGCTTGGCCAGCTCACGTTGCGAGAGGCCGTACATGGTGCGCACGGCCCGCAGGTGGGCACCGACGTCGATGCTGAGCTCGCTCACGGGGTGTTCAATATCCTGCACACAAGGGCTCAAAACTGGGCGAATTTCACGGCCATTTGAGCCGAGTGTCAATTTTTCTTATCATCGGGCGGTTATTCCTACAAATTCGGGAACCCCGCCATGACCGCCAATGCTCCGTTGCAGCGCGACGAGATGGAAGCCTTCTGGATGCCATTCACGGCGAACCGCCAGTTCAAGGCCAACCCGCGCATGCTGGCGAAGGCCGCAGGCATGTATTACTGGACGCCGGAAGGCAGGCAGGTCCTCGATGCGGTTGCCGGCCTCTGGTGCGTCAATGCGGGCCACGGTCGCCAGGAAATCAGCGCAGCGGTCAGCAAGCAGATTGCGACGATGGAGTACGCGCCGCCGTTCCAGATGGGGCACCCGACGGCGTTCCAGCTGGCGAACGCCGTGGCGAGCTGGTTGCCCAAGGACATGGGTCATGTGTTCTTCACGAATTCCGGCTCCGAATCGGTCGACACGGCGCTCAAGATCGCCCTCGCCTATCACCGCGCCCGCGGTGAGGGCTCGCGCACCCGCTTCATCGGCCGCGAGCGCGGCTACCACGGCGTCGGCTTCGGCGGTATCTCCGTCGGCGGCATGGTCAACAATCGCAAGTGGTTCGGGTCGATGCTGCCCGGCGTCGATCACCTGCCGCACACGCACGATCTCGCGAAGAATGCCTTCACGCGCGGCGTGCCGGAGCACGGCGCCAATTTGGCAGATGAACTCGAGCGCATCGTCGCGCTGCACGACGCGAGCAACATCGCGGCCGTGATCGTCGAGCCGGTCGCCGGTTCCACCGGCGTGCTGATCCCGCCGAAGGGTTACCTCGAGCGCCTGCGCAGCATCTGCACGAGGCACGGCATCCTGCTGATTTTCGACGAAGTCATCACCGGCTTCGGCCGGCTCGGCGCGCCGTTCGGCACCTCGTTCTTCGGCGTGCAGCCGGACATGATCACGATGGCGAAGGGCCTGACCAACGGGGCCGTGCCGATGGGCGCCGTCGCGGCGAGCGACCAGATCTACAACGCCTTCATGCAGGGTCCGGAAGGCGCCATCGAACTCTTTCACGGCTACACTTATTCGGCGCACCCGGTCGCCTGCGCCGCGGGCATCGCCACGCAGGAAATCTATCGCAAGGAAGGCCTGCTCACGCGCGCGAACGACATGGCCGGTTACTGGGCCGACGGCGTGCACTCGCTGCAGGGCCTGCCGCACGTGATCGATCTGCGCAACCTCGGCCTCATCGGCGCCGTCGAACTGGACCCGATCCCTGGCAAGCCCGGCTTGCGCGGCTACAACACGTTCGTACGGGCGTTCGAGCAGGGCCTGCTGTTGCGCGTCACCGGCGACATCATCGCGATGTCGCCGCCGCTGATCATCGAGAAGCAGCACATCGACCAGGTGTTCGGGATCCTGGGGGGCGTGCTGAAAGAGCTTGGCTGACGCCAGGCTCCAGGGGTTAGGGGTTAGGGGTTAGAAAGAAAAAACGCCCGGACTCCGCGAGGAGCCGGGCGTTTTTTCGCTGAGCGGCGCGTCAGGCGGCGCGCTGGCGCCTTACTCCTTCGACCAGGGGAAGCTGGTGGAAACGGAGAAGATCGCCACGCCTTCGCTGCTGTTCACGTCGTCCGGCGTGCCGTCAAGCAACTTCAGGTCGCTGCCGTCTGCGTATTTCAGACCGAGCGTGAAGTGGCTGATTGCGTACGTCACGCCGACGGACCAGTCCATGTAGCTGTCTTCATAGAACAGGTCGATCGCGTCGCCGTCGCTGTAACCGACGTGCGCGTTCACGCCAAAGTTGGCCGGCAGTTCATACGATGCGTTGGCTTCGTAATAAAACGCCGACTCGCCCGAATTACTGAAGTCGTTCGAGTACGAGACCTTGCCGCTCAGCCAGTTCCAACCGAGGCCGACGTAGATCTCGGGAAAGTCGATGTCGTCTGCGCCCGGGTAGGTGTAGTAAACCAAGCCGACGTCCCAGGTAAGCGTCTCGCCACCGCGGAAACCGGTGTAGACGTCGATCTCGACGTTTTCGTCGCAGCAGTCGCCGAAGTCGACGTTGCTGCCCCAGGCGCCAAGGTAAAAGCCGCTTTCGTGCGCATAGTCGATACCGGCCTGCAACGCCGGATCCTGCGAAGTCTGGGAGATGCCGCGCCAGTTGTAGTCGCTGACCACCGCGGCATTGCCGGTGACTTCCGCCTGCGCAGCCATCGCGGTCAGCGACA
>Ga0315273_10002335_pt1 | contig 22360 bp, 19 predicted proteins | sample YL17G02_0_MG_FD_205753 | JGI IMG/M metagenome (GOLD analysis project Ga0315273, IMG submission 205753) | Sediment microbial communities from Yellowstone Lake, YNP, Wyoming, USA - YL17G02_0 | ecosystem: Environmental > Aquatic > Freshwater > Lake > Sediment | place: USA: Wyoming | collected...
GATATGCTTCACTGCAATCCGGCTGATGCGTGAGATAGGCTATGAGTCGGCAGGGACGGTGGAGTTCATCTTTGATTCATCGACAAAGAAATACTATTTCCTTGAGGTCAATACGCGTCTCCAGGTAGAACACGGTATTACCGAGCTCATAACCGGTCTTGATATAGTCGGTATCATGATCGATGTTGCAATGGGTAAAAAGCTGCCTTTTAAACAGTCTGATATACATCCAAACAGATGGGCGCTTGAAGTTCGGCTTAATGCAGAAGACCCGCGGAATTTCAGCCCGTCATTTGGCACCATAACCCGGCTCCAGATTCCTCAGGGACCAGGGGTAAGGATTGCAACCGGTGTTTACGAAGGCGCTGATATTCCACCGTACTATGATTCTCTTTTCATGTTACTGATAACAGCAGGCGCAGACAGGGCAGATGCCATCAGGGTTATGGACCGCGCCCTTGGCAGAAATCTGAGGGTCGAAGGTATAAAAACCCTGGCGCCTTTGCTTCTGAGTATAATAAGGCACCCGTCATTTGTAGCAGGAGAGTTTTCTACACGTTTTATAGAAGAGCATATGGAAGAACTCATTTCGATGTTTAAGGAAAAGAACAGCGAAGACGAGGTAATGAAGATTGCAAGGTATGTTGCAGAGATATCTGCACTTGGGCCTCAGTCATGGATGTAGAGGATATGGCCCGTAAAAAGGATATTATTTTTGTAAAACCCGGCATGTCTTCTAAAGAGATTGTTAAGGCAATCCGCAATCTTAAGGGCGTCTGTTTCACCTCGGTGGGTATGCGTGATGCCGGACAATCCGATTACAAAAACCGTCACCGTATATACGACCTTGCAACACTTGCGCCATATTACAACAGGATGGGGCTTTTCAGTTCAGAATGCCATGGCGGCGCACGCTGGCATGTTGGTGTGATGAACAGGAGGGAGAGTCCGTTTGAAGAGATTGAAATCTTAAGACAGCATATGCCTGATGTCCTGCTGCAAACCCTTATACGTGAGACAAATATGTGGGGATACAGGCCTTATCCCAAGAATGTTATTGAGTATGTTGTTGCACAGGTGGATATCGATGTATGGAGATGTTTTTCATTCCTGAACGATGTGCGGAACATGCGGACAGTCGCAGAAGTCATCATGCATAGGGGAAAACTGTTCCAGCCTGCTATATCATTTACCACGGCAGACTGGGCAACGAACGAATATTACCTTGGATGTGTTAAGGACATCGTAGACCTTTGTGGCGGAACAGATGAGATCATCTTCTGCGTTAAGGATATGGCAGGGGTAGGCAGCATTAACCGGGTCAGCAGCCTTATTGATTCGATAAAACAGAAATATCCCGATCTGGTCATTCATTACCACAGGCATATTACAGACGGGCTTGCAATGCCGGCAATGCTTGCAGCAGCAAAGGCAGGGGCAAAAATATTTGATGTGGAAGAGGATTCACTTGTCCGGTTCTACGGACATTCACCTATCCTTGGAGTTGAGGCCTACTTTGAAGATTCCGGCATACCGGTGAATCTTGACAGAAAAGAGGCAGAAGCTGCAGTCCAAAAGGTGCGTGAATGGATAAATTATTATGACTGGGCTGAATCACCATTTAAGGGATTTGACCATACGGTAACATATCACAAGATGCCCGGAGGGGCATTCCCGAGTTCTTTTGAACAGGCTGAAAAAGGTGGATTCCTCCAGTACATGCCGGCTGTTTTAAAGGTTATGTCTCTCTTCAACAAGATAATCCATTATTTTGATGTTACCCCTGGATCACAGATTACGTGGGTAACCTGCAGCGGAATAGTAAATAAATATGCAAAGGCAAAAGGAGAGGCAGGGGTCAGACATCTGATCGAGCTCCTTGCAAAATTTATTGATGAGAAAAATCTGAAACTTGCATCAATGGATAAAGATGAGCAGGAAGAAATTATAGGACTTTTCAGAAATGCACCCGGAGATTTCAAAAACCTTATTCTTGGGCACTATGGAAAACTTCCAATGGGCTGGCCTCCTGATTGGGTATACAAAAGCACTTTTGGTGATGAATGGGAGAAGAAGATTAAGGAACGTATTGAACTTTCACCCCTTGATTCGATGGAGGATGACGATCTCGAAAAACTCAGAAAAGAGTTAACCGATTACATCGGCAGGAATCCGACAGAAGAGGAGTTTATACTCTTCCTTATGCATCCCAAAGATGCGCTGGATATGATCGAGTTCAGGGAAAAATACGGAGAAGCTCCGTTAGTATTACCAACGGACGTCTGGAGACAGGGACTTAAAAACCCAGGCGACAAGGTTGACTTTGAACTCTGGGGAAAACCCTACAGTCTCGAACTCGTTTCAATTGGAGCAGAACATGAGGGACTGGTTCATGTTGTTATGCGTGTTAATAATAAAACAAGAGTTTATACGGTTGAGACCCCGAGAGCTAAGAAGACGGAAATAAGAATGGCTAAGGGATTCAACGAAATCGGCGCACCTATTAACGGAAACATCTGGAGGATCGGCAATCCTGAAAGAGGCGCCCTCAAGGCAGGCGATATAGTTCATAAGGGAGAAGAGATCGCAAATCTTGAAGCAATGAAGATGGAGAATGCACTGGTTGCTCCATTTGATGCCCATATAGTTGAAGTCTGCGTCAAGCTAAACAGCTTTGTTATCGAAGGACAACTCCTCTTTATCCTCGGAAAAAATCAATCCTGAGTATCAGATAGACCACACTAAATCCTCTGTATTTAATTGATCTCTTGATTTATCTTAGGTATAACGATCAATGCATTTAAAGGTATAATTATTAATGGTTAAAAAGGCCCATATTTCGAATACGGACAGCATGCATTGGCACCAGCTTGGAATGAATGAAGTTTTTGAGGTTCTCAAATCGTCCCTTGGGGGTCTTTCTTCAGAGGATATTAAGAAAAGACTTGAAGAATATGGCCCTAACTTATTAAAAGAAAAAGAGAAATCAACTTATTTTATGATGTTCCTTGGCCAGTTCAGGGACTTCATGATTCTTGTGCTCATAGCTGCTGCAATCGTATCAGGGATCATCGGTGAACTCTCAGATACCATAGCCATCATCGTTATTGTAATGCTCAATGCAATTATTGGATTTGTTCAGGAATACAGGGCTGAAAAGGCAATTGCTGCCTTAAAGCAGATGGCAGCGCCGTATGCAACTGTTATACGTAGTGGCAAGCAGGAGGATATCCCTGCATCCGAACTTGTTCCCGGCGATATCGTTATCCTTGAAGCCGGAAAGATAGTGCCTGCAGATATGAGACTGATTGAAATTGCTCAATTGAAGGTTGAAGAGGCGGCATTGACCGGTGAATCGGTCCCTGCAGAAAAACATATCAGGGCCTTGCATCATGAAATGTTGCCACTCGGCGATAGAAGAAACATGGCGTATAAAGGCACAGTAGTTTCCTACGGCAGAGGGTCAGGAGTGATTGTTGAAACCGGCATGAAGACTGAACTTGGAAAGATTGCAAACATGCTTCAGGAAGAAAAAGAGGGGAAGACACCCTTGCAGAAAAGACTCGCAGAATTCGGTCAGAAACTTGCCATTGCAATTCTTGCAATATGCGCTGTAATTTTTGGGGTCGGGATCATCAGAGGAGAGCAGCCTTTGCTTATGTTGCTGACTGCGATTTCCCTTGCAGTTGCTGCGATACCTGAGGCATTGCCTGCTGTAGTAACAATCTCCCTTGCCCTTGGTGCAAAAAAGATGGTGAAGCAGAATAGCCTGATACGAAAACTTCCTGCTGTTGAAACACTCGGGTCTGTAACGTATATCTGCTCGGACAAGACAGGGACTCTCACACAGAATAAAATGACGGTTGAGGAGATTTATGCAGACGGGAAAAAAGTTAAAAGTGAAAAGTTAAAAGTGAAAAGTGGAGAAACAGAAAAACTCTTAACTCTTAACTCTCAACTCTCAACTCTTTTTGTTGCTCTGGCCCTTTCGAATGATGCAACGATTGATAAAGATGGCAAAGTTATCGGCGATCCTACAGAAATTGCTTTGTTTAAAATTGCGAAAGATAATGGTTGTGATAAAAAAGAACTCGAAAAAACTTTCCAGCGTGTCAGAGAAATCCCATTCGACTCAGAAAGAAAATGCATGACGACGTTTCATAAGATAGTTAAAAGTGAAAAGTTAAAAGTGAAAAGTGAAGGAATAGAAAAACTCTTAACTTTCAACTCTCAACTCTCAACTTTTGAATTTGTTTCCTTCACAAAGGGTGCGGTTGAGGTTTTGTTGGAAAAATCTGTCAACGTCCTGACATCTGATGGCCCGGAAGACATCAATATGGAAGAAATAAAAATGGAGAACGACAGGATGGCTTCTGAAGGTTTGAGGGTTATTGGCGTTGCCATGAGACAATGGACTGAACTCCCTTTGGATATTTCCCCTGAGAATGCAGAGGTCAATCTTACTTTCCTTGGTCTCATCGGCATGATGGATCCTCCCCGTGATGAGGCTAAAGCGGCGGTTGCAGCTTGCAGGTCCGCAGGGATAAAACCGGTAATGATCACAGGTGATCACCCCATTACAGCAATGGCAATAGCAAGAAGGCTCGGAATTATTGAAGACGATTCAAAATCAGTAATCACCGGCAGGGACCTTGAAGAAATGCCTATGGAGCAGTTCGTGGATAGAGTTGAACATATAAGAGTATACGCAAGGGTTGCGCCAGAGCAGAAATTGAAGATTATAAAGGCGCTTCAGGATAAAGGGCAGTTCGTCGCCATGACCGGAGACGGCGTGAATGATGCGCCGGCACTAAAGAGGGCTGATATAGGAATTTCTATGGGAATTACAGGGACTGATGTAGCAAAAGAGGCATCACATATGATACTCCTCGATGATAACTTTGCAACGATTGTAAAAGCGGTGAAAGAGGGACGAAAGATATACGATAATATTAGAAAAATTATCAAATACCTTCTTTCGTCCAATTCGGGAGAGGTATGGACACTTTTCCTTGCCCCTTTTTTGGGTCTGCCGATTCCCCTTTTGCCAATCCATATACTCTGGATAAATCTGATGACAGATGGACTTCCTGCTCTTGCCCTTTCTGTTGAACCTGAAGAAAGTAATGTGATGAATAGACCACCCCGGCATCCAAAAGAGAGCATATTTGCACATGGCCTTGGGTTTTACTCTTTGTGGGTTGGGTTACTCATGGCCGGAATTACTATTTTTACTCAGGCATGGTCTATTCATGTCTGTGGCAGCCACTGGCAGACAATGGTATTTACAGTTCTCTGTATTGCACAATTCGGGAATGCTCTTGCAGTGAGATCAGAAAGAGAATCGTTGTTCAAGATAGGTTTGTTCTCGAACAAATATCTTTTCGGTGCATTAATAATCAGTTTTATATTTCAGATGTCAACGATATATGTGCCGTTTCTCAATCCGATATTTAGAACAGAGCCTCTGAGTCTTTATGAATTGCTGGCAACGTTAGGCCTCTCGTCAATTGTATTCTTTGCTGTTGAAGCAGAGAAGTGGTGGAAGAGGAAGAAAGATATTTCGTAAAAAAATCCATCAAAAATATGTATATGGTAATATTTAAGTTATGATGAAAACAATACTTGTAGTGGAAGATGATCGCAAGATCGCAAAGGTCGTGAAGGTTTATCTTGAAGGGGAGGGGTTCAGGGTATTCACTGCAGAGAAGGGCAAAGAAGCATTGGATATAGCTCTGAAGGAACCACTTTCTCTTGTAATACTTGACCTCATGCTGCCTGACATGAGCGGTGAGGAGATCTGTCAGGAACTTAAAGAGATCGGGGATTTTCCGGTAATCATGCTGACTGCAAAATCTTCTGAAGAAGAGAGGGTTGCAGGTTTTGCGCTGGGAGCTGACGACTATGTCGTAAAACCCTTCAGTCCGAGGGAATTGATGGCAAGGGTAAGAGCTGTGATGAAAAGGTCACAAAAGCAGGACATTTCCGATAAAGGTCCGATAAGTTTCAATAAAGGAAAGTTATCTATAGATTCGAGAAGTTATGAGGTGAGAAATAATGATCTACTAATAACGCTGACTCCTACCGAGTTTAAGATACTCTCTGTTCTTGCAGGTTCGCCGGGAAGAGTTTTTACACGCGGAGAGCTTGTAGATGGCGCTCTTGGCTATCAATTTGAAGGGTATGAGAGAAGTATAGATGCCCATATAAAAAATATCCGGCAGAAGATAGAAGACGATCCGAGAAGTCCTTTATTCATCACTACCGTCTATGGCGTTGGATATAAATTCAGCGGCAAAAAGGATGATTAAAAGTCTCTGGGTCAAGTTTCTCATCATTCTCCTTGTCATATCAGTCATTTCTCTCTCAGCAGCTTTATCCCTCCGGGAACTGATAATAAAAGATTTTGAGGAATACCTTGAAGGAGAAAGAGAGGACAGGGTTTACCGTGTTATGGCATCGATAGAGGGTTCATATGAAAAATATTCAGGATGGAATCCTGATGCACTGAGAGAAAATGCCATATGGGCACTGCTACTCGGATACGAGCTGTCAATACGTGATCTGAATGACAATGAATTGATGAGTACGAATAAGGCAGTGGAGTTACTCCCCCCGTTGATGAAAAGAAGAATAACAGCCATATCAGGTTTTTCATCTGAAGAAAAAAAACTTTCAAATGACTCATTTACAAACTACCCCATGTTCCTGGGTGGAAAAGATATCGGTTCACTTGAGATCAGGTCCATTATATCTAATGGAGGCGAGGGCAAGGAAATTACATTTATGATGAGGTCAAACAGATTTCTGCTGTTATTGCTTTTTGTTTTGGGCGGGCTGTCTGTCATATTGAGCCTCATCTTTTCAAAGAAAATGACTGATCCGATAAAAAAGCTCACCAATGCTGCAAAGCATATCAGTCAGGGGAACATCAAAAGCAGGGTTTCCATATCTGGAAATGATGAAATCAGCAACCTTGCGAGAACATTCAACATGATGGCAGATAACCTCGAAATACAGGAAGCACTGAGGAGAAAATTAACATCCAATATTGCACATGAACTGAGGACACCCCTGAGCGCAATGCAGGGAGAGATTGAAGGGATGCTTGACGGACTGATTAAGGTTGACAGAGAAAGGCTTGTATCATTGCATGAAGAGACAGGCAGACTGAAGCATATCATTGAAGGCATTGAGGAACTGTCAAGGGCCGAGTCGAGTGTCCTGGAACTCAGAAAGCAGCAGATACTTCTCAAGCCATTTCTCTCCAACATTAAAGGGAGATTCGAAAAATTGTTTATTGATAAGGGAGTGGCATTGAAGCTTGAATGTGAAGATATGATAACGCTTTATGCTGATCCGGAAAAAGTCAGCCAGATTATAATCAATCTGCTCAGTAACGCACTGAGGGCAACAGATGCAGACGGAACGGTTATAATCAGGACCGGCATAAAAGACACAGAAGGATATGTTGCTGTTTCAGACACAGGTTCTGGTATTAAAAAAGAAGATATGCCGTTTGTATTTGAGAGATTCTACAAGACTCCGGAAGGAGGACTTGGTCTCGGACTGACCATTGCGAAAGAGCTTGCTGATGCCCATGGCGGGAGAATAGAGGTAGAGAGCGAATATCGAAAGGGCTCAACATTCACACTCTATCTGCCGGCTTTCACAACTTCTTCATAATTCCTTCGATACCCCTTCATAATCCTTTGTTATTCTGTATATAAAAGAAAGGAGGTAAACAGAAAATATGAGAAAGGGGGTGATAGTACTTCTAATTGCAGCAGTAGTTCTGATTCTTGTTTCTGCTGTCTATGCATACCGGCCTGATGGTGGTTACAGAACCTGTCAGATGCAGAATGCTGATTTAGACTCTGTGAAGAAGTTCCAGAAAGATACCCTGAGCTTAAGAGATGAGCTTATAACGAAAAAGATCGAGCTTCGTAAAGAGATCAATAAGGAAAATCCTGACAGAGAGCACATTGCAACGATCCAGAAAGAGATAATTGATATCAAAACAAAGATACATCAGAAGGCAGATGAAACAGGAGTCCATTGGCAGAAAAGAGGCGAAACAGGTTGTAGTAGAATATCTGGCAAAGGTATAATGAAAGGATGCCAGAATCCAGTATGTTTGTAATAGAAAAGGGGGCCACTGGCCCCCTTTTTAATCTGAATAGCATAATTCATCTATTGGTCAGAAAATTATTTAATATTATGGGATTATTAGATAAATCATTTCCCATTAATTTGTCATTCACGCTTGTCGGGAATCCTTCTTTGATACAAAAAGATTCTCTCCTCAGCGAGTCGCCTGAGGCGACCGGACAAGCCGGAATGACTGACTTTATATCTTGCAGGTTGCTGCGGAACAGTTTATTGTCTGTATTCTTTATTTTGCTTATCTCAATTCCAGGTTTCTCATATGCCGAGGAAATGGAGAAAGTCAATAAGAATACTGTTCAGACAATGAAAAGAAATAAGATTGTCGTACAAAATCAACTGGAAATGAATAAAACAGACAAAAAAGGGATAGAGTGTCAACCCATCTACGGAAATTATTGGCGCAGCAGCAAATGGGGATGGTACGGAGCAAGAAGGGTGGTGAAGACACCCGTTGAGGCAAAAGAGATACTTGAGCAGTTCTTACTGCATAACAGAGGGATAAGAGTCGTAAAGATAGTTGACAAGCCTCATTTTTTTGTAGCTGAGATTATAAACAGCAGAGGCACTATTATAGATTTGATTCTCATTGATAAAAGAACTGGCAGAATACGTTCGATGTTTTAGCTGTTTTTTTTGTACTAAGATGGCTATAAGTAAGGATACATGACTGTCATTGCCCGACTTGATCGGGCAATCCAGAGAAAGGAACTGGATTCACCGGTCAAGCCGGAGAATGACAAACAGACGAAACTATGTCGCCATACTAACGACGACGGCATTAGTAAATATCCCTCAGGGATATTTAAGTTTTAAAGTTATTTTCTTGCCTACTTCAAGCCCAGGACATCCTGCATATCATATAATCCGGCAGGTTTACCAAAGCACCAGAGAGCTGCTCTCAGTGCGCCTCTTGCAAATGTATCCCTGCTTGAAGCCTTGTGTGTTACCTCGATCCTTTCGCCAAGACCTCCAAAAATAACCGTATGTTCTCCAACGATATCACCGGCACGTATAGTCTGAATGCCTATCTCTTTTCCAGTCCTCTCACCAATAATCCCTTTTCTCGCATAGACTGCAACCTCATCAAGGTTCCTGTTTAGCGCATCCGCGATTACCTGTGCCATCTTCAATGCAGTTCCACTCGGAGCGTCTTTTTTCATCCTGTGGTGCGCTTCAATAATCTCGATGTCATATCCTTCCCCGAGTACCCTTGCGATGTCCTGCAATACCTTAAGAAGGAGGTTTACACCCATACTCATATTTGATGCCATTACACACGGGATTTTCCTGGTAAGTTCAGAAACTTCTTTTAAGGCATCTTTTGTAAAACCGGTTGTCCCTATTACAATCGCCTTGCCTTTTGATGATGCAAGCCTCAGGTGTTCAAGGGACGCCTCTACCGTAGAGAAGGAGATAATCAGGTCAACATTATTAATTATTGATTCAGCATTGTCAATAAGTTTCACTCCTGTATCGCCTATTCCAATTACTGTGCCGATATCCCTGCCAATATCCTTATGGCCTTTCCTCTCAAATGCACCGGCCAACTGGAGACCTTCATATTCTTTTGAGAGCGCTGTAATCCTGCTTCCCATCCTTCCTGCTGCGCCTGCAACTGCTATCTTAACCATAAAACCCCCTTTCTTAAGCTAAGAGCAAAGTGCAAAGAGCATGGAATTTATTCGTTTTCATTCATCCTGTCCCTGCTCTTTGTTCTCTGCATTTTCATCATTGCCCTCTATTTTATACTCATCGGAGACCCATTTGCCAAGATCTATGAGTTTACACCTTTCAGAACAGAACGGCTTATAGGGATTTTCTTCCCATGTTGTTTTCTTCTTACAGATCGGACAGATAATTTGCATAGGTTGATTAATTCTATTACTTAATAATCCACCCTCACCCTCTTTTATAAAGAGGGGTGAGGGTGGATTACTTAATTTCATTCACATTTTGAACCTTTTGATCATATTTTATCAAGTTTTTCATAAGCAGGGCAGATACAGCACCGTTCACAGTGCCTGTCAGTGTTCCGAAAAGGATTATTACAGGTGTTATAAATAGAATAGCCTCTATCCTTTGTATGAATAAAAAATATGCGAGAAAGAGCTGTGCAAGATTATGGAATAATGCACCGATAATGCTCAACCCCATTGTGCTGAATAATCGTGGGGCTATATGCAATACAAATCCCATTATCAAAGTGCTCGCAATGCCTCCACCGAGGCTGAGGATGAATGCAGGGCCAAGGAATGAACCGGCAATCAGTGATGCAAGCATTACCCTGATCAGCGTTACCATAACTGCAGCGCGCATACCATAGAGCAGAAGAGTTATAAGGGTCACAATGTTTGCAAGGCCGAGTCTTAGCCATGGAATTGGCGATGGCAACAGATTTTCGAATCCGTGAAGACCTAATGCAAATGCAGAGAGCAGGGCTATCCGGTATTTATCCTGTTGTTGCATCAACGGTCTTCCTATGCTTATCAGGATCGCCCAGTGTTACAACAACCCTGTTTGGAAGGCAGACTACTGCTCCGCTTCTGACCCATCCTGTTTGTATGCAGAGTTTGTTATGGCATGGGGATTCAATAATCCGAACCTGATGATCTTTGATCTCAACGACTGTCTTTCCTTGCGGACCTTCAACTGACACAACCCTGTTTTTATCAAGAGGCAAAATGTAGGCAGGATGACCATCTACATATATGTGCAGTGTAGAGTTATCAGGAAGAATTTCCTTAATAAAGGCAATCCCTGATAAGGATAACACTATCAGGAGAGAAAAAAGAATTCTGTCAGCAAGGGTAGTATTATGAAACAGTTCTCTTAAACTCAATTTTCTTCCTCAAGCCTTGTGTTAAATGTGATTTTCCCTGACTGTCTATAATCATCCCTTCAAACCCCAATTTATCAAGGACCTTTACTCCCTGTCCTGGCCCGAGTATAAAGATACCTGTTGCAAATGCATCTGTGTAAGCGCCTTCTTTGGTTATGATGCTTACACTCCGGCATTCCTGAGATGAAAGCCCTGTTTTAGGGTTAAGCAGATGATGGTATCTTTTGCCGCCTGATAGAAAAAACCGCTCATAGTCACCTGATGTCGATATAGCCATATCTTCGAGTTCAACAGTTGCCATAATATCATCTTCCTTATCCCCTGACTCTGGATTGCGTATACCGATCTTCCAGGGCTTTCCATCAGGCTTCAGACCGAATGCCTTTATGTCTCCGGCGACAGCAACCAGTCCGGAACGTACCCCCTGTTTTTTTAGGGTTTCCGCTGCCTTGTCAGCAGCATACCCTTTTGCTATTCCGCCCAGATCAATAAGCATGCCTTTCCTTTTCAGTAAGACGGTTGATCTATCCCTGTTGATGATGATGTCCCTGTAATTTACAAGTAAAAGGTTTTTCTTAATCATGCCATTGTCGGGTATGATCTTTTTATGAAAATCATAGAGCGCAATAACAGGACCTATAGTCACATCAAATGCGCCTTCAGTATTTTCCGATACATACAGTGCCTTTTCAAGCAACTTCAGGATATCATGTGATACTTTTACCTCTGAGATGCCCGCGTTTCTATTGATGCGAGTTATCTCGCTATCAGGTGAATAATGGTTTGAGAGCTTTTCAAGATATTCAATTTCTGAAAATGCAGCATCAATTGCTTTTTCAGCATTATCTTTTGAATCCGAAACAACTGTAATGGCAACGAGCGTATCCATCAGAATCCTGTCCTTTTTAAAAATCCTTTCCTTGTTAGGAGAACATGAACAAGCATATAGTAGACAGTAGACAGTAGACAGCAATAATAGTAGACAGTAGACTGTAGACTGTAGGTAGGAGGCAGGAACTGCTCTTTTGGTATTTACCTGTTTACTGTCTACTACATGCTGTCTACTTTTCATGCTACTCTCGCATGGCTGATTTTTGTGAGTTTATTTTTCAAAAACCTTCCGGTATGCGATTGCGGGTTCAGGCTGACCTCTTCAGGGGTCCCTTCTGCAACCACCATGCCGCCTTCATCTCCACCTTCAGGCCCAAGGTCTATAATGTAATCGGCTGATTTTATGACATCAAGGTTGTGTTCTATGATGATGACAGTATTACCGGAATCGACAAGACTGTTTATCACATTGAGCAGTTTCTGTATATCGACAAAATGAAGCCCTGTGGTGGGTTCATCAAGCATATAGAGAGTGTTGCCTTTTGATTTTCTTCCGAGTTCCCTTGATAGTCTTACCCGCTGTGCCTCACCGCCTGAGAGTGTTGAGGCAGGTTGACCAAGCTGCAGATATCCAAGTCCGACATCTTCAAGCACTTCAAGTTTCTGCCTTACAGGATGGAATGATGAAAAAAACTTGAGCGCTTCGGATATGGTCATATCGAGCACCTCTGAGATATTTTTACCCTTATACCTGATCTCAAGAGTTTCTCTGTTATATCTCTTTCCCTTGCAGGTGTCACATGGTATATAGACATCCGGCAAAAAATGCATCTCTACCTTTATCAGTCCATCTCCCTTACATGCGTCACACCTGCCGCCGGAGAGATTGAAACTGAACCTGGAAGGAGAGTATCCCCTGATTCTTGCATCCTGAACCTGTGCAAACAGTTCTCTGATAAATGAGAAGACACCGGTGTAGGTAGCAGGGTTTGATCTGGGAGTTCTGCCCAGAGGTGATTGATCCACGCTTATCATGCGGTCTATCTTATCCATGCCTTTTATTTCTCTGTATTTACCAGGAATGGATTTGCTTCCATGGATTTGTTTGCAGAGCGCTTTATAGAGTATCTCTATGATTAGAGTGCTTTTACCGGAACCTGAAACACCTGTAACACAGGTGAAGGTCCCAAGAGGTATATCAACACTAATATTCCGGAGATTGAACTCCTGAGCACCAGCTATCTTAATAAAATCTTTTGGTATTCTTCTTACTGAAGGAGTCTCTATTGTCAATGATCCATTGAGGTATTTTCCTGTGACAGAGCTTTCATTCTTCTCTATCTCTTCAGGCCTTCCTGAAGCAACAACCCAGCCGCCCCTGAGTCCGGCCCCAGGTCCCATATCAACAATATAGTCAGCCCATCTTATCGTCTCCTCGTCATGCTCTACAACAATGACAGTATTGCCGGCGTCCCTGATTGAGGAAAGGCTTTTGAGAAGCTTTATACAATCCCTCGGATGCATGCCTATGCTGGGTTCATCGATTATGTATAAAACCCCTGTGAGGGACGAACCGAGTTGTGTTGCAAGTCTTATTCTCTGCGCCTCTCCACCTGATAGAGTAAGGGACGGTCTCTCAATGCTAAGATAAGAGAGTCCTACCTTCTCCATGAAATGAAGTCTGTCCCTGACCTCCTTAAGAACACGCGATGCAATTGTTGTTTCCCTGTCCGTAAGTTTCAGAGCGGCTATAAAGCTGAGTGCATCTTTTACAGACATATGTGCGAATTCACCGATGTTCTTATCCTGTATTTTTATGCTGAGCGCTTCTTTTCGCAATCTAAAGCCGTTGCAGAGCCTGCAGTATTTATATTCTTCAAGCTCTGCAGAATCTTCATCAAGATTTTCAAATCCGAGTCCGTTGCACCGGGGACACGCGCCCTGCCTGCTGTTGAATGAGAAAAACATTGGATTAATCTCCGGATAGCTGATCCCACATTTTGAACATACAGCAGATTTTGAGAATAATATGTCCCTGTTCTCAGAAAGCAGATTGATTGCAACAGTATCGGAGTGGCTGAGGGCTGTTTCAATAGCGTCTTTTATCTGCCGGTCAATTCCGGGTTTTATAATGAACCTGTCTATAACAATCTCTATCGTGTGGCGCTTATGTTTTTGCAGAGTAATGTCCTGTGTTAAATCCATTATTTTGCCGTCTATCCTTGCCCTTATAAAACCTTCCCGGCGCTTCTCCTGAAGTTCTTTCCTGTATTCACCCTTTCTGTCCCTGACCATGGGGGCGAGTATCTGAATTTTGCTTCCCTCGGGAAGGGACATTACAGAGTTGATGATATTTATGGACTCCTGCCTCGATATCACAGAGCCGCAGTTATAGCAGAACTGTTTCCCTATTCTCGTATACAAAACACGCATATAATCATATATCTCGGTTATAGTGCCGACTGTTGAACGCGGACTTTTATTGACTGTTTTCTGATCGATTGAGATAGAGGGAGAGAGCCCCTCTATATAATCGACATCGGGTTTGCTTAGCTGTTCGATAAACTGTCTGGCATAAGCAGAAAGGCTTTCAACATAGCGCCTCTGTCCCTCGGCATATATTGTATCTATAGCAAGCGATGACTTGCCGGAGCCTGAAGGGCCTGTTATTACTGTCAGCGCTTCCCTGGGGATGGAGAGGTCGATATTTTTGAGATTATGTTCCCGTGCTCCTTTTATGATTATGAATTTCTGCATAAGGGTATCTATTCAATATAACTGAAAATATCCGAAGAAGTTAAGCGGAGAAAATTCTTTGAGTGTAATACAGGGCTATTGCTTTATCAACCAATCCTTTGCTTCATCTTGTGTGTCAAATATGGGTAGTGTTCTTTTTGAGAAAGCCATAACGGTATTGTAGGCCAGCTTTGCGAGAGGTCTTGTAATGCCTACAACAGTTCCTGCTTTAACATACGGTTTATTATGTAATGTCAGTTCTTTTAGAAGAGTGAGAATTTCTGCATTAAAGTGGGCATTTGTTACATCTGTTAAGGTTAAAACAGACTTGGGCTCTTTATTTTTAAACCATAGTTTTGCAGCATCGATGATTGGTATGTATTCTTCTTTGGAATTGCAATGAGAGAAATCAAAGAAGAGTATTTGCTTCCCTTTATATTCCAGTACCTGAAGTTCTTTTTTCATGATTTTAACGTTATCACAATTATATTATACAGAATTTATAATATACACGAACTTATGAGAAATGTTCACCCCCTACCTTGGTAGGATTGTAATTATTTGATAAAATTATAAAATATATATATGTATTCAACTGTTTCAGGTGGATTATGAGAATAGATCAAAAAACATGGACAGAAGAAAAGGGATGGATTCCTGAGTTATCGGGAAGGGCAGATGAAACAGTACATTTGGTTCTTTTCTTCGGCTCCACTCAGATATTAAGAAATAGAATTCTCTTTGAGGAGATTAAAAAGGCTTATCCGAATGCCCATTTTTTTGGATGTTCAACAGCAGGTGAAATTGCCGGGATACAGGTTACTGATAATACATTTGTTATGACAGCAATAAGCTTTGAATCTATCAGGATTCAGGGCGCCCAGGTTGAGTTGAGCCAAACTGTAGATAGTTACCGGGCTGGACAGCTTCTTGCTCAGTCTCTCGAAACAAATGGGCTGAGACATGTCATAGTTCTCTCTGATGGGCTTCACGTAAATGGCAGTGATCTGGTAAGGGGTTTGACTGAAAATCTTGCATCTGAAGTATCAATAACAGGAGGTCTTGCAGGAGATGGAGAACTTTTTAAAGAGACACTGGTATGCTGGGATGGCCACCCTCAGAATAAAACAGTTGCTGCGGTCGGCTTATATGGGGATAAATTAAGAATTGGTTATGCCTCCCAGGGGGGCTGGGATCCCTTTGGTCCTGAAAGAATAATAACAAAGTCAAAAGGCAATGTATTATACGAACTGGATGGCAAGTCAGCCCTGGACCTGTATAAATTATACCTGGGTGAACAAGCTGCAGGACTCCCTGCCACAGGCCTTCTTTTTCCCCTGAGTATTCGAATAAAAGACAGCCAAACAAGTCTCGTCAGAACGATTCTGTCTGTGAATGAAGAAGAACAAAGCATGACGTTTGCCGGAGATGTTCCTGAGGGGTCTTATGCCCGTTTAATGAAAGCAAACTTTGACAGACTGATTGACGGTGCAATCGGAGCTGCAACAAAAAGTTATGAGGCAATCGGCTCATTCACTCCGGAGCTGGCCATACTCATCAGTTGTGTCGGGAGAAAAATGATCCTCAAGCAGAGGACTGAAGAGGAGATCGAAGGTGTTCGTGATATTTTAGGGGAAAAGACTGTAATGACAGGCTTTTATTCATATGGTGAATTATCGCCGTTCAATCAAGGCGGCATCTGTGCATTGCACAATCAGACAATGACAATTACTCTTCTTTCTGAAAAATAACCATGGAAAACATACACAGCCTGCTTAAACGCCAGCTTAAGAAACTCTTGGGCGACTCGTATTCTCTTCCAAAGGAATTGAAGGACATTTTTACTTCTATAAATAATGCGTATATTCAATCAGATATCGACAGAAATATGCTTGAGCGATCTCTTGATCTGAGTTCTCAAGAGTTACTTACAGCAAACGTAGAACTCAAAAAAACTCTATCACTCCTCAATGCAACAATTGAATCCACAAGAGACGGGATATTCGTTGTTGATTTGACAGGGAAAATAATAAGTTTTAACACAAAATTTGTAGATATGTGGCATATCCCTTCATATATTATCAACTCCAGGGATGATTCAGCAGCACTCAATTGTGTTCTGGATCAACTTAGTGAACCTGAAATATTTATAAAAAAAGTGCAGGAATTATATGCACAACCAGATGCAGAGAGCTATGATCTGCTGCAATTCAAGGATGGCAGAATCTTTGAACGGTATTCAAGACCTCAGAGAATAGAAGAGAAATGTGTTGGGAGAGTTTGGAGTTTTCACGATATAACGATACAGAAAAGGGCTGAAGAACAAATTGCCCAAATGGCATATTTTGATGTTCTGACAAATTTACCGAACCGCTATTTATTCAAAGATCGTTTAAATCAGGCGATTTTGTATGCAGAAAAATACAAAAAGTTATTAGCCATAATTTATCTTGATTTAGATGAGTTCAAGCGTGTTAATGATACATTTGGCCATAATTTTGGAGATAAAATTTTGCAGGCTGTATCTGACCGCTTAGAAAAAAGCATACGCAAAATCGATACCCTTTCACGTATCGAAGGGGATGGGTTAGAAACAACTGTAGCAAGGCTTGGCGGAGATGAATTTACCATATTACTGAGAGAGTTAAAGGAAAATAAAGATGCCAGCAGAGTAGCACAGCGTATTGTTGATCTTTTCTCACAACCTTTTCATATAGAGAACCGTTTGATATTCATTACGACGAGCATCGGCATGGCATTATACCCTAATGACGGCCAGGATGTTGATACCCTTTTAAAAAATGCAGATACAGCAATGTATCATGCAAAAGAAAAAGGTCGAAATCATTTCCAGTTCTTCTCAGAGCATATGAATATCGAAGTTCTTGAACGATTTTCTATGGAGAACAGCTTGAGAAACGCAGCAGACAAGAAAGACTTTCAATTATATTATCAGCCACAATTTGACAGCTCTACAGGCAGGATTATCGGTGTGGAAGCTTTGATAAGGTGGATGCACCCTGAAAAGGGGATGCTTTTGCCGGATACATTTATCCCAATATCAGAAGACAGCGGATTGATCATGCCGATTGGAAGTTGGGTACTCAGAACAGCATGTGAACAGAATAAAGCCTGGCAAATTGAGGGTTTTCCGCCAATATATGTTACGGTCAATATCTCCGGTATACAGTTTAGACAGAAAAATTTTTTAGAATCTGTAGCCCAGACATTGCTCGATACGGGTTTAGAGCCGCAATACCTTGAGTTGGAGCTTACAGAGAGCATTCTTATGGAGCCAACAGAGACGACTTTCAATACTCTGAATGAGTTAAAAGCTACAGGCGTAAGAATTGCAATTGATGATTTCGGCAAAGGATATTCATCGCTCGGATATCTAAAGCGCTTGCCTATAGATACCCTGAAAATTGACCGGTCTTTTGTGCATGATATCATATCGAATCCTGACGACAGAGCAATCGTAAGAGCCATTATATCACTTGCACGTAGCCTCAATCTGAAGGTTATTGCCGAAGGAGTGGAAACTCACGAGCAGTTGTCTTATCTGCAGGAACAAGGCACTGACGGTATCCAGGGGTTTTTGTTGAGTGAGCCAATCACGCCAAATTCCTTCACGCAGCTCTTGAAAAAAGAATGTCGACTGCATCCTGATAAATTCACTGAATACATAAAAACAGAAGATTCTTTTACAATTTTATAGAATGGTGTAATATATGTTAATGAAAAGAATCATGTTAATCGCATTATTCTTACTCTTTCCATTACTTGCCTATGCGCAACCATCGATAGTGTTCGATGAGGAAGCCTATGATTTTGGACCAGTGTCAGATGTCGATACAATAGAGCATATTTTTGAGTTTACGAATACAGGTGATAAGGAACTCCTTATTGAAAAGGTAATTGCATCCTGAGGATGTGCAGCAGCGGTGGTCAGTTCGACCCATCTGAATCCCGGAGAAAAAGGAAAGATTTCTGCAAGGGTAAATATAAGAGGCAGAGAAGGCAGTATGTCTAAAAGTGTTCAGGTCTTTTCAAATGACCCCAAAAGGCCAGTAGTCAACCTTTTACTCAAAGCTTTAATACGTCAGTGAGCTGGTCTCACTTATTGTTCTGCCTTTTCCGTATCCTCGTTCTTGTCTGTTTATTTCTTGTTTCTCATGATTTTGTTTCAGCAGCGGATCAATATGCGCAAAAACGTCAGGCCATGATCCAGAATGACATCAAGGGTAGGGGGATAAAGGACAAAAAGGTGCTCGATACAATGGCCAAGATCCCAAGACACCTTTTTGTAGAAGAGAGACTAAGAGAAAGGGCATATGCGGATTATCCGCTCCCCATAGGAGATGGACAGACCATATCACAACCCTATGTTGTCGCTTTGATGACAGAGGCTTTAAGATTGAGGCCTGGTGACAGGGTCCTCGAAATAGGCACAGGTTCAGGTTACCAGGCAGCAGTGCTGGCAGAGATAGTGAAAGATGTATATACCATAGAAATAAGGAAATCATTGGCAGATATGGCTGAAAAGAGGTTCAGAGAACTTGGTTATAAAAATGTGAAGGTTAAATATGCTGATGGTTATTTAGGCTGGGAAGAATATGCACCATTTGATGCGATAATCATAACTGCCTCAGCAAACCATATCCCGCCACCGTTAATCAGGCAGATCAAAGAAGGCGGAAGACTTATTATCCCATTGGGAAACACAGTCTATTATCAGACGTTAACGCTTCTCACGAAGAAAAAGGGTGATCTTGATGTTGAGCAGATGGGGTCTGTGGCTTTCGTGCCTATGATTGGAGAGGCAGAGAAAAGCAGGTAAAGGCAGGGGTTGAGGTTCAGACTAAGATAGAAGTTCTATCAAAGAGAATTCAATAAAGAGTCTCAGTTGTTTTTTCCAAAAACCGCTTCATAATAAGAAATGCTATTGCATATGTTAATGCCCCTATCCAGAGGACGAGTTTAAATCCAACCTCCATCGCCAGTATAATGGTCAGAATCGGAGCAAGTACAGAGAGACTACCGTTTATTGCCCATGCCCAGGGGATTAATGATTGATTCTTTTTGCTGAGAATTTCCAGGCCCGCAGGAAACGGAATCCCCATGAGGAATCCGAGAGGCATAAGAATAAACAATATAATAATAATTTTAACTGTAAACGGATGTGGTGAAATAATACCGGAGATATGCGGTAGAAAAATAGTATATAAAATAATAAGCACCGATACCGCAGCGGTAATTACAGGACTCCTTAAGGGATAAATACGGTAACTTAAGAGACTCCCGATGCCGGAACTTATCAGTATGGCTGTGATGACTGTTGCTGCTGCATAAGAAGGGATTTCAATAGGCAATATTATTTGTTGTATGATTGAGACTTCTACGAACATGAATCCGATACCGATGAAGGCAAAATAGGGCAAGAGTTTAAGACCCGGGTTGTTATTTTTCTTAACCTTACCATTACCCTTGTTATATTTGATTGCAGGGAGGACTATTAGGATAGAACTTAAAAAGATTATCTGTACAAAAACTGCTGGAAGGATATATCCTTCTTCGATAAAATACTGCCATTTGCCTCCCATAATTGTATATATTTCCCTTATGTTTTTCAGCTTAAGGTAGTAATGGAAAAACGGCTTGTCGTCAGAAACAGGGGTTATATTAAAAAGGTAATTATTGATAAAATTATTGCGTGTTTCAGGATGTATTATACTTTTGAATGCATGAAAATAATCATTTGTCTTCATGCGTACATAAAGATTCGTCTCCTCTTCATGTATGCCCGGATAATGTATCAGATCAAACCTCAGGTTTTTTGAAAACTTTTTTATTCCCTCTATCTCATGCCGGGTAAAAGGAGACCTCTTCAGGAGGATGCATATGCTTCCCCAACTGCGTATGGCAGCGACATGTCTTTCAATATCTTTAATGCCCAGCTCCTCCATTGCCATAACAGCAGTAGTTAATATCCTTAATTCTATCCTTGGTGGAGGCAGTATGAACAGGTTTATACTCAGCAATCCATCGGGTTTAAGATGGCAGAGGTATTCACTGAATGCCTCTTCGGTGAACCTGAAGTCTTCTGATATGCCAAATGAACCTGATGGGGCAGTGCCCATCATCGGGATATCGATAATATCAAATCTTTTATTAGTGGATTTTAGCCACGACCTTCCGAGACCTGACCATGTGTTCCGGGAATAAATTCCTCCGGAAAATGTATTAAGGTCTTCATTGATAACCCTTATTAATAAAGGATTGTTTTCAATCTTCTCTATATTTACAGAACCATAGTATTCAGCCACAAGGTTCTGGAGTCCGCCTTTGGGGTCAAGTATTAATACGTCGTGAGGGTTCCCTGTCTGACCTGAATATCCTGCCATTCCCTCTGTTCTAAGCGGGGGCATAGTTATCTCATAGGGAAGCGACGACGGCAGGTATTTTAAGAATGTCAGGGATGCTGTATCATCATATCTCGTTACTGCAGTTATCTCGCCTCCGTCTATCGAAATTCCTATCTGTTCCGGAAGTACATCGAGATACCGCAAACTGATGCCAGGTGCAAAGCGGACAGCAGGGCTTTTGAAAGTGTCTATTCTTGAGTAAGGACTCAGATACGTTTTGATATGTTCAGCGCTGGTATATGTCATTGCGGTCTGTAATCCCTTATATGGTGACATTCTGAGATTGATGTATGAAGGTCTGAGGAAAATAAGCGAGATGGTTATGAGTATAAGAATGAACGAGAGTATCCGTTGTATTTTTCTACAAATGAGAACTGCGGCTGTGAGGGCAATTGAAGATATTATTAAGACAGACGTATCAGGGCCTGTCAATGTCATGATGCATAACGCTGCTAATGAACCGGTGCCTGCACCAAGAAGGTCTGCGCCATAAAGAAACCCTGACTTTTCACTGAGAGAAGATAATGCTGTTGTGATGATCATTCCCATAAAGAAAAAAGGCAGAGAAAGTATTATGTAGTAAATTGCTATATAGAGAACCTCTGTCTTTGACCAGGAAAGCTTTACAGGATCAAAAGGTATCTGGTTTGAAATCAGATAGCTTAGTGATATTCCGATACCGAGCATGAGGCTATATGTGCCAAGATGAGAAAGGTTTTTTAGCTTCGGGTATAAGGACAATGCAGTCCCGCTTGCGCCAATTCCAAGCATTGCAATGCTTATGATCATAAAAGCAAAGTGATACCACATGGATATCGAAAAAATTCTCATGAGGGTTATTTCGTATGCAAGGCTTGAGGAAGAACTCAGGAATATTACGAGGAAGATTTTTAAATGCTTATTCATGTCTTAATAAAAATTATATAAGATATCGTTTAAAATATAGTCATGTCATTTAAAGAGAGTTGTCCTGGAAGCAGGGAGATAAGGACCCCGTATCCTGAAGAGATCAAATGTTTTTGGTGCGATACGGTTTCTGAGATATGGTCGGATGAAGCAGAGATTGCATGCAAGGGATGTGGAAGAACTGTATCAAGGGAGATGAGGCCAACATGCATTGAATGGTGCCCTGCAGCAAAGGAATGCATTGGTATTGAAAAATATGAAAGGCTTATGAAGATGAAAAAGAAATAAGTCCGTTATTCACTATATTCACCGGGCCTGCGAACTGTTACTTGCGATATCAAGCAAACGGATTATTTCATGCAGAATTTCTCTATCTTTTTCTGTCATATTCACAAAATCTATGCCTATGTCATAATGCACAAGGTCTTCACCTTTCTTCTGAAGGCATGATGCG
>Ga0315273_10002337_pt1 | contig 22359 bp, 12 predicted proteins | sample YL17G02_0_MG_FD_205753 | JGI IMG/M metagenome (GOLD analysis project Ga0315273, IMG submission 205753) | Sediment microbial communities from Yellowstone Lake, YNP, Wyoming, USA - YL17G02_0 | ecosystem: Environmental > Aquatic > Freshwater > Lake > Sediment | place: USA: Wyoming | collected...
GAGAGCGCCAGGATGGCCACGGCGATGGCCACGGCTCCTGCGCCCATCTCCCAGTCCACCGGCCCGGGAAAGAGGAAACGAAAGTACCCGGCAGCGGCGTTGGTGATGGTATAGGCGGAAATGGCCGCGCATGGGATCACAAAGTGCTCGCTGAATCGGAATCGATTCTGCGTGATCCGGTTGACCATTGCCCACATGCCGGCCCAGGCGGCCACGGGCAGCAGAGAGGTCAGGGCTTCCCCCAGGAGGCCGGTCAGCCGAACCCGTTCCGTCGCCGCGAGGAAATCGTTGAAGCCCAGCAGCAGCCCGGTGCCGAGCGCGATCCCCAGATCGCGAACCGGGGACTCACCGATCCACCGATGCCCCGGGGCAGGCGACTCGAGGAGCGCCGGCTCCATGGGATGCGCTGGATCGATGAAGCGGAGCGTCGTGCGCCCGAGCCGCACCTCCGTGCCCGAGCGGATCGGTACCTCGGTGGCCCGCCTCCCCGTGGCCGGGTCGATGATGCCGTTTACGCTTCGCAGATCGGTCAGAACCAGAGACCCCGCCCCGTCCCATCCAAGTCGAGCGTGAATCGGGTCCACATAACGGTCGTCGAGAAGGACGTCGTTCTGGTAGCCGCGCCCGAAGCTGGCGGGAAACGCCACCAGTCGCACCCGCTGCCGGACTGCCGCACGCCGATCCAGGATTTCGACGATCATCGCGGTGCCTTGCCGATGCTCGCGAGGTAGCGCTCCACGACCCGCCGAGCGTTCGCGAAGGTGACCCCGCTCAGGGTCAGGGTCGTCACCAGGCCGGAGTCGGGCGCCCCCAGCGCCGCGACCTTGAAGTAGGCGTCGTAGAGCGCGGGGAGCTTCCGGTAGCGACGGGCGCAGAAGACCGTCTTCAGGACCATGTCTTTCTGCCGCACGTTGCCGACGGTACACCGTTGCGGGGTCACGACCTCACGACTCTCCGGTTCAAGCCCATCGCCCTCGAACTGACTGCTGTATAGCGCGTAGAAGCGCATCCGGCCCAGTTCCCGACTGGTCAGGACCGTATGCCGAATCTGCAGCACACCAGACCACTGGTCCTCGGAAATGAACACATAGTCGTCGGTGGAACACTGGTGCTCGATCGTGTCGTAAGAGCGGAGCGGTGTGTGGGTCGCGTCTCCCCAGCACTTGAAGAACGGCGCCGGCCGGGTCGGGACCAGGTAGCTGCCAAGGGCGATAGTAGGGGTCGAGTCCGCGAACAGCCTTGCCAGGTAGGTGTCCTGGTATGCGAGCAGCTGGCTGGCCACGGTTTGGAGCAGACTGTCGGGCCGGCGATAGTCGGGTCGGCGCACCTCCTCAAGCAGCGCAACCACCCGCGCCGCCGGCACCAGGAAGCTCACCTGCTCTCCCGCCGTCGAAACGTTTACCCCGACCACCGCGCCGTCCGCAGTCACGGTGGGCCCGCCGCTCATGCCAGGATTGATCGAGCCGGTGAAGTGGATGCGTGGATACAGCGTGTGCTCGAGGAGGCCGTTGTAAGTGCCCTCGACGATGCTCAGCCCCAAGTCGAGCGGATGCCCCATCGAGTACAGCCGGGTGCCCCGTTCCACCGCCGTGGGCACCAGATCGAACCAGGGGTCCCCGGCCGGCTCGACATGTAGCACCGCCAGATCGTGGACGACATCGATCGCCAGGAGTTCCGCCGGCCTCGACACGTCCCGGCCGTCGATGAGGTCCGCGCGGTAGCGGTCTGGCTGATTCACCAGTGCGGAGACGACGTGGTAGTTCGTGACCACCTCGCCGCTGGCTGAGACGAAAAACCCCGACCCGATGGCCGCTTTCGCGCCGGAGCTCCTCTCGACCGCCTGGACCTTCACCACCCGCGGTGCCAAGCGGCGGTAAACCAGCGCGGCATCCGGATTCACCGCCTGGGCGAGCAGCCCGGTCCAGCCCCACAGGCACAAAAACGCGAGCGCTCCGGAGATCCGGAGCGCTCCAGGCCGAACGCCTTGCACTGGTCTGCCGCTCGGGCTCACCGCTTCTTCTTCTTGCCGCCCTTCTTCTTCTTGACCGACTTCTTCGCGGCCTTCTTGGCGGCTTTCTTCGCGGCTTTCCTAGCGGGTTTCTTCTTGGCCGCCTTCTTCGCTGGCTTTCTTGCGGCGGCTTTCTTGGCGGGCTTCTTCTTAGCGGCCTTCTTCCGGGCCGCCGGCTTCTTAGCCACCGGTTTCTTCGCAGCGGGCTTGGACGCCGCCGCAGGTGCCGCCGCGCTGGGCGACGGGGCGGCCGGCGTCGGAGTTGGTGGCTCCATCGGCGTGGGCGCGGGGTCCATCCACCCCGAGTCCGACCAGCTCATCTCCATATCGTGCAGCTCGGCCATGGGCGCTTCCTCCAGAGACTGCCGCGGCGCGAAACCCGCCGCTGGTGAAGCGGACGTTGAACGCCCGCCCTGCGTAACCGATGAAAAGATGCACTTCTTCGGCAACAGTGCAAGGAGTGTCCATCACATCCGCGCCTGACATTCCCCTCACCATGCTCCGCGACCCTTTCGCTCTGCGATCTCGCCTCCAAGGGCTGCGGCCGGCTCTGAGATGATGCATGCAAAGCATTACGTGACAACGAGTTGGATGCTGCTACCGGCCTGGGGAGTGACCCGAGTACTCGCTCGCGCAGGAGGCCGACAGGCTCCATTCCCTTGCCGAGCCGCCGAGCCGCCGAGCCGCCGAGCCGCCGAGCCGCCGAGCCGCCGAGCCGCCGAGCCGCCGAGCCGCCGAGCCGCCGATTCCGCTTCGTTCCATGCCCCGGGCACCAGTCGGCTGGTAGTACGCGGAAGACTGCAGCGGGAAAGACGCTGGCAGGAGACTCCCCCGCGACTACCACTGAGCCGCGCAGACCGCCTTAACCCTCCCGTCTTTTGCCGCATCGGCCAAAAAATAGCCGTCTTCAGCCGATGTAACCCATTGTCTGATATACAGTTGCTGCCGACAGATGGCTGGTCTGCCCCTTGCTGTCCTTGAGACCGGTCACCTAGAAAGCCCCGGAGCCCATGAGAAGCCATTCCGTCTCGCTCGCCGCCGTCCTGCTGGTCCTCACTGCACAGGCCGCTGGCGCGCAAACCGTCACCGAACTCTATGTAACCCCCGACACCCTGCGCATCCAACCTGGAGCGCGCCAAGGATTGACAGTGCAGGCGTTCGATGAGGTTGGCAACGTCGTTCTCGCGGTCAAGTTCCGCGTGCTGGACTCCACCGTCGCCCGTGTAGCTGGGAACGGTACCGTGACGGCGGGCCGCAGCGGCAGCACGGCCGTCGTGGTCGAGGCTGGGCGGAAGACCAGGACGGTGGCGGTGTACGTGGCTGGGGGCCGGGCGGAGGCACCGCAGGCGGTGCGGAGCGGCGCGCAGGTGCCCTCGGAGATCAGCCATCTCTCGGCGGAGTCTGCGACCCTGACCCTGCTGCCCACCGAACATGGACGAGTGGCGGTCCGCGCGTTCTCGGCCGACGGCGCGCCCGCTCCGGGGGCGCGCCTGCACTGGCGCTCGCTCAGGACAGCGGTCGCGATCGTGGAAGATTCGACCGGCACCATCACTGGGCTCTCCACCGGCCAGGCGACCATTCAGGCGTTGGCACCCCGCGGACCGATCCTCGACATCCCCGTCACAGTGGCACTTGCCGCTCTGGCCCTCGATCGGGAACAGCTCGTGCTCTCGCCCGACGAAAGCGACACCGTGCGGGTGCTGGTGCCGGCGCAGGGAGGCCGGCGGCTCCCGGGCGGCGATCTGCAGTGGAGCCTCAGTGACGACGCGGTCGCCGAGGTGAGGCCGGACGGGGTGGTACACGCCCTCGCCGCGGGGCGGGCGGAACTGATCATCCACGGCTATCTCCAGGAACTGCGGATCCCGGTGGTGGTGCACCAGCGGGTGGCACGGTTCGCCGCCGCCCCGCGGCTCTCCGATCCGGTTCGACTCCCGGTCCAGGCATCACGTGAATTCACGCTTCTGCCCCAGACCGGTGACTCGGTGCCGATCGAAGGGGTGCCGATCAACTGGATCGTGGGCGACACTTCGATCGCCACCTTCGATCCCGCCTCCGGTCGCCTCACCGCTCACCGAGCCGGGACCACCACCCTGCAGTTCTCCACCCGCGGCTTCCTGCCGAAGGGGTGGACCGTCGAGGTCTTTTCCGGCGAGATCGCGTTGGCCCGGACCCGCGTTGCGCTCCGGCCGGGCGAGCGGACGGGGCTGGCGCCCCAATTCATCGATTCCTCGGGCAAGCCGGTGCTGCCCGCCACCGGCCTCAGCTGGGTCACCAGCAATGCTGGTGTGGCCCGGGTGACCGCGGACGGCCAAGTCCAAGCAGTCGCTCCGGGCCGGGCGGTGATCAGCGCACAGGCCCCCGGGGGGAAGCCCGCACCGGCGACCATCTTTGTGACCGGGGATCTTCTCGTGGCCTCGACTCGCGGTGGCCGCTTCGGGGTGTATGCCCTCCTGGCCGATCAGCCCGACAACTTCTTTCCCCTTGTCGTCGACACTCTCGCCAACTACATCGACGCGAGCTACTCCCCGGATCGGACCCGGATGGTATTCTCTGCCGACCGCTACGGATCGGGGAACTACGATATCTTCGTGGCTGATGCCGACGGCCGAAACGGCGTCAGGGTAACGACTGATCCGGCCATGGATCTGCAGCCGGTCTGGTCCTCGGACGGTCAGCATCTGCTGTTCGTCTCGGCACGGGGTGGCACCCGGCAATTGTACCTGATGCGGCCCGATGGCACCGAGGTCCGTCAACTCACTAGCCTGCCAGGCGGCGCCGACGAACCCGCCTTCTCCCCCGATGGAAGCGCGGTTGCGTTCACCGGTTACCCCGCCGGCCGGGATCGCCCGTCGGATATTTTCGTGGTGCCGGCCGCTGGGGGCACCCCGGCAGCAGCCACCGACACCCGTGACCGGCGGGAGGCCCGGCCGGTCTACCTCCCCACCGGAGAGCTGGCTTGGGTGCAGGTCCGCCGGGACAGGCGGGAGCCGGACCAGTTGCTGCGGCAGGCCCCTCCCGGCGGAACTCCGGTGCCGATGATCACCACCGACCTCACGCTGGTGGACGTCGCAATAGCGCGGGACGGTTCCCGCCTGGCTTGGGTGGCGAGTCGGCCGCAGGAACGGGATCGAAACCTCCGCGAGTTTAGCTTTCAATGGCGGTCGCTGACGAGCGGCGCCGAAGCCAGCGTGCGGCTCCTCCCTGGAGAACGGATTACGAGTCCCGCCTATTGAACGCACTCACCCTGACCGCCACCGGCGGGCTGGAGCATCTGCGGGTTCAGGAGGTGCCGCCGCCGACCGTGGCAGCACCTGACGACGTCCTGGTCCGCATACACGCGGCGGCCCTCAACCGGCTGGATCTCTGGGTCGCCTCGGGTCTCAAGGGCCTCAGCTACAGTTTTCCCCACATCATGGGGTCCGATGGCGCCGGCGTCGTGGAAGCGGTCGGGACCGGCGTCTCCCGCACCCGATGCGGGGACCGTGTCCTGCTGAATCCCGGACTGTCCTGTGGGGTCTGCGAGTACTGCCGAGCGGGGGAGCAGCCTCTCTGTCCCGAGTTCCGCGTGCTGGGCGAGCATCGCGCGGGGACAATGGCCGAGTTCGTCGTGGTCCCCGAGCGCAACCTCGCCCCGGTCCCCCCGGGCATGTCGTGGGGGCAGGCTGCTGCCTTCCCTCTGGCGACGCTCACCGCTTGGCGGATGCTCATCACCCGGGCCAGGCTTACTCCAGGTGAAACAGTGCTGATCTGGGGGATTGGCGGCGGAGTCGCGCTCGCCGCCCTCAAGATTGCCAAGGAGGCCGGAGCCCGGGCGATCGTGACCAGCTCGTCGGAGGAGAAGCTCGCTCGCGCCCGCGCCCTCGGCGCGGACGCGACCCTGAATCATGCGCAGGTGGATGTCGCCAAGGAGGTCCGCGCGCTCACCGACCGCCGGGGCGTTGAGGTCGTGGTGGACAGCGTCGGGGAACAGACCTGGGAGCAGTCGCTCCGTTGCCTCGGCCGGCTCGGCCGGCTGGTCACCTGTGGTGGCACGACGGGACCGAAGTTGAGCATCGACGTGCGCAAGCTGTTCTGGTACCAGTGGACGATCATGGGATCGAGCATGGGGAGTGACGCCGATTTCCGAGCGGTGACCCGGCTCGCCCATGCCGGCCGGCTCTGGCCCGAGATTGACCGGACCTATCCGCTCGCCGAGGCACCGGCCGCATTCCGCCGGCTGGCGGAAGGTGCGCAGCTCGGCAAGATCATCATCCAGGTGGGGTAAGAGGGAACTTCGGGATCGCCTGCGGATCGGCGGGGACTCACCTCAGACTCCGCGCTCCACATCCCTCACCTGACGACGTACCTCCCGATCTGCTGCGGGCCATCGCCGTTCTTCAGCACGACATAGACGCGGCCTTGCGTACCGAATCCCGCCAGTGACGTCGCCTTAGGGAACTGCACTGCCCGGATGGGCTGGCCGTCCCGCCCCACGACATCCCATACCGGGACGGAGTCCCCGAACGCGCGCGACCGTTCCAGCCACACCTCCCCGGCAGGGTTGGTCATTCCGGAGACGAACGGCGCCTTCTCATCGGCGAACGGATAGCGGAGTTCGATCCCCGCCGGCGCGCCCATGCGGGCCATCTGCTGGCGAAGACGCTCGAGAAAGGTGTCCTTCTCCGCTTCACTCACCGGGATCGGCGTGTAGCTGCGCGACGGGCCACGGGTGAGATCGCCGGTCGGCGAGAGCCAGTCCACGGCGTTGTTGCTGCCCCGCGCGATCCACAGCGACCCATCCGGTAGCACGCCGAAGATGTCACGCACGGCAAAGAGCGTGGAGACGATCTTTGTCGTCTCGCCGAACTGTCCCCGGCCCCAGGGGGGCAACTTGAGCTTCGCGATCGTGTCCGCGATCGTATCGCCCAGCGGAATGCGCAGCACGCTCATGCTGTCGAACATCAGTTCCTGCCCCGGCTCGAGGCCGCCCAGCACGGAGCGGATGTCCTCCTTGTAGGCGTTGCCCTTCCCGTCGAAGTTCACCGCCAGATTGTGTCCCCCAACCGCTCGCCCGCCCAATGTCGCCAGAAACTGCCCGCGCTCATTCCATAGGGAAGTGCGCTCGGTGGCGTAGTCCACCAGACCCAGGGTATCCCCGCCGAAGTGCACGACGTAGCCCGGCAGCTTGTGCTTGCCGGGGGCCGGGTCGGTGGGAAGGATGGTGTCGGCGTGCTCCCCGATCGGGGTGGTCTCCCCGCTCTTGAAGTCGGCAAAGACCAGGGTCTTGTCTTTGAGCTCCGGGAACGCGATGCGCCCGTCGGACAGCTCGACGACGTTGCCCACCTGCTGAAAGGTGCGGCCCAGGGTCGCCTCCGGCTGATCCAGTACGACGAGCGGGGACTTGGTCTCATGGCACGCCGCGAGTCCGAGCCAAAGCCCGGGAAGCGCACGTCCCCAACGCCTGACGATCATCGGTAGATCTCCACGGTAACTGCCTGAGAGTTAGTGCCCGCCGGCGACGGTGTCGCTCGGCAGGCGGTACAGGAGCAGCCGGACGCCGCCGGCAAATGGTTCACCCACGAGAGCGTACCCGTCACCCAGCGCCAGGATCCGGCCATGCCCGGGATGTGTCGCCTCGCCTACCAGGCCGCCGCTCGCGTCGATCACCTGGTAAGTGCGGAGGGTGTCGCCCACCGCGCGGCTCTTGACCAGCCAGAGCCGCCCGGTCGGCGCGGCGAGTACGGCCTCGAAGGGCGGCTTGATCGCTGCGAACGGGATCTCGGACACCGTCGGCCGGAGCCCTGCGTCGAAGCGGTTGAGGAACAGGTCGCGATCGTTCTGGGTCACCGGCAGGACCCGGTCGGGCAACTGGGCGCCGCGAGTCACTTCACCCGTGGTGGCCCGCCAGTCCACCCGATTCTCCGCCACCCGGGCCACCCAGACCGAACCATCGGCCAGAACTCCCCAGCGATCCTGTCCGGAGAGAAGCCGTCGTTCCAGACGGCGGCGCCCATCGCTCACCATTTCGGCCAGATCGAATGGGGCAAGCCGGGCCACGGTGTCGGCGCCCGAAAAATCGGGACGGGTGCGCACCACGGCGCCGGAGTCGAGGTTGCCACGGCCTTCGTGGCCCGGTGTCGGGCGGATCTCCAGGTACCATGCCCCCGCGCGATCCCGAGCGCGCGGCAATACTCCCCGAAAGGCGTCCAAGGCGGGGTAGGCACCACCGAGGCGACCGGTCAGTGACCACCGGGTCAGCCGGCGACGAAACCAATCGGCGACATAGAGCGAGTCGTCACTCCGGAAAAGATGGAACGGCTGCTCCAGTTCACCTGTTTGGCCGCCGCCCAAGCGCGCCAGTGCTTTCCGCTGAAAGTCCGCGACGGCGACGGCCCGATCCTGTGGCGCGATCACCACCCATCGGCTGCCGCCGAGCCGGGCGGCGTCAGTGATCTCCCCATATGGAGCCAGAATGGTGTCCGACGTCGGCACCAGCCGCATGGTCTGGAGCGGAGGCCGTGCCTCCGAACAGCCGATCAGGGCGAGAAGCCCGGTGACGAGCCCGATGATCCGGGTAGCACCGCGGCTCGAGGCGGATGGGCACGGGCACACCATGGGGCGGGAAATGTAACGGGGGGGCGCCGAGTCTGGGCGGTCTGGGCTGCGGTGAGAGGATTGGTGGTCCGGGCAACCTGGAGGGAGTCCTGGCGATGCTCCGCTGCGGCAGGCGGATCAACCTGCCACGGGGGACACCCGGATCACCAGTCGGGCAGAGCAGTGTTCACGATCATCTGATACGGGACCCCGACAATGCGAAGCGCATCCGCGATGCGCCGAACGGAGCCCGCAGCTGGCGTGAGCTGTCGTCATGGATGCCACCAATACGTGACCTTCACCGCGAAGATGTTATTGGCGTGGGCCCTTCCTAGCTGGCTGAGCGAACGGTCCAGGCCGAATTCGCCATCGAGCGACGATGCGGAGCGGTCCTGGGTCCAGACAAAAAAGAGCGTCGAGCCGGGCAGGTACTCCCACCGGAGCACAGCGCTCCCCCGGAGTGACTCGACGCTGAAGTCAGCATTGTCGAAACTGAACGGGGTCGCCAGGGTGTCGCTGCCATCCGGATCGACATTGTACGAGACGACTTGCCCTCTCGCGTTCGTTACCGGGGTGATGGTGGAGCCGCCGGTGCCGTAGCGCTGGAAATCATAGCTCTGCGGCTGCGAGAATTCCTTGTAGCGGCGGTAGTCCCCTGAGGAGAGCAGCGGCTGGGCGTAGAGCTCCAGGCTCAGGCTCGGCGAGAAGGTCCAATTGAGGCGTACATTCGCCGAGACTGTCGTTTGCGCCAGGTCGGCGAAGACGTAGCGGTGGCCATAGGTTTTGGTCGCGGTCATGTCGGAAAAGGTCCCGACGTACTGGGCGCCGGAGTGGCTCCGTTCGAATTGCGGCCCGACCTTCACCGACACCGCAGCTGCCGGTTTCCACTCTAGGCTCAGGCGCCCACCCCAGGTATCGTCGCTGCCCCGGCTGTACCGGCTGCGGTGTACAGCCAACTGGGCGATGACGGGTTTGCGGTCATCGGTGGCGTAAGACATCTCGCCCTCCCACCCCTGGGGCGACAGCATGAGCGGTCCTCCGCGGGTGGCCCGACCGTTCAGCCGGTCCGGGTTGTAGGCGAAGAACGCCTCGGCGCTATGGTAGCTGTGGAACTCCACCCCGCCGCTCAGGACGTAGCCCTCGCCGGTCCGGATTCCGCCAAAGTCGTAGACCCGGAATGCGGCGGTATTGATGCGGGCGAAGCGGAACAGACGGCCGGGCGTGGCCCAGCGACGGCTCCCCACCACATGGGCGTTGATCACGTCGGTCCGCGAGAGGAATCCGAGATCGTTGGTCTCGAAGCCCGGGCTCACCATCCCGAACGCAGCATTGAGGAGCCAGTTGCCCCGCTGCTTGTTCAGCCAGGCACGTGCGGCCCAGCCGGAAAGCGTCGTCGCGGCGGAATCGACTTCCACCTGCTCCGCATCGGGGCGCTGGAAGTAGTGCACCGAGTTCTGCTGCAGGCTGGTGATCCGGTCCCGGCTTCCGGAGACCCGGCTGGCGCCCGCCCACCCCGTGACCACCCACAGCTTCTTCCGGTCCAGGAAGGTCCACCCGTCGAGACCCAGCCCAAGCGCATCCCGGCTCAACTGGTCTTGAAGCGGAGAAGAGCCGAGGTCGCGGAAGGTGCCCGTGGCGATGAGCCCGAGGCTTTGGAGGCCTCCGGCGAATTCGCGTCGGGCCCGGAGGACGTTGTAAGACGTCAGTGGTTCTACCTCGGCGCTGGCCTGGCCGGTCGGCATCGCGAGTTGCGCGTTCTCCCGGTCAGTGATGGCGGAGAGCACTCCCATGCTGAGGTCCTTGCCAACCTTGCCGGACAGCTTCGCGGCGCCCAGGATGGTGGTGGTCTGCGGGATGTCACGGTACACCGCGTCCGGGGGATCCCCCTGCGGCGCCCGTCCGATGCGGCGGCTGTAGAAGAAATCCGGCCCCGGCCAGTTGTAGCCCCAGAAATTGTTCGCGCCGCCGAAGCCGTATTCGAAGATGTCCGCGCCCTCAACGAAGAACGGCCGTTTCTCGGGGTAGAAGGTCTCGACGTCGGTGAGGTTCACGACCGCCGGGTCCACCTCCACCTGGCCGAAGTCGGGATTGACGGTGGCATCAAGGGTGAAATTGCTGCCGAGGCCGAGCTTGGCATCGACGCCGGCGCTGCCCTGAACTCGGGAGCCGTCATTGAACGGGTCGCCCGGGGAGTGATCGAGGAACTCCGCCTTGCTGATCACATAGGGAACGAACTCGAGCCGGCGCGGTGGCCTGAGCCGTTCGATTCCGGTGAGATCGACGAACCGCGAGACGAACCCGCTCCCGCCCTTGGGGGTGTGGACGACGTAGGAGCGCTCGTTCTTCCGGGCGATCTCGCGTTTGAAGTTGACGCCCCAGACCTGCTCGTCGCCGGTCCGGAAGCGGAGCTGGGAATAGGGGATCCGGATCTCCGCCGTCCAGCCCTCGGGGTCACGCCGGGTGCGGGCCTGCCAGATTCCGTCCCAAGTGTCGTCGTCCCAGTCGTCGTTCTTGAGGGTGCCGTCGTACTGAGTGCCCGCCGCGCTCACGCCGAAGTAGAATCCGGTGCGCCGGTCATGGTAGGGGTCGAGAAACACCACAAACCGGTCCGCGGTCACCTGGGCGTCACGCCGCGCAAGCCGCGCCACGATGGAATCCGGTGCACTGTCATACAGGCGAGCGCCGATGTACAGCGCCTCGTCGCTGAAGAGCACGCGCACCTCGGTCCGCTCGGTGGCCGGTTTGTCTTCGTCCGGCTCCAGCTGGACAAACTGCCCGAATGGTACCGCCTCGCGCCAGGCCGGCTCCGTCAGGTCACCATCCACGACGAGGGGCGTGCTGGCGCGCACCGCCAGTACACCCTGCGGTACGGCCAGTATGGCCCGGTTCAGCGGATGGGACGCGACCTGCAGCAACGCGGCCGAGAAGACCGCGGTGAGCATGCCCGACATGTCAGACCCCGGGATGGGAATGTGCCCGGGTTAGATGGACGAGAGGGCGGCATGGTTGGATTCACACCGACCCCCGGCCCGTTCCGGGCAGTATGCCCAGAACCGTGAGGGCGCCTTGGCACCCATCCTGACGGCTGGCCGTGCTTCAGTCCATTCTTCTGGTCGACCGGGTGTTGTAGTGGCGGCAGGACCCCCAACACGCAGGGGCGGGTCATCGAGACCCGCCCCTCGCCCCTCCGCCCAGCCGCCGGGTTCGGGCTACTTGATTTCCACCTTGATGGCCGTCGCGGTCATTGTCGCCGGCGGTCCCGCGGATGTAACCGTCCCCCGGCCTTCGGCGGTGACGGTCTTGCCGGCGGTCAGGGCGTCCGCCGTCGCCTGCAGGGTGAAGACGTCGCCGAGCGGGTCCCAGGTGATGCTGCCGACCACGATGATGGTCTCGTCTGTCAGTGTGAGACTCCCACCCACCACATCCACAGTCTTCACCGTGTTCTTGAACTGGACCCCCGTGCCGCCGGGATCGTTGCCGCCGCCGTTCCCGTCCACTTCAACCTTGATGAGAGTGGCGTCAATGACTTGCGGTGGGCCCGCCGAGGTCACCGTGCCGATGCCTTCAACCCGTACCACACCGCCGGCGGTGAGGGCATCTGCCGTCGACTGCAGGGTGAAGAGATCGCCGATCGGATCAAAGTTCGCCGCGGTGACGGTCACCACCGTGCCGTTCTTGAGGGTCATGCTTCCCGCCACCACGTCCACGGAAACGACGGTATCCTCGAACTCGACTGTGCCGCTGGGCGGATTCGGCGACCCATCGTCGTGGCGCTCGTGCAGGTCGGTATCCTCGGCGATGCCAATGCTGAGCCCGAGCACGGTCAGGACCGGCGTCGGAGTGGTGGTGAAGTTGTCGCCGTCCACGTAGATCTCGATCTGGCGGTTCTCGTTCTGGTCGCTGAGGCGCAGGTCGTTGGCGGTGAACGACGGATCATCCGGCGCCTGAGGAGTGGCCGGGTTGGCACGCCGGGCCTCGATCTGGGGCGTCTGGTTGGCGCCGAGGGCGGTCTCGATGGCGGCAACCCAGTCGCTTTGGCTCACGTGGCTGTTGCTCGGCGTCCGGAAGCGGGTGCCGATGCCGTAGTGCACCACAAGGCCATCGAGATCGAGTGTCACCGTGCCCGCAGTCGCGTCAATCGCGGTCACCTTGGCGACCAGCCTCTCTTCGGCGTCATCCGGCTCGACTTCGACTTCGCGGGCGACGAGGGGGGATCCGGCCTGTAGCTGGAGCTCGATTCGCGTCGGTCCGGAGCTCAATCGGACGTCGAATGCGGAAACGCTGAGTGGCGTGGTGGAGCCCGGCTGGGTGCCCGGACCGATTGCGTCGGAAGCGCAACCGGTGAGGATGGTTGTGGCCATGAGGCCAGCGGCGCCGAGAATCGCGCGGGACGTGGGAAACATGAGAGCCCTCCTGGGCGTTGAGATCGAGTCCTTCGTGACGGCATACCCTGAGGCAGGAGGGGTGCCGCCGGCCCGGAGCTGTAACTCGTTGATTATCAACGCCCCCCGCCCGAGGGGGTGTCCCGAATCGCTACGATCCCCAGGTGCGATACCCCAGAACGCACCAGGGCCCCACCCTCTGGTCTTGCCGATCGTCCGTTCCCGTGCCACATCATTGAGGCACTTCAACCCCGGCCAGGCAGGAGCCGCGCGATGACTCGCCCCGATCTCGGGGCCTGACCCTCCCGCTCGATAGTCTCCGCCACCTGGTCCGCCGCTGTTGCAGCGTGGCGATCCACGGGCCCTCCCCCCGGTGGAGCAGGTTCGAGCTGGCACTCCATTCCTTAACGTTCGATCCGAGCTGAACGTAATGCGGGATATGCTCTTGGCTGCGCGTCGCCGCCGCTCCCACCTGTCCGGGGTGGGGCTCCTCTATTGCGGCCTGGCGTGCGCCCCGTCACTACCCGGTCCCGAGGGTGCGCGGCCGACGGCGCTGCGACCCGATACCCTCTGGCCCTCTCCGGCAGTCCCAGGCCGGCCGGGGCCACAGCCTCGGGTTGAGCGGAGTCTGCCGCTTGAGATCGCGGCACGGCGGACCGCGTTGACGCTGGAGGATGTGATCGCCCTGGCGTTGCAGGGCAGCCCCGACACTCGCGCGAGCTGGGCCCAGGCCCGGGCCCAGGCGGCGGCGTACGGCGCCGCTCGGGGCGAGTGGTTCCCCGAGGTCATGGGCGAAGCCAGCGCCACTCAAATCAAGACCACTGCGACTCAGGGGCGTACCGCGGTGCGCCAGACGGTGTATGAGCCAAGCTTCTCGTTCACCTGGCTGCTTCTCGACCTGGGTGGGCGGGGCGGCGGGATCACGGCGGCGAGAAACACCCTGCTCGCTGCCGGCTGGACGCATAACGCCACCCTTCAGGGGGTCGTGGCCAGCACGGCGGGAGCCTTTTTCGACTATGCGGCCGCGAAGGCATTGGTCGCCGCCCAGCAGACGACCCTGCGGGAAGCGGAACTCAGCCTGGCGGCGGCAGAAGAGCGGCGGCGAGTGGGGGTTGCGACTATTGCCGACGTGCTGCAGGCCCGCACCGCGGCAGCTCAGTCCCGGCTCGTTCTGCAATTGTTCGAGGGGAATGTCCTCACGACCCGGGGAGCACTTGCGGCAGCGACTGGTTTCCCGGCGACCCTGGATTACGACATCGACACCAGCGTCGTCTCCGCGCCGGTCGCGGTCCTGGCGGAGGAGATCGACACTCTCATCGCGACGGCCCTCCGCGAGCGCCCCGATCTCGCGGCCCTGCGTGCCGAGTATGACGCGGCGCGCGGCCGCATTCGGGCGGCCAGCGGCCAGCGGCGGCCGTCCCTGACAGCCGGCGGTACCGCAGGGCTCAACTTCCGTTCGGGCCAGAGCGGCGGCTACGGCTCCTACAACCTTACGCTAGGGCTCCAGATCCCGCTCTTCAATGGCTTCATCTGGGAATACAACCAGCAGCAGGCAGAGGCCGAGGCGGAGGTCGCGCTCGCCCGAGCCGACGGGCTGGAGCAGCAAGTCATCTACCAAGTCTTCCAGTCCTATTATTTCCTGCGGACGGCCACCGGCCGGGTCGCGACCGCCGAGGAGCTGCTGACCAGCGCGACCGCGTCGGCCGCCGCCGCTCGCGGCCGCTATCAGGGTGGCGTCGGCTCACTGCTCGAGCTATTGAGCGCGGAGAACGCACTCGCGGCGGCTCGAGCCCAGCGCATCCAGGCCCGCCTGGGCTGGCAGGGGGCGCTGGTCCAGCTCGCCCGTGATGCCGGTCTGCTGGATCTTCAGGGTAAGAGTCCCCTCCGGCTCGCGCCCGCCTCCGCTCTCCCCGATAGCCCACAATGACGCCGCGCTCGCCTGTCCCCACGTTCTCCCTCCTGGCCCTCCTCCCGCTGGCCGCGTGCGGTCACGATACACCGCCCTCTTCCCCTCCCGTGGGGATATTCGTGGCCATGGTAGAGCGACGCGACGTGCCGGTGGTCTTGCAGGCGACCGGCACGGTCGAGCCGATGCAGACAGCGGCGGTGGCTGCCCAGGTGGATGGCATCCTGCAACAAGTGACATTCCGTGAGGGCGACGAGGTGCAGGTGGGACAGAAGCTGTTCCAGATCGATCCCCGTCCCTATGAGGCGACCCTGGCACAGGCCGAAGCGACGCTTGCCCGCGACGTCGCCCAGGCGGCGAATGCCGAGCGCGATCGGGCGCGGTTCGAAGATCTCGCGGCCAGTGAGTACGTGACTGCACAGCAACTGGATCAAGCCCGCGCCAATGTCACGGCCCTGATGGCGACGGTGCGGGCGGACTCCGCCGCCCTCTCCCGCGCCCGCCTCGATCTCGAGCGCGCAGCGGTGCGTGCCCCCATCACGGGACGGGCGGGGGGGCTGTTGGTGCGCGCCGGCAACCTGGTACGCGCAGCCGGAGGCCAGCCCCTCGTGGTCATCAACCAGATGGCGCCAATCCTGGTGCGCTTTCCGGTGCCCGCGCCCGAACTCCCCCTCATCCGGGACGCGCTCAGCCCTCCGGTTACCGCGGTCCCGGTCGGGGGTTCGACGGCGGTGGAGAACGGCGTCCTCGTGTTCGTGGACAACGCGGTCGATTCGCTCACCGGGACGATTCTCCTCAAGGCGAGCTTCGCCAACCGGGACCGCCGACTCTGGCCCGGGGCGCTGGTTCGGGTGGCGCTGAGGGTGTCGACCCAGAAGAACGTGCTGGTGGTCCCGGTGAGCGCGGTGCTGTCCGGCCAGCAGGGATCTTCGGTCTTCGTGGTGAGCGACAGCGGTCGGGCCTGGCTCCGCAAGGTGACCGTGGCACGGGCGACGGATTCGTTGATGATCCTCTCCGCAGGGGTGACCCAGGGCGAGACGGTGGTCTCCGCGGGGCAGGTGAGGCTCACCGACGGCGCGCGGGTGAAGATCCTCGGCGGCGGGGGCGACAGCGCGGGAGCGGCGCGATGAACTTCACGGCGCTCTTCATCCGGCGGCCGGTCATGACCACGCTGGTCATGGCGGGCATCCTGGTGTTCGGGCTCGCGGCGTACCGGAGACTCCCGGTGAGCGACCTGCCGACCATCGACTATCCCACCATCTCGGTCAGCGCGAGCCTGCCAGGGGCCAGCCCCGAGACGATGGCCTCCTCGGTCGCCACCCCGCTCGAGAAGCAGTTCTCGACCATCGCCGGGCTGGACGCCCTCACGTCGACCAGCGGACAGGGCTCGACTTCTCTGACCCTGCAGTTCAGCCTCGATCGGGACATCGACGACGCCGCCGCAGACGTGCAGGCCGCGATCGCCCAGACGATCCGGCAGCTGCCACAGAACATGGTCCCACCGTCCTACTCGAAGGTGGATCCATCATCCTCCCCCATCCTCTACTACGCGCTCACCTCCAGCAGCCTGCCGCTCTCGACGCTGGACGAATATGGCCAGACCGTCATCGCCCAGCGCCTTTCGACGGTGGAAGGCGTGGCCCAGGTGCAGGTTTATGGCTCGCAGAAGTACGCTGTCCGGGTGCAGCTCGATCCCCAGGCGCTCGCCGCCCGGCACATCGGGCTCGATGAGGTCTCGGCGGCGATCGCCGGCGGGAACGTAAACCTCCCCTCCGGGATTCTGTGGGGGACTGATCGGGCCTATGCCGTGAAGGCCGAGGGACAGCTCACCGACGCGGCGGCGTTTCGGCAGCTTGTGGTGACGATGCGCGAGGGCGTGCCGGTGCGGCTGGCGGACCTCGGCCGGGTGGTAGACAGCGTGCAGGAGACGAAGGCCGCCAGTTGGTACAACGGCACGCGCGCCATTGTGCTCGCCATTCAGCGCCAGCCAGGTACGAATACGGTGGAGGTGGCGGGGCGAGTGCGGGAGGTCATGGACCGGATCCGGCGCCAGCTGCCCGCCGCGATCACCGTGGAGACGTTTTACGACCGCTCGGAGACGGTCGAGGAGTCGGTGCACGAGGTGAAATTCACGCTTTACCTGACACTCTGCCTCGTCGTCCTCACGATCTTCCTCTTCCTCCGGAATTTCTCCGCGACGGTGATCCCGAGCCTGGCGCTGCCGATGTCGCTGGTGGGGACCTTCGCGGTGATGTACCTGCTGGGCTACAGCCTCGACAACCTGTCGCTGATGGCGCTGACGTTGTCGGTGGGCTTCGTGGTGGACGACGCCATCGTGATGCTGGAGAACGTCGTCCGGCACATGGAGATGGGAAAACCGCCGCGGCAGGCGGCGTTCGACGGGGCCCGGGAGATCGGGTTCACGATTCTCTCGATGACCCTGTCGCTGGTCGCGGTGTTCATCCCGCTCCTGTTCATGGGCGGACTGATGGGCCGCCTGTTTCATGAGTTCGCGGTCACGATCGGCGTGGCGATTCTGGTCTCGGGGTTCGTCTCGCTCACCCTTACGCCGATGCTCTGCAGCCGCTTCCTCCAGTCCGGGCAGCACGCCGCCCGAGGGCCGAGCTCTCAGGCAACCGAGCGGGTCTACCAGGGCGGGGTGCGGCTCTATCTCCGCTCCCTCGACTGGGTCATGGCCCGACGCGGCTCGGTGCTGGCGGGGTCGCTCCTCACGCTGGCTGCGACGGTCTATCTCGCGGTGATCATCCCCAAGGGGTTCATTCCGAGCGAGGACAGCGCGCAGCTCCGAGGTACCACCGAGGCGGCCGAGGGGACCAGCTTCGATGGCATGGTGCGACTGCAGCAGACCGCCGCCGCGATCGTCAAGGCCGACAGCAATGTGGTCGGGTTCATGTCCTCGCTGGGATCGGGCGGGCGCGCCTCGAACATGAATCAGGGGCGATTCTTCATTCATCTCAAGCCCAGGCGGGAACGCACGCTGTCCGCGGATCAGATCGCATGGTCCCTCTCCGCCAAGATGGCCGCGGTCCCCGGGCTCCGGGTGTTCTTCACCAATCCGCCGCCGATCACGATCGGCGGCCGCAGCAGCAAGAGCCTGTACCAATACACCCTGCAAGGTCCCGAGATTGCCGAGCTGTACCAGGTGGCGGAGCGGCTGGAGGCGGAACTGCACCGGGTGCCCGAACTGCGCGATGTGACGACCGACCTCGCGATTCGCAACCCCGAGGTCCGGGTGCGGATTGATCGGGATCGCGTATCGGCCTACGGCCTCACGGTGGCCAAAGTGCAACAGGCCCTCTATGACGCCTATGGGGCCCGGCAGGTCTCGACCATCTACACCGCGACCAACCAATACTGGGTGGTGCTCGAGCTGCTGCCCCAGTACCAGAAGGACCTTGGGGCGCTCAGTCTGCTGGGCCTGCGGTCCTCCACCGGAGCCCTGGTCCCGCTCACGGCACTGGCCGAAGTGACCCCGGACGTGGGGCCGCTGACGGTGAGCCACTCCGGCCAGTTGCCCTCGGTGACCATTTCTTTCGATGTGGCGCCGGGCGTCTCCATCGGCCGCGCGGTTGCGGTGGTGAGGGAAGCGGCCCGCCCCCTGCTACCGGGCAGCGTCACGGCAGGCTTCGCGGGAACTGCTCAGGCCTTTCAGGGCTCGCAACAGGGGCTTCTGCTGCTGCTGGTCCTCGCGATCGTGGTGATCTATATCGTGCTCGGGATCCTCTACGAGAGCTTCATCCACCCGATCACCATTCTTTCGGGCCTGCCGTTCGCGGGGTTCGGGGCGCTGGTCACCCTGCTGGTGGCTGGAGTCGACCTGAGCGTGTACGCCTTCGTGGGGATCATCATGCTGATGGGGCTGGTGAAGAAGAACGCGATCATGATGATCGACTTCGCCACCGAAGCCGAGCGGCAGCACGGGAGGACACCCCACGAGGCGATCCTCGAGGCGAGCGCGGTGCGCTTCCGGCCGATCATGATGACCACCTTCGCCGCGCTGTTCGGGGCGCTTCCGATCGCCTTCGCAACGGGCACCGGCGCCGAGGCCCGGCGGCCGCTTGGCTTGGCCGTGGTGGGCGGGCTGCTCTTCTCACAGCTCATTACTCTGTACGTCACGCCGGTGATCTACACCTTGCTGGCGGATCTCGGCGCCCGGGCCCGTGCCCGCGGCTCCCGACCGGAGCCGTCGGCCAACCCGGCGCCGGCGGCCGCGCCGCTGGCGCCAGAGCCCTGAAGCGCTGCCATTCGGACCCGCCCCGGCGCGGCCGGTCCAAGTCGCCGATCTGACACTTCCTAAGTAGCTATCCCAGAACAACTTGCGCTGTCGTCACACGATTGCTTCCCGGGCACCGGGGCGGCTATATTTCCCCGTTCTCTGACCGGCTCCTGGCCCGTTGTCCCAGCGGTACGGGCGCCCCCAGTGGGCGCCCGCAGGGTCGCCCCCACCCCAACTTCGGAACCGCATGACCGGCCCCTCCCAGCGCGAGCGCATCCTGCCTCGGCTCATCGAAGAGGAGATGCAGCAGTCGTTCATCAACTACTCGATGAGCGTGATCGTCTCGCGTGCCTTGCCTGACGTGCGCGACGGCCTCAAGCCGGTCCACCGTCGCATCCTCTACGCGATGAACGAGCTGGGGCTGGTCCCCGGCCGGCCCTACAAGAAATCGGCGACCGTGGTGGGAGATGTGCTCGGCAAGTACCATCCGCACGGCGACAGTTCGGTGTACGACGCGCTGGTGCGCATGGTGCAGGACTTTTCGCTGCGCTACCCGCTGATCGACGGGCAGGGCAACTTCGGCTCCGTGGATGGCGACCCCGCAGCGGCCTACCGGTATACCGAGGCGCGGCTCACCGACATCGCGGTCACGATGCTGGAGGACATCGACAAGAACACCGTCGACTTCCAGCCCAATTTCGATGACCGCCTGAAGGAACCGACGGTGCTCCCGTCGAAGGTCCCCAATCTCCTCATCAACGGCTCCAGCGGCATCGCCGTCGGCATGGCCACCAACATCCCGCCGCACAACCTGCGAGAGGTGGCCAAGGCGGTGCAGCACCTGGTGGACACTCCCGAGGCGACGATCGGGGATCTGGCCAAGCTCATCACGGGCCCGGATTTTCCCACCGGGGCTTTCATCTACGGGCGGCAGGGCATTAAGGAGGCGTACGACACCGGCCGCGGCCGGATTCAGATGCGGGCCCGGGCCCAGATCGAGGAGAAGGCGTCCAGCGGGCGGAGCCAGATCATCATTACGGAGATCCCCTACCAGGTCAACAAGGAGAACCTGGTCAAGGCGATCGCGGAGCTGGTGATTGCGAAGAAGATCGAGGGGATCAGTGGGGTGAACGACGAGTCCGACAAGGACGGCATGCGGATCGCCGTGGATCTCAAGCGCGATGCGATCCCGAACGTGGTGCTCAATCAGCTCTACAAGCACACCGCGATGCAGTCCACCTTCGGCGTGATCATGCTCGCCCTCGACAAGGGCGCGCCGAAGGTCATGAACCTGAAGCAGGTACTGGAGCGGTTCATCGAGCACCGGCACGACGTCATCGTCCGCCGGACTCAGTTCGATCTCGACGGCGCTCAGGCGCGCGAGCATATCCTCGAGGGTCTCAAGATCGCCGTCGACAACATCGACGAGGTCGTGGAGATCATCAGGCAGTCGAAGGATGTCCCGGACGCGGACGCGCGGCTGCGCAAGCGCTTCGGACTGTCTGAAAAGCAGAGCGACGCCATCCTCAATATGCGGCTGGCCAAGCTCACCGGCCTCGAGATCGACAAGCTGGAGGCGGAGCTCACGGAGGTCCGGGTGACGATCAAGGAACTGAAGAGCATCCTGGCCTCGAAGCCAAGGCGGCTGGGTATCCTCAAGGATGAGATGGAGGAGGTCGCCCGGAAATACGGCGACGACCGGCGGACGGAGATCCTGGCCGACCAGGACGACTTCTCGGTGGAGGACCTGATTGCCGAGGAGGACATGGTCATCACGATCTCGCACACCGGGTACATCAAACGGATCGCGGTGAGCACCTACCGCCGCCAGCGACGGGGCGGCCGCGGCCTGCAGGGCGCGACGACCAAGGAAGAGGACTGGATCGAGCACCTCTTCATCGCCAGCACCCATGACTACCTGATGTTCTTCACCAACACCGGGCAGGTCTACTGGCTCAAGGTGCATGAGATCCCGCAGGGTGGCCGGGCCAGCCGGGGCAAACCGGTGGTCAACTGCATCGGGATCAAGCAGGACGAGCGTGTCGCGGCTACGGTGGCGGTGCGGGAGTTCAGCGCCGCACGGCACCTGTTCTTCGCCACCCGGAAGGGGACGGTGAAGAAGACCAGCCTCGCCGAGTACGGCAACGTCCGATCCACCGGCATCCGCGCGATCAACATCGACGACGGCGACGAACTGATCGACGTGCAGGTCTGCGACGAGTCGAGCGACATCGTCCTGGCCACCGCCGACGGGATGAGCATCCGCTTCCACCAGGGCGACGTCCGCGAGATGGGGCGGGTGGCCACGGGAGTGAAGGGCATCGAGCTCGAGAAGGACGACCAGATCATCGGCATGGTGGTGATCCGCCGGGACGCGACGCTGCTGGTCGTGAGCGAGAAGGGCTATGGCAAGCGCTCCGAGCTGTCCGACTACCGGGTGCAGAAGCGGGGTGGCAAGGGGATCATCACGCTCAAGCGCACCGACAAGACCGGGGCACTGGTGGCCCTCAAGGAAGTCCAGCCCGAAGACGAGCTCATGCTCATCACCAAGCACGGCGTCATCATCCGGCAGCCGGTCGAGGGAATCCGGGTTATCAGCCGCAATACCCAGGGCGTGCGGGTGATGAACCTCGACGCCGGCGACACCGTGGTGGACGTGGCGCGGGTCGTGAACGAGGACGCGGAAGGGGCCGAGGAAGGGGCGCCGGCCGAGGTCGAGGAATGAGGTTGCCGCGGCGCCGATTCGGGCGTAGGTTCGCCCAGTGACTGCCGCCGCTTCGGCCGCCGGGCTTTCGGTCTCCCTTGCTTCGATTCAGGAGGCGCTCCGCGAGCTGCAGGGTGTGGCGATTCGCACTCCCATGGTGCGCACCGCGGGCTGGCTGGCCGGTGGGGCCGCGGCCTACCTGAAGTGCGAGCACCTCCAGTCCATCGGGGCCTTCAAGATCCGGGGCGCGCACACGGCCATCGCCCGCCTTGATCCCTCGGTCCGGGCCCGGGGGGTCGTCACCTCCTCGAGCGGCAATCACGGTCAAGCGGTGGCTTTCGTCGCCCAACGATTCGGCATTCGCAGCGTGATCGTCATGCCCGAATCGGCGCCGGCGGTGAAGGTCGCTGGGGTCCGCCGCTACGGCGGCGAGGTGGTCTTTGCGGGCCAGACCCGTTCCCCAGAGCAGCAGCACCGGGCGGTGCGCTACGCGACGGAAGAGGGTCTGGCGATGATTCCGCCGTTCGATGATCCGGACGTTATCGCGGG
>Ga0315273_10002340_pt1 | contig 22345 bp, 19 predicted proteins | sample YL17G02_0_MG_FD_205753 | JGI IMG/M metagenome (GOLD analysis project Ga0315273, IMG submission 205753) | Sediment microbial communities from Yellowstone Lake, YNP, Wyoming, USA - YL17G02_0 | ecosystem: Environmental > Aquatic > Freshwater > Lake > Sediment | place: USA: Wyoming | collected...
ATGTCTCCGACCCCGATGTGCTACCGAAGCCCGATCTTCAGGCCCCGGGCGGGATGCGGACCGCACGGCTGGGAGGAGCCGCCGCGCAGGATGCACCCCCGGCGGATGTCTGGCAGTTCAACGGGACGAGCGGTTCCGTTCCCGTGGCGGTCGCGGCGGCAGCGTTCCTGCGCGAGCATCTCCTGCTCAGCCAGCGTCCGATCGACCCTGGTCAGGTGTACGCGACGATGCTCGCCTGCACCGAACCGGCCGATCCGGCGCGGATGTCCGACACGGAGGTCCCGGCCATGTATGGCGCCGGCCGTCTGAAGATGCCGGTCGGCGGCCGGATCTGGTGGGGCGCGGTGGACGTGCCGCGCGGGCAGTCCGTGGCCGTCCACATCGACCCCGCAGGTGCCGCTGAGGGCGTCGGCTCGAGCACACCGCCCGGGGGAAGCGGAGGACCGGTCCGGAGGCTCGACATCGCGATCTGGTGGAGTGAGCCCATGGCCTTCGACGGCCAGGGGTATCCCAAGGACACCCACGACGACGTCAACCTCGATCTCATCGATCCCAGCGGGAACGTCACCTCCAGTCGCCGCTTCCCCGGAGTCTGGGAGCGCCTGCGGGCCAAGGTCCCGGACGGTTCCACGGGCACGTGGACGGTGCGCATCGTCGGCGACGACATGGTGAATCCGACGCATCGTGTGTATGTCGCCGTGATCGGCACGCCCTGACGCGACCTGTGGAACGCGGGGGCGGGGAGTCCGTGGCGACTCCCCGCTCCCCGGTTGCCCCCCGCCGCCGCGCATGTCATCCTCGCCAGCCAAGGACGGCTTCCCACATCGCATCGGACCAGGACGGCCCACGCGCATGGACGATCGCGCCCGCTTCGACGAATTCGCGCGTCTTGCCACCGAGCAGCGCAACCCGCGCACGCTCGACCTCGACACGCTCGACGTGCGCGCCATCCTCGACCGCATCTCGGCCGAGGACCGCGCCGTGCCCGAGATCGTGGCGCGCGAGATCCCCTACATCGCCCGCGCGGTCGAGCTGGTGGTGGCGAGCTTCCAGGAGGGTGGTCGCCTCATCTACGTGGGCGCCGGCACCAGCGGACGGCTCGGCGTGCTCGACGCCTCGGAGTGTCCGCCGACCTTCGGCTCGGACCCGGTCATGGTGCAGGGCGTGATGGCCGGCGGCACCGGCGCGCTGGTGCGTGCGGTCGAAGGCGCCGAGGACCGCGAGGACGAGGGCGAGGCCGCGATGCGCGATCTCGGCGTGGGCGCGCGCGACACCGTGATCGGTATCGCCGCCAGCCGCCGTACCCCGTTCGTGGTCGCCGCGCTGCGTCGGGCGCGCGAGCTCGGTGCGCGCACGGCCTACGTCACCTGCACGCCGCGGCGCGAGTTCGGGCTCGAGGTCGACGTCGCGATCTGCCCCGAGGTGGGGCCCGAGGTGCTGATGGGCTCCACGCGCATGAAGTCGGGGACCGCGCAGAAGCTGGTGCTCAACATGATCACCACCAGCGCGTTCGTGCGCATGGGCAAAGCCTACGAGAACATGATGGTCGACCTGATGGCCAACAGCCGCAAGCTGGTCGAACGCAGCCGCCGCACCGTGATGACGGTGGCGGGAGTCGACTACGACACGGCGGCCCGGGCGATCGAGGACGCGGGCAGGAGCGTCAAGACCGCGATCGTCATGCTCAAGCTCGGCTGCGCGCGCGATGAGGCCGAGCGGCGGCTGGCCGAGGCGCGCGGGTTCGTGCGCGCCGCGATCGCCTCCGGCGGGAAGGGGCGCTGAGCGTGCGCAGCGCACCGCGGCTCGCGGCGCACGGTCTGCTCGCGGTCGCGCTCGCGGGTGCTGCGACGGCGCTGGCGCTCGGCGGTTGTGCGCCACAGCGCAGGGAGATCGTGTTCTGGCAGTTCTCGGCCGTCGAGTCGGTGCAGCCGCTTGCCACCGAGTTCGAGCGGCGGAACCCGGCCTACCACGTTCGCATCGAGCGACTGGTCTGGAGCGGTGGCCAGGAGCGCATCGCCGCGGCGATCGACTCGAACCGCGTGCCCGACCTGTGCGAGGTGGGTTCGACCTGGATGCCACGGCTGCTCGACAGCGGGCAGCTCGCCGACTGGAGCGCGGGCACGGCCGACCTGCGCCCGTCGCTGCGCGGGTGGCAGCAGGCGATGCAGGGCGACGCGGTGTACGGCATGCCCTGGGTGCTGGGCACCCGCGCGCTGTTCTACAACCGCGCGCTGCTCGCGCGCGCGGGGCTCGATCCGAAGCACCCGCCCGAGACGTGGGACGAGCTTGCAACGGCCGCGGCCGCGATCCAGAGACTCGGCGGCGGCGTGCACGGCTACGGTGTGCAGGCGGGCGAGCGCGGCGTGCTGTTCAAGAAGTTCATGCCCTACGCCTGGGGCAACGGCGGGCGCATCCTGTCGGACGACCTCACCACGGCGGTGTTCGACTCGCCCGAGAATCGCGCGGCGCTCGACTTCTACCTGGGCCTGCGCGCGAGCGGCCTGATGAGCCACCAGGACACGCTCGACCGCGAGTTCCGGCAGGGCCGGCTCGGCATGGAGATCGCGGGCGCATGGCTGCTCAAGTCGATCGCGCGCGACGCGCCGGGGCTGCGCTACGGCGTGGCGCTGGTGCCACGGCCGTCACTCGAGCACGGCACGCACGCCTCGTTCGCGGGCGGCCAGCTGCTGGTCAGCTTCCGCGGCGCGAAGCAGCCCGAGGCGGCGCTGCGGTTCGCGCGCTTCCTGGTGGAGCCCGCCAACGCGAGTGCGTTCGCGCAGGCGGTCACCAGCGTGCAGCCCGCCACGCGCGGCGCCGACACCACGGCCTACTACCGCACCCATCCGGCCGAGCAGATGATGATCCGCCAGTTCGAGACCGCCTACTTCACCCCGAACCATCCACAGTGGGAGGCGATGGAGGCGGCGATCGAGGACGAGGTGAACCTGGCGCTCACCGACCGCAAGAGCGCGGCCCAGGCGATCGCCGACGCCGGGCAGCGGCTCGCCGAGCTGGTGGGCAGGCGATGAGTCCGGCCAAGCGCACGCGCATCGCGGTGGCGGGCCCGGCCGGACCGCGGGGCGCGGCCCGCCACGGCGATCGCGCCGCGCGCCCCGACGCGCTGCGAGTGGTGCGCGACTACCCGCGACGGCGCGATGCGCTCGTGATCGGCGTGATGACGGGCACCTCGGCCGACGCGGTCGACACCGCGCTGGTGCGCTTCGAGGGCGCCGGCGCCGAAGCGCGGCCGCGGCTCATCGCCTATCGCGAGACCGCGCTCGATCAGGCGCTGCGACGCGAGGTGCTCGAGGTGGCCGCGATCGCCAGGATCGAGCCCGAGCGGCTCATGCGTCTCGACCTGGCGCTGGGCGAGTTGTACGCGGCGAGCGTGCTCGAGCTGCTCGCCGTGGCCGCGGTCGATCCGCTCACCGTGTCCGCGATCGGGCTCCACGGCCAGACCATCCGCCACGTCCCGCGCGCCGAGGGCGGCGGGCAGGCGATGAGCTGGCAGCTCGGCTCGGCCCCGGTGGTGGCGGCGCGCACCGGGATGCTGGTGGTGTCGGACTTCCGCGGCGGTGACCTGGCCGCCGGCGGTGAGGGCGCGCCGCTGGTGCCGATCGTGGATTGGTGGATGTTCCGCTCGGCCGAGGAGAGCCGCGTGCTGCTCAATCTGGGTGGCATGGCGAATCTCACCTGGCTGCCGCGCGACGGCGGGCTCGAGTCGGTGCTCGCCTTCGACACCGGGCCGGGCAACGCCGTCATCGACGCGCTCGCCGGGGAATTCACCCACGGCGCGCAGCGCTACGACGAAGGGGGGCGGCTCGCGGCCGCGGGAAGAGTGCACGAGGGCCTGCTCGCCGAATTGCTGGCCGACGAGTACTTCGCGCGCACGCCTCCGCGCTCGACCGGGCGCGAGCGATTCGGTGCCGCGTACGCGATGGAGCTGCTCGATCGCGCGCACGCGCTCGGCCTGCCCGACGCCGACGCGATCGCCACCGCCACCGAGCTGACCGCCGCATCGGTGGGCGCGGCGCTGACGCGCTTCGTCGCGCCGCGCGGCGCAGTGGACGCGGTCTACGGCAGCGGTGGCGGGATGAAGAACCCGGCGCTGGTCGCCGCTCTCGCGCGCCGCGTGGCGCCGGCGGCGCTGGCGGCGGTGGACGCGCTCGGGCTCGAAGCGGACGGCAAGGAGGCGCTCGCCTTCGCCTGTCTCGCGCATCGCACGCTGTGCGGCGCGCCGGGCAACGTGCCGTCGGCGACCGGGGCCGTGCATCCGGTGGTGCTCGGACGTATCACGCCGGGACGATGGGCGTGATCGCACGTTCCGCGCGCGCGGCCGCCGTGATCGCCGCGTGCGCGCTGGCGCTGGCCGCCGCCTCGTGTGCTCCGCGCCAGGCTCCACGCGTGGCGTCGCCGCCGCCCGCGCCCAAGACGGTGGTGACGCCGACGCCGGGAACCACGCCGAAGCTGCCACCCGAGGCACCACCCGAGCCCGTGCCTGGCGAGCCGAACATCACGGTGGGGCTGGCGTGGGACCTCGACAGTCTCACCGTCGATCCGCGTGGCGCCGCCGAGGTGGACGGGCCGACACACCAGTCACTCGGCGCCGGCGAATGGCTGCATGCGCGGATGGAAGGCGCCCGAGCGCGCGTGAGCTCGCACGGAGCGGGTGCGGGCTGGGAGCTGGAGCTGGTGCCGGGCGACACGCTGTGGCTCAGTTGCGCGCCGGGCGATCCATGCCGCGAGATGGCGTGGCGAGGCAGGACCTGGCGCGGGCAGTTCAAGCTGTTCCTCAATCCTCGCGGCAAGCTCACGCTGGCCAGCCGTCTGCCGCTCGAGACCTATCTGCTCGGCGTGGTGCCGGGGGAGATCGGGCAGCTCGGCGACGGACTGATCGAAGCCGGTCGCGCGCAGGCGGTGGCGGCGCGAAGCTACACGCTGTTCTATCTCGGCCGGCGCGCCGCCGAGGGCTTCGACGTGTACGGCACCGTCGAGGACCAGATGTACGTGAGCATCGAGGGCGAGAGGCCGCTCGCCACCCAGGTGGTGAAGAGCACTTCGGGCGAGCTGGCGCTCTGGAACGGCCAGCCGATCCGCGCCAACTACTACTCGACCTGCGGCGGCATCACCGCCGACGTGTGGGAGGCGTGGCCCGCCGAGCCGACGCCGTACCTCACCGGCCATCCCGACCGCGATGAGATGAGCGCCGGCATCAACGCGGGATTCGACTACTGCGTGACGTCGCCGTATTTCCGCTGGCGGGAGGAGTGGACGGCCGAGGAGTTCCTGTCGAACCTGCGCCAGTTCGGACCCACCTTCAGTGTGCAGCTCCCGGCCAGAGGGCTCGGGAAGCTGGTGGACGTCACGGTGACCGCGCGCTCGCGGTCGGGACGGGTGTGGCGCCTCAAGGTGACCACCACGACGGGCTCCGTGGTGATCCCCGCCTACTCACTGCGGCAGGTGCTGCGCCGCGGCGCTCATCCCGAGTCGATCCTGCGCTCGAACCTGTTCAAGATCGCGGTCAGCCGCGACGCGCACACGCGCCACGCGCTGGCGGTGGTGGCGAGCGGGGCCGGGTCGGGCCATGGCGTGGGCCTGTGCCAGGTGGGAGCCCTCGGCATGGCGCGCGCCGGCAGGACCGGCGACGAGATCGTGCGCTTCTACTACCCCGGGATCGAGCTGAGGAAGGCGTACTGACGGCCGGTCCGGCGGGTCTCCCGGGGTGTGCGGTGACCCGGCTCACCCCGAGCCCATCGCCCGTGACGCCTGCCCCGGTAGGGCTCGCGAATTCCCCCGAGCCCGCGCCGCGCCCGAATTGACACCCGCCGCGCCCCGCCCTTATCTTCCGCGGGCTCTTGGCGTCGGTGCCGCTCTTTCGAGCCGCCGATGCACGCGGGGTTGTAGTTCAGTTGGTTAGAACGCCTGCCTGTCACGCAGGAGGTCGCGGGTTCGAGTCCCGTCAACCCCGCCATCCTTTTCCTTCCCGATGGCGCCGCATCGCGAGTCGGACGCATCGTTCCGGTCGGGCCGTCTCACGAGCCCGGCGCGGGGCGCCGGTCGATGACCTCGTCGGGCCTGGGGCCCGCCGCTCTACCGGCCGGTGGCCGGTGGGGGGATCCGGCGCGGCGGCCGCCCGTCCGCCTCCCGGCCGCCTGACCCCGCTTCCGACCGCTGCCGGAGCGGTCTCGATTACCATTGACGAAGGGGACTCGCGACGTATACTGCCGCTGCTTTTCAAAGACACGGCGCATCTCGCGTGCGCCGTTCGCATCCAAGGCGCGTCGCCGGGAACGGAACCCAGCACCGTGGTGATCCCACGGCCGCGAGAGACGCGGACGGAACATCGGCCCGAGGTTGCCATGCTGAAGAAGAGAGGAATCGACGACGATTTCGGCGGTCTGCCCGATGACGAGGTGGACGACCTGGGAGAGGAAGAAGGAGAAGACCTCTACGGGGACGATCTCGACGACGACGACGAATTCGGTGACGACGACGAGCTCGATGACGACTTCGACGAGGATGACGATCTCGCCGGAGACGGCTTCGACGAGGCCGGTGGCCTCGCCGGGGACGAGGAAGACGAGGCTTAGTCGATGACCTTGGACTTCGGAAGGGGTTACCGCCCGTCGGGCGGACCCCGTGGAGGTGGTTGAGGAGATGAACGGTTTCGGCCCTCACCTGATGCTGGATGGTTATGGCTGTGATCGCGAGAAGCTCGAGGATCTCAACGCGATCTACAAGATCCTCGACGAGCTTCCCGCCCGCATCGGGATGACTCGGATCATGCCGCCCTACGTCTTCCGCTACAGCGGCCTGAAGCCCGAGGATTGGGGCATCTCCGGCTTCGTCCTCATCGCCGAGAGCCACATCAGCATCCACACCTTCCCCGAGAAGGGTTACGTCAGCGTCGACATCTTCTCCTGCAAGCTGTTCGATACCGAGTTCGCCTCGGACTACTTCCGCGAGGCGTTCGGCATGGACAAGATGGAGACGAACGTGCTCGACCGCGGGACCGAGTTCCCGAAGACCCTGAACGGCGCCGCCAAGATCGTGCGTGCCGACCGGCGCCGCATCGCGCGTCCGGCGGCCGCCCGTCACGCCTGAGCGACACGACATCCCCGCGAAGGCCCTTCCCGGCGCACGTCGGTGAAGGGCCTCGTGTGTTTTGAGAGAGGAGCCGTCATGCAGCGACCCGACTGGCCGATGGGCCTGCCCTACAACTTCGGCGGCCTCGACGAGGACTCCGCCTCCCTCGAGCACGCGCGTGCCGTGGTGCTGCCGGTGCCGTACGACTTCACCACCTCGTACCAGGGCGGCACGCGGCTCGGACCCGCCGCCATCCTCGCCGCCTCGCGCAACATGGAGCTGTGGGACGAGGAACTGGGGCCCGTCTACCAGCAGGGCATCGCCACGCTGCCCGAGCTCGAGCCGACCGCCGAGGGCCCCGAGGCCATGGTGGCGCGCGTCGAGAAGGCCACCGAGTGGATCCTGGATGCCGGCAAACTGCCGGTCCTGCTGGGCGGCGAGCACAGCATCACCACCGGCGCCATCCGCGCCGCCCGCCGCCGCTTCCCCAAGCTTTCCGTGCTGCAGATCGACGCCCACGGCGATATGCGCGATACCTACCTCGACAGCCGCTTCAGCCACGCCTGTGTGATGCGTCGCATCCGTGAGATGGTGCCGGCCGCGTCGGTGGGCATCCGTTCGATCAGCGAGGAAGAGGCGGAGTATCTCTCCCAGAACCCGCAGCCGATGTGGAGCACGCGGAGCTTCCGCGCGCTGAAGGGCGACTGGTCGCCCATCCTCGACGCGTTGACGGGGGAGGTGTTCGTGACGTTCGACCTCGACGGTCTCGATCCATCGCTGCTGCCGGCCACCGGCACGCCGGAACCCGGTGGTCTCGACTGGTTCGAGGCGGTCGACCTGCTGCGCGCGGTCTCCAAGCGCTCGAAGATCGTCGGCTTCGACGTGATCGAGTTGGCGCCCATGCCCGGCCAGACCGCGAGCGACTTCCTGGCGGCGCGACTGGCGTACCGCATGATCGGCCTCGCCCTCGGCGTACCCGATGCGCCGCGCGTGCTCGACGGCGGGGCGCGCGCGACCGTGGCGCGGCATTGAAGCGCGACGGAGGGGATCGCCGGGGCGCCGCCGCCGCCGGCGGCCGCCCGCAGCGCGGGCCCGCGGCTCCGCGCGCCCGCGCGGGTGGTTTCGCGCCGCGCGCCGAGCGCGACGCTCCGCCGGCGCGTGCTGAAGGACGCGAGCGCGCGGGCTTCGGTGGCCGCGCCGAGCGCGGCGATCCACCGGCGCGCGTTCCGGCCCGCGGCCCGGCGCGCGAGCGCGTGGGTTCCGGTGCGCGTGACGAGCGCGGGTCGGCCGGCCGCGAGGAGCGTGCGCGCCGTGGTGTCGGTCGCGCCGGCGGTGTCCTCGGCGGCGCGCCGCTCGACCGTGGCGGTGCGCCCGGGCGTGGACGTGCGCGCGGATTCCCGACCGGTTCCCCGGCCGCTGGTCGCGATGATCGCGGCCGCCGACGGCCCACTCCCTCGCGCGCTCCGGCCGATCGCCGGGTCGCGGCGCCGCCCCGCTACGAGGAGCGGCGCAAGCCCGCGCCCGCGCCCGCCCGCCCGCCGCGGGTCGCCGCGCGCACCAGCGCACGTCCGGCCGCACATCCGGCCGCACGTCCGGCCGCACGTCCGGCCGCGAAGCCGGCGCGCCGCGGCTGGGACGAAGCGGGCTTCCGCCCGGCTCCCCGGCCCGACTACATCGAGCCGCGCGCCGCGCGGCCCGCTCGCGCCGCGAAGCCGGCGCGCAAGCCCAGGCCCGTCCAGCGTGCGACCGCGCCGCGCGACGCCGAGGCGCCGCGCGAGTTCAGCGGCGACCCGCGCATCGTGCTGGCCAGGCACCAGGACCGGCGCGTGCGTGGCGGACACCCGTGGGTGTTCAGCAACGAGATCGCGGCGATCCAGGGCGAGGTGCAGGACGGCGACGTGATCGACGTGACCGATCTGCGCGGCGCGTTCCTCGGCCGCGCCTACTACAACCGCCACAGCCTGATCGCCGCCCGACTGCTGACGCGCGGGCGCGACAAGATCGACCTCGACTTCTTCATCAAGCGCATCGAGCGCGCGCTCGATTATCGCGAGAGCGTGGCGCCCGGTGTGTCCGCGCTGCGGCTCGTGCATTCCGAGGCCGACCAGCTGCCCGGGCTCGTGGTGGACCGCTATGGCGAGTGGCTGTCGGTACAGATCACCACGCTCGGGATGGAGAAGCAGGCCGAACTGGTGCGTCAGGCGCTCGAGGCGGTGCTCGCGCCGCGCGGCGTGATGCGCATCGCCGACTCGCCGCTTCGCCAGCTCGAGGGTCTGTCGCTCGAGCGCGGCGTGTGGTGGGGCGAGGTGCCCGAGAAGGTGCAGGTGTCACTCGAGGGCTTCGACGTCGAGGTGGACCTGCATCACGGCCAGAAGACCGGGCTGTTCCTGGACCAGCGCGAGAACCGGCGCTTCGCCGAGTCGCTCGCCAAGGACCAGGACGTGCTCGACCTGTTCGGCTACCAGGGCGAGTGGGCTCTGCACGCCGCCCGTGGGGGCGCCAAGTCGGTGCTCGCCGTGGATTCCTCGCAGCCGGCGCTCGACGCCGCCGCACGCAACGCCAGCCGCAATGGCGTGGCCGAGCGTGTCGGCTTCCGCCGCGGCGATGTGTTCGACGTGGTACGCGAGCTGGAACGCACGGGTGCCCGTTACGGCCTGGTGATCCTCGACCCGCCGGCGCTGGTCAAGTCGCGCGCCCACCTGGCCGCCGGGGCGCGTGCCTATCGCGAGCTCAATCGCGCCGCGATGAGCCTGCTCACCGAGCGCGGGACGCTGGTCACGTGTTCGTGCAGCCATCACCTGGACGACGTGTTGTTCCGCCAGGTGCTGCTCGAGTCGGCGCGGCAGGCGCGGCGTCCGTTCCGGGTACGGCACTGGAGTGGCGAATCGCCCGACCATCCGCAGCTGCTCGCGGTGCCGGAGACGCACTATCTGAAGTGCGCGGTGCTGCAGGCGATCTAGCGGGGCTCCGCCTCGGAAGCCCGATCGGCTGAGTTGCTCGGTCGCTCGTCGCTGCGACGTGTCCTTGCGGACACGCCTCGCTCCTCGTCTCCCTCGCGCCTGCGCTCGGGCTTCTGCGGCGGAGCCGGTGCCCGGCGGCGTCTCTCGGTTCAGCCCGGCGCGCGGCGGGAGCGCCACTCGCGCGCCAGAAGCCCCATGAAGACCGAGTCCGAGATCTCTTCACCCACCTGCCAGCGCTCGTGCAGCAGACCCTCGCGTGCGAAGCCGAGGCGTTCGAGCGCCTTCAGCGAGGCGGCATTGCGTGGGTCGATGTCGGCCTCGAGCCGGCGGAGGCCGAGGGGTCCGAACGCGTGGTCGACCACGGCGGTCAGGGCCTCGTTCATGTAACCCCGTCCCCAGTGCTCGCGCGCGAGGCCGTAGCCGATGTCGGCACGGCCGCTCTGCTCGCTGAAGGCGAACAGCGACACGTGCCCGATCAGCCGGTCGTCCGCCGGCCGGGTGACCGACCACCGCAGCGCCAGGCGCGCCGCGAAGAACCCCATGGCGCGCTCCACCGACGCGCGCGCCTCGGCGATGTCCGTCATCGGGAGGGTGCTCCAGTAACGCATCGCGACCGGATCGCTCTGCATCGCGAACACGGCGTCGACGTCACGGTCCGCGGTTTCACGCAACACCAGGCGCGCGGTCGTCAGGACGGGAAAGCGGTCGGGCCAGTTCATCGCGATCGGGGAGGGCGTGGCGGGGGTGTGGCCTACGCCCCGCTCTTCGCCGCCGCCTTCTTGATCTCGTCGACGTAGTTCATGCGCAGCTCGGCGAGCACCTGGCCGAGCACACGCGCCTCATCCGGCTCGAGGTTCCCTCGGGTGCGGGCCTCGATCGCGCCGATCGTGTCGATGGTGTTCTTGGCGGCCTCGAGGTTCGGTTCGAGCTTGCCGGTCATCGGGTTCATCAGCTTGCCGAGCGCCACCATCGCGGCCTGCTGCAGACCGAGGATCAGTTGGAGGAACAGGGCGGCGTCGCGTGAACGATCGGTATCGGTCATGGCGTCCTCGTCGGGCCCGCGCGGCATGCACCGCGTGAAGCCTAGCTCTTGGGGTCCGGCGCCGGTCTCTTGCCCAGCGTGCGCTTGGCCTCTTCCCACAGTTCATCCATCTCCTCGAGCGTGGACTGGGTGGGCGAGGAGCCGCGCTCGGCGAGCCGGCGTTCGATGTGATGGAATCGGTCGCGGAAGCGGCGCGTGGCGACACGCAGCTCGCGCTCGGGATCGACCTGCAGCTTGCGCGCGAGGTTCACCACCGCGAACAGCAGGTCGCCGACCTCCGCCGCGAGTCTCGGCGTGATGTCGCCCTGCATCTCCTCGGCGATCTCGTCGACCTCCTCGCGCACCTTGGCGAGCGCGCCGCGCGAGTCGGGCCAGTCGAAGCCGACCGCGCCGGCCTTCTCCTGCGTGCGGTAGGCCGCGATCAATGCGGCGAGACCCTTGGGCTGGTCGCCCAGCAGCGAGGCGGGCTTGTCGGTCTCGCCCTTGGCGACCTTCTCGGCCTTCTTGATCTCCTGCCACTGCCGGTACGCGCCCTCGCCGTCCTGCACGCTGGCGTCGCCGTAGACGTGCGGGTGGCGGCGGATGAGCTTCGCCGCGGCCTGCTCGAGCGCGTCGGCGATGCCCACGCCGGCGCGCTCGCCCAGCAGCTCGAGACAGAAGATGGTGAGAAACGCCACGTCGCCGAGTTCCTCGGCGATCGCGGAGGTGTCCCCGTTGGCGATGGCCTCGTTCGACTCGGCCGCCTCCTCGGTGAGATAGGGCGTCATGCTCTCGAGCGTCTGGTCGCGGTCCCACGGGCACCCTTCGGGCCCGCGCAGCCGCCGGCACACGGCGACGAGTTCGGCGAAAGCGAGCTGTTCGCGCGTCGGGTCGATCATGGGCGCAGGATAGCGGAGCCGGCCACCCGGCGCACGAGGGGCGCGCTATCCCGCCGCACGCGGCGCCGGCGGCGGAGATGCCACCTTGCCCGGCTTGCCCATCGTGCGGACCAGCAGTCCCACCGCCACCAGCGCCACGAACAGGCCGAGGAACGGCAGCAGCAGCGCGAACACCGTGCCGAACAGCGCGAGCAGATCCTCGATGAAGGACAGCGCCGGATTCGCGGTGCCCATCGTCGCGATGCTCGAGCCGAGCCGCGTCTTGGCCTTGATGCCGTGCACTCCCAGCGTGAGTCCGCCGAGCACCAGCGCCACGATCTGTCCCCATGGCGTCGGGAACGCCTGCAGCACCACGAACGAGCCCGCGACGCCCGCCACCGGGCGCACCACCGTGCCGATCGCGTCGAGCAGGTGGTCGACCACCGGGATCTTGTCGCCGGCGATCTCCAGCACCGTCGCCAGGCCGAGCGCGACCAGCGCCGGGGTGCTCTGCAGCCACTTCATGTGCTCGTCCGCCGGCCACCAGCCGAAGCGGCCCGCGACACCCAGCGCGAACAACGGCAGGAACGCGCGCAACCCGGTGGTCGCGGCGATCACCACGCCACCCACCAGTGCGAGCGCGAGATGGAACAGGTCGGTATGCGACACCTCATGGCCTCCGGTCGGTTCGAGTGGCCCTTCGCGGCGCGGCGGGTGCCACCTTCGACACCCGCGGGGAATTGCGGGCACGCGGGACGAGGGCTATCCTAGCAGTCTTGCGGACCTCCGACGGGCCCGCCACCGCCCGGGTGGGCCGTGTCACGTCAAGTCTCGCGCCCAGGAGGGGTTGCCGTGCCGATGCCGGTGTCCACTTGGGTCGAGGTCGACCTCGACCGCTTCGCGGCCAACCTGCGCGCGGTGCGGGACACGATCGGTCCCGATCGCGAGATCCTGCTGGTGGTGAAGGCCGACGCCTACGGGCACGGCGCGATCGAGATGGCCGAGGCCGCGGCGGCCGAGGGGGTCTCGCACCTCGGGGTCGCCACGCTGCACGAGGGCATCCAACTGCGCCAGGCGGGGTGCACACTGCCGATCGCCGTGCTCTCGCCGCTGCTTCCGTCCGAGGTGGCCGAAGCGGTGGGGCACCGGCTGGACCCGTCGGTGGGTGATCTCGACTTCGCCCGCGAGTTGTCGGCCGAGGCCGTGCGCGCGGGTCAGCCGCAGCGCTTCCACGTCGAGGTCGACACCGGCATGGGCCGTACCGGTGTGAGCCTCGCCGAGGCCGAGAGCTTCCTGATCTCGGTGACCCGGTTGCCGCAGCTCCGCCTGGCGAGCGTCTACACGCACTTCCCCGATGCCGACGCCGCCGACCTCGCTTTCGCTCACGAGCAGGTGCGTCGCTTCGGCGAGTTCATCGAGCGTCTCGCCTTCGCCGGCATCCGGCCGCCGCGGATCCACGCGTCGAATAGCGCGGGCACGGTGAACCTGCCCGAGGCCGTGTTCGACTGGGTGCGCCCGGGGCTCATCGCCTATGGCCATCGGCCGCCGCACGCCACGCGGACGGTCGCGGTGGCGCCGGTGATGTCCTTCAAGAGCCGCATCGTGCAACTGCGCCGGCACCCCGCGGGCACGCCCATCAGCTACGGCCGCACCTACGTCACGAAGCGCGCGTCACGCATCGGCGTGGTGGCGGTGGGCTACGGGCATGGCTACTCGTGGCTGCTGTCGAACCGCGGGCACATGCTGGTGCGCGGGAGACGGGTGCCGATCGTGGGGCGTGTCACCATGGACCTCACCATGATCGACCTCACCGACGTTCCCGAGGTCGAGGTGGGCGACGAGGTGGTGCTGTTCGGCGAGCAGGGCGACGCCAGGCTCGCCATCGAGGAAGTGGCGAGCGGCAGCGAGACGCTGCCGTACGAGATCATGTGCACCATCGGCAAGCGGGTGACGCGCATCTACGTGCGCGACGGGCGGCCCGTGAAGCTCACCTCGCTGGTGGGCGAGAGCGCCGAGTGGGCGAACCAGGCAGCGGACCATTTTCGCATGCGTGCGGAAGCGCTCGCCGCAGCGAAGGGGCGTGGATGACGGGCGGGATGCGGGCGCGGGGGAGGGCGGCGTGCGGGCGTTCCTGATCGTGCTGGACGGCTGCGGTGTGGGCGAGCTGCCCGACGCGGGCGACTACGGCGATTCCGGCAGTCATACGCTCGGACACGTGGCCGAGGCCGTTGGCGGGCTGCGTCTGCCGAACCTCGAGCGGCTCGGTCTGGGGCGCATCGCATCGATCTCGGGTGTGCGTCCGGTGGTGGATCCGCGCGCCGCGTACGGGCGCATGGCGGAGAAGTCCAAGGGGAAGGACAGCACCACCGGGCACTGGGAGATCGCCGGGCTGGTATCGGCCCAGCCGTTGCCCACCTATCCGCACGGCTTCCCGCTCGATCTGCTCGAGCGCTTCAGCGGGAACACCGGCCGTGGCTGGCTCGGCAATGTCGCCGCCAGTGGCACCGAGATCATCGAGCGGCTCGGGGCCGAGCACCAGCGCACCGGCAAGTTCATCGTGTACACTTCGGCCGACAGCGTGTTCCAGGTCGCCGCTCACGAGACCACCGTGCCGCTCGAGGAGCTGTACGGCGCGTGCCGCAAGGCGCGCGCGTTGCTGACCGGCGGGCACGCGGTGGGGCGCGTCATCGCGCGGCCGTTCGTGGGAGAGCCGGGCGCCTACCGTCGCACTTCGAACCGGCGCGATTTCTCGCTCGAGCCGCCCCGGGACACGCTGCTCGACCGGCTCGTGAAGAAGGGCTGGCCGGTGCTGACGGTGGGCAAGGTGGACGACCTGTTCGCGGGCCGTGGAGTGACCGAGGCCATGCACACGAAGGATAACTCGGAAGGCGAGGACCTCCTCGCCGGACTGGCACGTGCGGGCGGGCGCGGCCTCGTGTGGGCGAACCTGGTCGACTTCGACACCCAGTACGGTCACCGCAACGATCCGGCCGGCTTCGCGCGCTCTCTCGAGCGCTTCGACGAACGGCTGCCCGAGATCCTCGGCCACCTGCGCGGCGACGAGATCGGCATCGTCACCGCCGACCACGGCAACGATCCGACCACCCCGGGCTCCGACCACGCGCGCGAGTACGTGCCGTTGTTGGTCGCCGGACCGCGCGTGCGGGACGGCGTGGCGCTCGGTACCCGTGCGAGCTTCGCCGACCTCGGCGCCACGCTCGCGCACTTCTTCGACGCCGGCCCGCTGCCGGACGGCGTCAGCTTCCTCGAGGAGATCCGCGCGTGAAGCGTGTGACGAAGCGTCCCGTGAAGAGACGCGTGACCCCTGCCCGCCGTGGCCGCAGGCCCGTGATGACCATGCCCGAACTGATGCGCGAGGCGGTGAAGGCGCGCGGCCGCGCCTACGCCCCGTACTCGCGATTCCCGGTCGGCGCCGCGCTGCTGCTCGCCGACGGCACCGTGGTGCAGGGTTGCAACGTCGAGAACGCCTCATACGGGCTCGCGGCGTGCGCCGAGCGCACGGCGATGTGGAAGGCGATCAGCGAGGGCCGGACCGGCTTCGTCGCGATCGCGATCACCGCGCGCGAGGGCGAGGGCGCACCGCCCTGTGGCTCGTGCCGCCAGGTGCTGCACGAGTTCGCGCCGAACCTGCGGGTGGTGTGGCGTGACGCGCGCGGGCGGCTGCGCGAGCGGCCGCTGCACGAACTGCTGCCGAACGCGTTCCGGTTCGCGAGGAAGGGCAACCGATGAGCATCGATCGCGAAGCGCTGGTGGATCTCATCACCCGCAAGGTGATGGAAGAGCTGTCGGGTGGTCATCGCCCCGCGGGTGAGGGCTCGGCGCTGCCGCCGCCGGTCCTCGATCCGTCGCAGCACGACGCCGCGACCTGCGATCGCTGCCGGCTGTGGGGCGTGAACGCGGTGCGCTCGCCCGAGGAGACCCGTGTGCTCGTCGAAGCCGGCGCCTCGCGCGTGGTGGCGACGACCGGATACTGCCCGGCCTCCGACGGTCTCGCGAGCATGATCGACCACACGCTGCTCAAGCCCGACGCGACCCGCGAGGACATCGAGAAGCTGTGCCAGGAGGCGGCGCAGTTCTGCTTCGCTTCCGTTTGCGTGAACCCGAACTGGGTGCCGCTGTGCGCGCAGATGCTGCGCGGCACCGGCGTCAAGGTGTGCACCGTGATCGGCTTCCCGCTCGGTGCGCACATGCCCGACGTGAAGGCCTACGAGGCCCGGCGCGCGGTCGAGCAGGGCGCGACGGAGGTCGACATGGTGATCAACATCGGCGCGCTGAAGTCGCGCGACTACGCACTGGTCGAGAACGACATCCGCGGCGTGGTGCAGGCGGCCGGGAAGGACATCGTGGTCAAGGTGATCCTGGAGACCTCGCTCCTCACCCGCGACGAGAAGGTGATGGGCTCGACGCTGGCCAAGGCCGCCGGCGCCGACTTCGTGAAGACCTCGACCGGGTTCTCGACCGGTGGAGCCACCGTCGAGGACGTGCGTCTGATGCGCGAGACGGTCGGCCCCGACGTCGGTGTGAAGGCCTCCGGCGGCATCCGCACGCCCGAGGACGCACGCGCCATGGTCGAGGCCGGTGCCTCGCGCATCGGGGCCTCGGCGAGCGTCAAGATCGTCCGCGGGGAATCGGGCGGTGGCGGCAAGGGCTACTAGTGGGAGCACTCGACTTCCGTGCGTTCATCCGTGCCAAGCGTGACGGCGCGACGCACTCGCCCGACGAGATCCGTGGGTTCATCCGGGCCTACTCGGCGCGGCAGGTGCCCGACTACCAGGCCAGCGCCTGGCTCATGGCCGCGTTCCTGCGCGGCCTCGACGTGGACGAGACCGCGGCGCTGACCGGCGCGCTCATCGATTCGGGCCGCGTGTTCGAATGGGCCTCGCTCGGTCGTCCGAGCGCCGACAAGCACTCCACCGGCGGGGTCGGCGACAAGGTCTCGCTGCCACTCGCCCCGCTGGTCGCCGCGTGCGGCGTCATGGTGCCGATGGTTTCGGGTCGCGGGCTCGGCCACACCGGTGGCACGCTCGACAAGCTCGAGTCCATTCCCGGCTTCCGCACCACGCTCGACGCCGACGCGATGCGTGCCCAGCTCGATCGCATCGGCGTGGTGATGGTGGGGCAGGGGCCCGACCTGGCTCCGGCCGACGGGCTGCTGTACGCGCTGCGCGACGTCACCTCCACCGTCGAGTTCGAGCCGTTCATCGTCTCGAGCATCGTCAGCAAGAAGATCGCGGAGGGCGCCGGCGCGCTGGTGTACGACGTGAAGTGCGGCAACGGCGCCTTCATGCGCACGCTCGCCGGCGCCACGCACCTGGCGCAGCGGCTGGTCGACACCACGCGCTCCATGGGGCGCGTCGCCAAGGCGATGGTGACCGACATGAGCCAGCCGCTCGGACGCGCGTGCGGCAATGCGCTCGAGGTGCGCGAGTCGATCGAGCTGCTCCGGGGCGGCGGCCCGGCCGACGTGCGCGAGCTGACGCTCGACCTGGCCGCGCGCATGCTCCTGGGCGCGGGCGCCGACGCCACGCTCGAGGCGGCGCGCGCGCGCGCGGCGAACGTGCTCGATTCGGGCGCGGCCTACGAGCGGTTCGTGGCGATGGTCGAGGCGCAGGGCGGACGTGCGGCCGAGGTGGCCGAGCGCGACGGGCTGGCGCGGGCCGCGATGGTCACCCTGGTCACCGCGCCCCGCGCCGGCACGCTCGCGGCGGTGGACACCTTCGGGCTCGGCGAGCTGCTGGTGGCGATCGGGGCCGGCCGCCGCGCGAAGGAGGACGCCATCGATCCGGCGGTCGGCGTGGTGGTGCACGCGCGCGTCGGGGACACGCTGGCGAAGGGCGCGCCGCTCGCCGAACTGCACCTCGCCGGCCCCGACGGCGAGGCCGTGGCGCGCGCCGAGGCGTGCTTCACGATCGGCGACGAGCGGGTGGCCGCCCCCGCGCTGACGCTCGCGACCATCGACTGAGCCCGCCGCGGCGGCTCGGGCGAACGTGGCCGGTCGTCGGGTGACCGGGAAGCTTCAGCGCGGCGCGTGGATCCCCGGTGGGGCCGGGGGGCCGGTCTGCTGCTCGGTGTCGTCGCCCTGTCCGTTGGCGGGGGTGGGTGGTTCGCCCGGCTGCGGCTGCCGCAGGGGCGCACCCGGGTGCGAGGTGCACAACTCGGTCGGCTCCGAGCCCTCCTCGAACATCTCGGTGGTCACGCTCGGGCATTCGACCGTGGCGAGCATGCCGGTCTCGGCGCAGATCTCCCGCGATTGCATGCCGGCCGGCATCGGGAAGTCCTCGATCGGCTTGCCGCGGGTGGCGCCGATCATGAAGTCGGTCCACGCCGGCAGCGCCGCGCGCGCGCCGGTCATGCCGTTGCCGATGGTCCGCTTCTGGTCGTAGCCGACCCACACACCGCACGTCAGGCTCGGCGTGAAGCCCACGAACCACGCATCCATGTAGTCGTCCATGGTGCCGGTCTTGCCGGCGGCGGGGTTGAGGAAGCCGCGCGCGCGCGCCGGATAACCGGTGCCATGGTCGACCACGCTCTGCAGCATCGAGGTCATGACCGAGGCGGTCGCCTCGGACAGCACCTCGGTGGGGTGCGGCGAGTTCTTTTCGAGCACCGTGCCGTTCTTGTCCTCGACCTTGAGGATGGTGAGCGGGTCGTTGCGGAAGCCGCGATCGGCGAACACGCCGTAGGCGGTGACCAGGTCGAGCAGCGTGACCTCGCTCGATCCGAGCGCGAGGGAGAGGTTCTGCCCGAGCGGGGTTCGGATGCCCATGCGTCGCGCGTAACTCGACACCATCGAGGTGCCGACCTTGCGCAACAGCTTGATCGCCGGGACGTTCACCGACTGCTGCAGCGCGTAACGCAGCGTGATCGGACCGCGATACTTGTTGTCGTAGTTGTGGGGCGAGTAGGGCTGCCCGTTGCCCCCCGGGAAGGTGACCGGTTCGTCCACGATGACGTCGGTGGGATGGAAGCCGTTGTCCATCGCCGCCGTGTAGACGAACGGCTTGAATGCCGAGCCCGGCTGCCGCATGGCCTGCGTCGCGCGGTTGTAGTTGCTGTGGTTCCAGTCACGCCCACCGACCATCGCGCGCACGTAGCCGGTGCGCGGATCGATCGCCACCAGCGCGCACTGCAGATAGGGGGTGCGGCCGTTGGCACGCGCCACCGAGTCGCCGGGGCCGGCGACGAAGTTGGCGTGCGTCGCCCGGGCGCGGGTGTCGGTCTCGAGCTGCGTGAGCTGCTTCTCCATCGCTTTCTCGGCGATCTGCTGCAGGTCCATGTCGAGCGTGGTGTAGACCTTGAGGCCACCCTCGTAGACCGCGTTCGAGCCGTACTTCTCGTCCAGGTGAAGCCGTACCAGCTCCATGAAGTAGGGGGCCAGCTCGTTGCTGTACTTGATCGGCGTGACGCCGAGTGGGCTGGACACCGCGTTCTGATATTCGATCGGCGAGATGGCCTTGGTGACGAGCATGTTGCGCAGCACCTTCTCGCGTCGCGCACGCGCCGCGTCGGGCCGGCGGCGCGGCGAGTAGAGGCTGGGATTGGCGGGCAGACCGGCCAGCAGCGCGCACTCGGACAGCGTCAGCTCGCGCACCGGCTTGTTGAAATAGGTCTTGGCGGCCGCCTCGACGCCGTAGGCGCCCTCGCCGTAGTAGATCTGGTTGAAATACATCTCCAGGATCTGGTCCTTCGAGTAGTTCCGCTCGATCTCGATCGCGAGTGCGACCTCCTTGAGCTTGCGGTCGAAGGTGCGCTCGTGCGACAGGAAGACGTTGCGCGCCAGCTGCTGGGTGATGGTGCTGCCGCCCTGGGCGCGGCGCAGGTGCACGACGTCTGTCACCGCCGCGCGGGCGATCCCCCACAGGTCGATGCCCCAGTGCTGGTAGAAGCTACGGTCCTCGGTGGAGAGCGCCGCGTTGATCAGGTGCCGCGGGATCTGCTTGAGCGGGACCTGGGAACGGTTCTCCTTGAAGAACTCGTGGATGACCCGGCCCTTGCAGTCATAGACCAGGGTCTTGACCGGTGGCTGCATGGTGGTGAGCGCCTCGGGAGAGGCGAGGTCCTTGCGCAGCCACTGCACCACGCCGAACACCACCCCGGCCATCCCGAACACGGCGATGACGACGACGGTGAAGAAGAGCTTCCAGGGGAAGCGGCGAGCGGCCCGGACCGCGTGGTCGGGGATCTCGGGCAGGCGAGGGATGGCGTCACTCACGCCGCCGAGACTAGGTGGGCGGGAGGGAGGGAGGCAAGTCACTTCGGGCCCGTGTCCGAGGCTCGTGAAGTCGAAAGCCACCGGTGCCGTTACGGCCCGCTTCCGGCTCCGCCGCTCGCCACACCCGCGGGCCGGCGAGGCAGCGCTTTCCGCAAGGCGGTTGCCGCGCCGCGGTGCGCTCCGTAGTATCGCGCGACCGCAGTTCGCCACAGGCCCGCGAGAGGCGCACCGCCATGCTGACCCCGGAACGACAGCACGAGACCCTGCTGCGAGGCGTCGAGGAGATCCTCCCCGAGGGCTCGCTCCTCGAGCGGTTGAAGCTGGCGGCCAGGGAGGGGCGGCCATTGCGCGTGAAGCAGGGTTTCGACCCGACCGCTCCCGACATCCATCTCGGTCACACGGTCGGGCTGCGGAAACTCCGCCAGTTCCAGGACCTCGGGCACCAGGTGGTGCTCATCGTCGGCGACTACACCGGCATGGTGGGAGACCCGAGCGGTCGCAGCAAGACGCGCCCCCAGCTCACCGAGGACGAGGTGGACCGGAACGCGGTCACCTACCTGGAGCAGTTCTACAAGGTGCTCGACAGCGCCCCGGCGGCGCCGCGGCTGCCGGTGGAGGTGCACAAGAACGGCGAGTGGTTCAGCCGCATGCGCTTCATGGACGTGTTGCGTCTGGCCGGGCGCTACACCGTGTCGCAGCTGCTCGAGCGCGACGATTTCGCCAAACGGTTCGCGGCCGGGCAGCCGATCGGGGTGCACGAGCTCATGTACCCTCTCATGCAGGGTCACGATTCGGTCGAGATCCGGGCCGACGTCGAGCTGGGAGCCACCGAGCAGAAGTTCAACCTCATCGTGGGACGCGAGTTGCAGCGGTTGGCCGGACAGGCGCCACAGGTGGTGCTCACCCTGCCGGTCCTGCCGGGACTCGACGGCATGCAGCGCATGAGCAAGAGCCTGGGCAACTACATCGGTGTCACCGACGCGCCGGGGGAGATGTTCGGCAAGGTGATGAGCCTGCCCGACACCGCGATGCCGCTGTACTGGCGTCTCGTCACCGACGTGGATGACGCCGGGCTGGAGGCCGTGCTGCTCGAGCTGGCGGATCCGGCCGTGAACCCCATGACGGTCAAGAAGCGGCTCGGCGAGCGCCTCGTCACGATGTACCACGGCGCGGCCGCGGCGGCGCCGGCGCGGGCGGATTTCGAGACGCAGTTCAGCCGCCGCGAGATACCCGAACACCTCGCGGAGTTCGATCGTGAGGCGGTGCTGGCGGCGCGCGGACACGTCGAGACCGCGGGGATCATCGAGATGCTCATGGCCAGCGGGATGGCCGACACGAAGAGCGCGGCGCGACGATTGGTGCAGCAGGGGGCGGTGAGCCTCGATGGGGCGAAGATCGCGGCCGTGGACCAGGGGGTCGATCTCGACGCCGAGCACGTGCTGCGCGCGGGACGAAAGATGATGCGGTACGTCCCTTCGCGAGGCGTCTGAAGCCCGTCCCGGCCTTGATCCATGCGATCCAAACGCATGCCGCCGGGCCCGCGCCCGGACACCGGATGGCCCCGTGCGGAAGCGGGGACTGGGTCCTGAAGGCCGGCCGGGGCGCACGGGGGCGATCCCGGTGCCATCCGAGGGGATGCGCGAGACCGCCCGGGCGGGGCCCTCGGGAGCCCCGTTGCGCGCGGTGCAATGCGAGCTAAGTCTTTTGTTTGCAATGTGCGACAGGACTTTGAGAAGAAGTGCTCAAGGCCGGGTTGACACCATCGGGGCCCGCGCCTATATTGCCTCTGCCGCAGGAAAGTAGCCCCTCCGAAATAAAGTCGTTTGACTTCCTTTCGCACGAAGGCTAGATTCCGCGTCCGCCTTTTCCAACGGAGAAGGCGATTGATTCAACTCGCTCTTTGAAAACCGAATAGCGCACGTGACTTCGAAAGCCCGCGCGAGGTCCCGATCCTGTGTCGTTCGCGACCCAGGTGAGGGTTCAATTCCTTGCAATTGATCCATGTGGGCGAGCGCGAGCTCGCACGCATGTTTCTCCGTAAATTTTCTACCACGGAGAGTTTGATCCTGGCTCAGAACGAACGCTGGCGGCGTGGATTAGGCATGCAAGTCGAACGCGAAAGAGGGGGCAACCCCTCAAGTAGAGTGGCGAACGGGTGAGTAACGCG
>Ga0315273_10002341_pt1 | contig 22341 bp, 12 predicted proteins | sample YL17G02_0_MG_FD_205753 | JGI IMG/M metagenome (GOLD analysis project Ga0315273, IMG submission 205753) | Sediment microbial communities from Yellowstone Lake, YNP, Wyoming, USA - YL17G02_0 | ecosystem: Environmental > Aquatic > Freshwater > Lake > Sediment | place: USA: Wyoming | collected...
CCGGACAAAGTTCAGGAGAATGTCTGCCTTCACGCTGAAAAAACCACCCGACATGGCGTCTGGCGCCAGACCAAAGCAGAGCACCTCATGCCAACGATTTAACCTTCCGGTTCGCTCTGCAAACGCAGCGCCATCGGTGTAGAAATCTGGGGTCGGCTTGGCAGTAGCTCCCACGTGGATACCCTCACAGGACGGACATGACTTCATAGCGATCCTTCGGCAGAATCCCGAGCATACTTGAGCAGGGGTGTCGACGGCCTCAGCTGAATCACAACCATCAGTGCTTTCCCCGGATTTCAACCTCGGAGAGAAACTGTATGTGAGTTCAGCGCGTTACTGGAAGTGCCCGACCCCAAGATTCACCCAAGATTCACGATCATCAGAAGCCCGTGATCCACGATATATAGAGAATGTTGCCAGCACGGATCATCGTATAAGTCGATGTCGTCGACGCTGTAGTCGCCGCGTTAACTGGAGAGAACCTGTACGTCGCCATCGTCGAATCCGGCACCGTCTGACTAAATGTACAAGTACCCGACGTAGCCCCAGTCACAATCAGCGTGTAAGCACCACCTTCGAGGGTGTTAGCCAGTGTAATCGCACCACAGCTTGCCGACGTGTACTGGACGTTTCCGTTGTTCCAATCAATCGAGGTCGATGAACCAGCATTGAACACCGTCGAAAGAATCTGACCGCCGTTGACCGTCAACTTAGTATTTGGACTGGCGGTACCGATCCCGACGTTACCGGCCGGCGTGATGGTCATGGAAGTCGCAAGAGTGTTCGCCGTAGCTCCCGACCCACCTACTGGAGCGGTCTGGAAGATGATCGCACCGGACCCGCCAGTACCCGTACCGTTGCTGGCTTGAATGGTGAGGTTGGAACCAAAGATGTTGGAGCCGGTGGCGTTGGCACCGCGTATGGTCGCGGCACCCGGTGTCGCCGAGGCTTCGCCTGCTCCAAACACCGACGTAGCACCAGCAACGTGCAGCATACCGGCCGGCACTGAGGTGCCGATCCCGACGTTGCCGGCAGAGGTAACCGTCATTCGCGTGGTCATAGTGCCGCCGCTATTCGCCGTAAGGAATTTGAAATAGCCACCGGTGTTGGGACCAGTCGTATCCGCTCCCCAATCAATTTCTGCCCTCTGCGCCCCTGCAGCACTAAATGGAATCCAGCCACCATTGCCAGAGGCCGTGCCAGAAGCGTTAAAGGTTGCCATCGATGGCCACGATCCTGGCGCCTCGACGCTGAGGATAGATCCTGGCGAGGTCGTGCCAATCCCGACGTTGCCGCCGGAGAGCACGAGTTGATTGGACCCCGCAACCAAACCATTAACCGGTAGGTTCAACACCCCAGTCATCGTCGACCCAGAAATCGCCACATAGTTTGACGGAACGAACGTCGAAGCTATATTGACGCTACCAGAGCCGTTTGTGATCGAGATCCCACTCCCAGCAGTCAGTGTTGCCAACGTGTAGTTGGTACCGTTACCGATCGCGATCTGACCATTCGTCGGCGTGGAAGAAAGTCCAGTACCGCCATTGCCAATCCCAAGCGTGCCGGTCACACCGGTCGTCAACGGCAAACCAGTCAAGTTAGTCGCCACACCACTTGCAGGAGTGCCAAGCGCCGGCGTCACGAGCGTCGGGCTGTTCGACAACACGACGCTACCCGTGCCAGTCGACGTCGTGGTACCCGTACCGCCATTCGCAACCGGCAGCGTGCCAGACACCGCAGCGGCCGAGCTCAGATTTACGGAGCTAAACACTGGCTGATTCGAGCCGTTGACCGTCATCACCTGATTTGGTGCACCAGTGACGCCCGAAAGTGCTCCAGCGCCCGCGCCGATGACGACGCCGTTATTGGTGATCGTCGTCGCACCGGTACCACCGTTGACTACCGACAACGTGCCGCTGCTGATCAATGCTGCGGAAATCGACGGCAGATCAGCGCTCACCAGGGTCGTCCCTGCCGTGACTCGCCCTTTGGTGTCAACCGTCACTTTTGTATAGTTGCCAGCGCCAACACCCGTGGTGGATAGCGTCGGGTTCGGATAGCTACCAGCCAAGTCGCCACCGGCAGAACCAGTCGGACTACCGCCGGTACCACTGACCCAGCTAAACGATCCAGAGCCGTTGGTTGTCAGCAACTGCCCAGACGTACCGTCGGCCGTTGGCAACACCCAAGTGACAGAAGCAGCCAGGGCATCCGGAGCTTTTAAATTTAAAGCGAAGGTGTTCGCACCGTTGTTTAGAGTCAGTAGATTGGACGCGGCGCCCGTACCTTTGACGATCAAGCCGCCAGTCGTCGAAATCGCACCAGAGGCGATCGTCCCTGTCGTGTTGATAGAGGTCGTGCCGGTGATCAGCGAGGCGCCGTTGATCGTGCCCGAAGTGATGACTGGACTGGTCAACGTTTTGTTGGTCAAAGTGTCGGTCGTGGCGCGACCCACCAGCGTGTCGGTTGCCGTCGGTAAAGTCAAAGTACCGGTGTTGACGATCGAGCTGATCAACGGCGCAGTCAGGGTCTTGTTCGTCAACGTTTCAGCAGCGGTTTCGGTCACCACCACGCCTGAAGTCGGAAAGGTTGCCGACGAGTTGACGCCCGTACCACCGTTGGCCGTGGCCAAGGTACCCGAAGTAATCAAAGCCGCCGAATGGGCTGGAAGATCCGCACTAGCAAGCGAGGTGCCCGCGGTAACGCGGCCTTTAGCATCAACCGTGACTTTCGTGTAAGACCCTGCGCCAACCCCGGTTGGTGCCAGAGTCGCCGCAGCCGAGCCAGGCCCCGAGGCCGTCAGGTCACCGGTGAGTGCCGTGATGTAGTTACCGGCCGCTTGTTTAGCCGAAAACGCCGCGTATTCGGCATTCGAGATCAAACCAGCAAGGACGCTGGCACTAGAAGCCAACGGGATACTAAATGTATGAACGTTAGATCCTGAGTTGATCGCTGGAACCGTGCCAGTTGCATCCAAGGCGAAGGTCTGCGTACTGCCCGATTGTCCATTGAGGCTGGTCAAACCAGCACCTGATACGCCGAGCGTTTGGGCGGCTGATCCGTCCCAGTATTTCATCTGGTTGGTGGCCGAGTTAAACCAGATCTTGCCTTTATCTGCAGCAACCAATCCAGCAGGATCGACGCCGTAAGTACCAAGACCCAGTGTTTTCGAAGCTGCCATGGCCATGTTACCGATGCTGGTCAAGTCTTGGGTACCGATGTTCCAAGGACCGGTAAGCGGCGTACTACCATCCTTTTTGACCATCAACGAAGCGTCAGCCGTCGCGGCGATGGTGATCGTTCCAGCCGCATTGGATACGTTGAGACCGGTGCCACCGACGAGGTTCGACAGGGTGTAACCAGCGCCGTTACCGACGAGGATTTGTCCGTTGGTTGGGGTTGCAACTAAACCGGTACCACCGTTGGCCAAGGAAAGGGTGCCAGCAATCGCCCCAGCTTGGGACAGATCGATTGCGCCAAATGCAGGGACACCACCACCGGTGGGCACACGCAAAACTTGGGCCGAGGTACCAGCCGCGGTCGTGAGGAGGTTGCTAGACGAGTTACCGAGAACGACACCGTTCGTGGTAAACGAAGCCGCACCGGTACCACCGTTTCCAACCGGCAAGGTACCAGCGATCAGCGCAACAGGTACCGCAGGAAGATCACCGCTCACCAGGGTGCTACCTGCTGTCACTCGGCCTTTGGTGTCGACGGTCACTTTGGCATACGCGCCACCGCTGACACCAGTGGTGGATAGCGTAGGGTTGGGATAAGTCCCAGCTAAGTCACCACCAGCAGCACCGGTCGGAGACCCGTTACCACTCGTGGCCCAGCTAAACGAACCGGACCCGTTGGTCGAAAGCACCTGACCAGAGGTACCATCGACCACTGGCAAGATCCAAGTCACGGATGAAGCCAAGGCATCCGGAGCCTTGATATTTACGGCGAAGGTGTTGGCACCATTGTTCAGGGTGACCAGGTTAGAAGCAGCACCGGTACCTTTGACGATCAGACCGCCAGTCGTCGAAATCGCACCCGATGCGATCGTCCCGGTTGTGTTGATGGAGGTCGTGCCGGTAATCAACGAAGCGCCGTTGATTGTGCCCGAAGTGATGACTGGGCTGGTCAATGTTTTGTTGGTCAAGGTGTCAGTCGTCGTGCGACCCACCAGTGTGTCAGTAGCGGTCGGCAACGTTAAAGTACCAGTGTTGACGATCGAGCTGATCAACGGCGCAGTCAGGGTCTTGTTCGTCAACGTCTCAGCAGCGGCTTCGGTCACCACCACGCCTGAAGTCGGAAAGGTTGCCGACGAGTTGACACCCGTACCACCGTTGGCCGTGGCCAAGGTACCTGATGTAATGCTCGAAGCAGAATGAGCCGGAATATCTGACGCAGCCAACGAGGTAGCAGCAGTGACTCGGCCTTTGGCGTCGACTGTTACCTTCGTGTAAGACCCAGCGCCCACGCCAGTTGGCGCCAAGGTCGCGGAGGCTGATCCAGGCCCCGAGGCCGTCAAGTCACCAGTAAGCGCAGTGATATAGTTACCAGCAGCTTGTTTAGCGGAGAAGGCAGCGTAGTCGGCATTAGAAATAAGACCGGCTGTGACGCTGGCAGCCGATGCCAGCGGGATACTAAACGTATGAACGTTAGATCCCGAGTTGATCGCTGGAACCGTGCCAGTTGCATCCACGGCAAAGGTCTGCGTACTACCCGATTGGCCATTCAGACTGGTCAAACCAGCGCCCGATACGCCGAGCGCTTGGGCGGCAGAGCCGTCCCAGTATTTCAGTTGGTTCGTCGCCGAGTTAAACCAGATCTTGCCTTTATCCGCCGCAACCAACCCGGCAGGATCGACGCCGTAAGTACCAAGACCCAGGGTTTTCGAGGCAGCCATGGCCATGTTACCGATGCTGCTCAAGTCTTGAGTACCGATGTTCCAAGGACCGGTGAGCGGCGTCGTGCCATCTTTTTTCACCATCAACGACGCATCTGCCGTCGCGGCGATGGTGATTGTGCCAGCCGCATTGGTAACGTTCAGTCCGGTGCCGCCGACGAGGTTTGACAGCGTGTAGCCAGCGCCGTTACCGACGAGGATTTGTCCGTTGGTTGGGGTTGCGACTAAGCCGGTACCGCCATTAGCAAGGCCGAGCGTGCCAGAGACCGCACCGCTTTGCGACAGATCCATCGCACCGAAGGCAGGAACGCCGCCGCCTGTGGGTACGCGCAAGATCTGCGCCGACGTACCAGCAGCAGTGGTGAGTAAGTTGCTGGAGGCGTTACCGAGAACAACACCATTCGTGGTAAACGTCGCAGCACCAGTACCACCGTTGCCAACCGGCAAAGTGCCAGCGATCAGCGCAACAGGTACCGCAGGAAGATCACCGCTGACCAGCGTGCTACCAGCAGTCACACGACCTTTAGTGTCCACGGTCACTTTGGCATAAGCGCCACCGGTGACGCCCGTAGTAGACAGCGTTGGGTTTGGATAGGTCCCAGCTAAGTCACCTGCTGCAGCTCCACTTGGAGCACCACCACTTGCGCTGGTGGTCCAGCTAAATGAGCCCGAGCCGTTCGTCGAAAGCACTTGACCCGAAGTACCGTCGGCCATTGGCAAGACCCAGGTCACGGAAGCGGCCAAGGCATCTGGAGCCTTTAAATTGACCGCGAAGGTGTTTGCACCGTTGTTTAGAGTGAGCAGATTCGACGCAGCACCGGTACCTCGGACGGTCAAACCGCCAGTCGTCGAGATCGCACCCGCCGCGATCGCGCCGGTGGTGTTTACGGAGGTCGTGCCCGTGATCAGCGAGGCGCCGTTGATGGTACCGGAGGTAATGACCGGGCTAGTCAACGTTTTGTTGGTCAAGGTATCGGTGGTGTTGAGGCCCACCAAAGTGTCGGTGGCGGTCGGTAAGGTTAACGTACCGGTGTTGACGATCGAGCTGATCAACGGCGCGGTCAGAGTCTTGTTCGTTAAGGTCTCTGTTGCAGCTTCGGTGACGACCACACCAGTAGCAGGAAAGGTCGCCGTCGAGTTGACACCCGTACCACCGTTGGCCGTGCCCAAGGTGCCGGAGGTGATGATCGCAGCGGAAAGTGATGGAATATCCGAGGCAGCAAGAGAGGCACCCGCCGTGACGCGACCTTTGGCGTCAACCGTGACTTTCGCATATGACCCAGCGCCGACGCCGGTCGGAGCTAGGGTTGCTGCGGCAGAACCTGGACCTGCTGCCGTCAAATCACCGGTGAGTGCCGTGATATAATTTCCTGCAACTTGTTTAGCCGAAAAAGCAGCGTAGTCGGTATTAGAAATCAGACCGGCGGTAACGCCGGCGCCAGACGCCAGCGGGATACTTAAAGTATGGGTGTTGGTAGCGGAGTTAATCGCCGGTGCAGTACCGGTCGCGGTGACATCAAAATTCTGCGTGGCACCGACCATGCCGTTCAGGCTGGTGAGTCCAGCGCCAGACACGCCGAGTGCTTGAGCGGCAGAACCATCCCAATACTTCAATTGATTGGTGGATGAGTTAAACCAGATCTTGCCTTTATCCGCCGCAACCAGGCCGGTCGGATCTACGGCGTAGGTACCTAGCCCTAAGGTTTTCGATGCAGCGAGGGCCATATGACCGACGCTGCTCAAATCCTGGGAGCCGACATTCCACGGTCCGGTGAGCGCTACACTACCGTTGCTCTTCAAGAAGTTTGTATCGACGTAGCCCTTAGTCGCAGCATCCGTCGCGGCACTCGGAGTCGCCAGGTTGGTCAGCGTGTTGGCGCCCATGTTTAGGACCCCAGACATCGTACTGCCGTTCTTACTTAGCATGTTGGTAAAGCTGAGATAGTCCGAAGCAGAGATAAAACCAGGGCTCACACTAGACGCTTGCGATAACGAGATCACAGGTGTCGTGGCATTGTTTGACACCGAAATAGGTGCCGATCCGGTTACCAACGTCACACTACCACTACCACCTCCACCGCCAACCGTCTGCGGCACCCAATTCGTGCCATCAAACACCAACGATTGACCCTGTTGCGGCGTCTGCGAGCTGATCGTCCGGTTATTAATCTGCGTCGCTGAGCTTGAAGGCGTCCCCCAAACAAGATTACCGGCGCCGTCCTTGGTTAAAAACTGACCGTCTGCAGGGATGGAAGTCGTCGACAAGGTTAAGTTGCCGTTGCTATCAAAGGTCAAGGTCCGTGCATCGATTGGAATCCTTAACGCATAGGGCGTCGCAAGAAACTGCTGCCGCGGATAAACCTTACCACGTGCCGTCACTTCGATATAAACCGGCGAGCTACCGTCGCCAAACACCTGCATCATCTGCTGGGGCTTCAGCACCATATTGATTTGAAAGACCCCTTGAGCCAACGGGGTGCCGGGAAAGTCCAGAGAGCCGCCGAGCTGATTGCCACCGGACCCGCTATTCCAAAATTTGATGGTGATGTCGACCGGCCCATCCAAAGGCTTGCCGTGCAGGTTGGTCACTCGGCCGCTATAAGACAGCGCTTGATTATTGGCCAAGGCGGACGAACCGAGCGAGCTCCAGACGACTAGGGCGAGGACCCAAAGCCGCCTTCGTTGCCAAGTAATTTTAAGCTGACTCAACATAGAAGGCCTCATGCAAACGGCAGCTACCTGCCCATTTCTTGCCCTCTAGGATCGGTTTTCTAAAGAAAACCTTAAGTAACTATTTTAAATTATCATGCAACAATATAAACATTAATAGACTATATGAATCAACCGATACATGACCATCTTTCGGCGCCAAGTATAAATACCTTGAGCCAAAAATAATAATAAATATAAACAACTTAAATTACTACCAAATCACCCGACGTCGGATCCAAATGATCACTCCAAATCTTGCCTCACCTGTTCACAACCCCGACGAAGCCTGTACTCAGCTCATAGTCACCATTAGAGACAAAGATCCCCGTAACCTTAGAAACCTCCCCCTGATAGCCCTCGTGCTGCTCCTCATTGTTACCAAAGCCGGCGTAAGCGCGAGTAAAGTAATTAAAATCCTGCATGGTGACCTGTTCCTTCGCGTCCTTAAGGCTAGACGCCTCGTTCACATTCAACAAAAGTTTGTTTTCACCGTAGCTGAACTTGCCGTCAAAGCTCGGATCCAGTGGGTAGATCGTCAGCGTAAAATCATAGCCATTGGACGTCAGCCCCCAGGACGGCTCCTCCGCCGCCGACGCATCGTCCAAGCCAAACGCCCCCGCCGCGGTTTTAATCAACGAAAAGCCCGTCGTCGTGTTGACCAACTCGAGTGGTGAGCTGGGCGACACCTTAGAGCTATCGATCTTTAAGGTAATGACGCCGCGCGTCTGGATAAAATTACGTGCTGCTTCCAAGGCACCGGGAAGATCGACAGGTATCCCTTTGGCGTTCTTTTTGTCTGCCGCGAGGATCGTGCCGAGGTCGCTACCTTTGACTTTGATATTCTGCTTTTGGCAACCCGGCTGCAATGCTATGACCGCGGCAACCCCGAAAGTGAGGGCTACCTGCTCAAAAGATTTAATGTTTATCGTTGAACGTCGCATCGCACATGCCTCGCCAAGGGTCGTCGCAAATGGACTCACCCTGGTTAGGTCGGCATCATCTGCGGAGAACTTTAGCTAAAACTGCGCAAATGCGGATCATGATCTCTTGTATTGGGTAGTTACGCCCTGACGCGAAAGCGCCAGGGAACCACCCTGAGCCATAAGCCAAGGCTCCCGATTGAACCATTTCGACGTTCAAGCAGGACCTCACGCCAGGCACATCAGGCGATGGCTTTGCTGCATAAATCCTGTCCTCTTGCCTTCCCGCCCTCCCAGTTTTTGGGCACCGGCTTTATTCCGCGCAACTGGGAGGGCGGGAAGACGGGAGAGCTCACCCAGGACAGGCAGTATCACCTCGCTTACTGTGTGGGAGAGCGCCGACCGCCAGTGGAGCGACCGCAAAGCTGCCGCAGCAGACGAGCCTTACGGTCATGTTAAGGGGAGTCAGATGGTCCGCGGCATGAGCTTTGCTTTTGGCCTTGGCGTGGCACCGTAGCCCTGCGGAGCCCGAAGGTTTGCTCAGCTCGGTGTTGGTTGTGAGCGGCGCACAAAATCCTGCCGTTAGCGACGGATGTTTCGCCGCCCAGGGCGAACGGTTCGATGTGGTCTAGCTCTAAGAAAGTACTGGCCTCGCAGCGACGACCGCCGGCGCTAACAAACTCGCAGCGACCGCCGGAGCGCAGCCACACGTCACCGCGCACGTCGGCGGGTACGTAGCGGCTGCGCACCTTTGCCGTAACTTCCACCGGTGATGGTGCACAGGCGCCTGTGGCCTCGGCCTCCACCTGCTTGCTCAGCACCTCGTGCCCCCTGGGACTGCCATTCGTAGCGACCACAGTTGGGTCGGTCGCTGCAGCTTTTTTGGCCTCGCGCTGGGCCTGCCGCTTGGCCCGGCGGGCAGCCTTTTGCATGGGATCACGTTTTTCAATCAGAGCCGCAAGCGCCTCACCAAAGAGATCCGACAGAGAGCCGGCCTTGCCCAGATGCGCAAGAAGTGACTTGGCGTGCTCGATCTGTGCCGCGAGTTCGCCGCTGGCCTCGAAGCGGATCACGACGCGTCTCGGCCGGGTCGGCTGGGGATCGGGTATCGAAAGTCCATCTCGAACGGACCCAGCAAGCTGGGCTTGAGCGACAGCCTGCGGTGGTTGTTCTGGTGGTTCGGTCATGGCCACCGGATTTTTCGGCCGCTCGGCATCGTCGGCAATCGGCGGCGGCGTGGGTGAATCCGGAAACCTGAGCATGCTGTCCGGACTGGTCGTTACCGGCTCGACCATAGGCGAGATCACCCGAATCTGATCTTTAACCTGTGGCGTCGGCTTGTCGTTCCAGGCAGCGATCAAGGCCTCGATCTCGCGTTTGGTTTTGCCGCAGGCCAACTCCAGCCGTTGCTCGGCATGCTCTCCGGTTAAATAACCGGCAATCATCCCGATGGCCGTCGTATGGATAGCACCGCTGGCCAGCAGAGCGTAAATTTGCGGGTATCTTTGTGCGGCACGCGCCGAAGAGATGTAGCGCGATGCGCTCCCTTCCGGGAATTTTAGCTCCTTTGTGCAGTAGACGAATAGGCTGCTGTAACCAAGTTCCAGGTAGAGTCGCCGCGTGTCAACCTCCGTCAGATAAGGCAGCAGCCGCACTTCATTCGTGCGCAGGTCCTGGGCCAGGCCAGCCAGTTTTTGTAATATCGCGGCGCCACCTAATGTGGGGCAGGCTACATTGAGCGCCGTGGCTGCTGACATCATAAGCAACTCCAAACACATAAGTGATTAGTTATAGCGCCGTTGGACGCCAACGGTGCAGTCATATCACGGGTTTTTTTGACCCAGTTTTTCGCCAAAATGGCGCGTTTTTTCACCTGCCACCGCTCACGGCATCGGCCGCTGTGCCAAGCGGCTTTGGCGAGCCCGCGCTGCGACTTCTAGGGGGCGACTATGCGGCTGTCTTGATCAGAGGTGGTGGGCAAAAAATTGCAGTCGCAAAGCTGTCAAGTGACTTCTTTCTTTTTAGTTACTTAGTGCTTCGTCCTAAAGCACCGAGCCCAGCATGTGCCAGCATCCTCAACTTCCACCGGTGGAAGTCAGGCGCCTGGGTACACGCTAACAGGGGCGTCCGGCCCATCCCCCAACAATCGGGAGGCGCCGACGCCCCAGGCAACGCACTCTACCAAGCGCGCTCATCCATCAGTTACTCAAAACACCCTCCTCAGGCTTTTCACCCGCGGCCCGAACCTCATCGGCGTCTTTCGCCTTCTTGTCACCAACCAAATTTTTCAAAAACCCACCTTTGCCCGAGCTATCAGCGATTTTAATTTTAGTCGCCCGCACCGTCGACGGTTTGCCAATCGTCAGTCGCAGGACCCCGTCCTTGTGCTCCGCAACAAGCCCCTCGGCCGTGATGCCATCCGGCAAAGTAAACACCTGTTGAAACTTGCCGTGCCGTCCGCGAATCGCCCTGCCTTCGCATTTACGCTCGCCAGATACGACCAAACGATTTCCCGTTAGCTCGATATTCAAATCGTCGCGCTGCACACCTGGGATATCGAAGCTCAACACATAATGATCATCGACCTCTTGAAGGTCATAAACCGGAGCAAACTCGACCTCACTCTGCGCCCAAGACTCCGGCGCCTTTGTCTGCGCAGCCGCTTGTGTTTCAAGTAAATCGTCGAGCTGACGGAGCAGCGGACGCCAGAGTCCATAGGTGGTTGGTTCGAGGCTACGTGAAAAAACTTGCAACATAAACCTTCTCCTTTGCTAGTTTACTATCGCCGACCAGCATCCAGACAGGATGCCCTCCTGCTCTTAAGGTGTGTCGACCTCATGAGTTGTCAAGGCCCGCAGCGACTCAAACTAGATATCCCGAATGACATCGAAGCCCTTGAAGGAACCCACGACAGCAAAAGCATAAATCTTAAGGGATGGATGGGCCGCCTTGAGTTTGCAAGCAATGGCCTGCATCGTTGCATTGCTGCCGATGGCATCATCTATCATCAGGACTGAATTGAGCTTGCGCAGGGTCAGCGGCGATTCGGAGATGTGATTCGTCAACCTCGCATTGTTCAACCTCTGGTCTAGCTCGCTGATGGACTTTTGTGGCACGACATCACCGGCCACGACCTTGACGATGCCAACCTGCTTAACCGCGAGATGAACGGATCGCTTCAAAATATCTTGAAGTGCATAGTTTCTTCGGATGGTGTGTGGCACCCAGATGCAGCCATCGCATTGAAGCGTCGCGACCAACTTTGGCAATGAGACTTGCAGCAGCGAGGCCAATTCGTTGATATAGGGAAGGGACGATTCCTCACCAACCTTCGCCTTTTGCACCGTCAGACCTAAAAGAGTTTTGCCAAATTGTGGTAATGAATAGAAATCCTGATAAAACACGCGGGAAATGGCCTGCGAATGATGAATAGATCGATATCTGTCCGTCGCATCGATCAGGCCAAGTGCAGCGTCGGTGCTTTGGTCCATGCCTTGTCGCAACTCAATATAAGCAGCTAAGAGTTTATAAAAATTACCCTGCAGCTGTTCGGCAAAGTCTAGCTTGGAACTCCGCTGCCTGCGCAACATCGGTACCTGCTTGGCATAAAACCAGCGCTTGAAGGCCTCCTCACCACGATACAAGGTGAAATCTGCATCAAAGCCAAAAGCCCGCTGGAGCACCGACTGTTGCACCGCGCTTACAGCCAAAGCCTCGACTTGAGATTGTTCACCGACCCCATCGGCGGTCGTCGTCGTCGCTAGGTAGTAAACACGCGGCGGTGATCCGACCTTTTTAACCAGTCCTTTGCTCGCCAGCGCTTTCAAATGGCGCTGAATCATCACCTTGCCGAGGCCCGGCTGAAGCATGTCCCAAATTTGGTGCGGACTCGCACTGCCCAGCCGAACCACAGCGTCCAAGACTCGCTGCTGCGCATCGGTCAACGAAGTCCCTGAGATATGTCGATAACCCATTCAAATCACCGATGTTATTCACTTCGATCAGACATAGTATATAGTACACTACATACTATGTACTATCAACTCCGGCCGATCTTCCTCCACGATCCTCACCCCGATGCCATCGGTGCATCCACCATCCCACCCCAAAAATCTAATCATCACAAATCGTTCCACCCCAGCCCCCACCGCTTGCTACCCAACCTCCAGCAACGCTATGCTCCGCCTCAACGGAGGACAAACGATTGAGCACGACATCGGTCTGGGGCGACGCCAACACCCGCTACTTCTACGAGCTAACCCCCGAGCGCATCCTCGGCGCGGTCGAGACCTCGACCGGCCTGCGCTGCACCGGCCGCGCCTTGGCCTTAAACAGTATGGAAAACCGCGTCTACGACATCGAGATCGAACTCGATGATGAAGACGCGCCGCGCAACGCTCCCGGGCGTTTTCTTATCGCCAAGTTCTACCGCCCGGGCCGCTGGAGCCAGGCGCAGATCCTCGACGAGCACGCCTTTTTGCAAGAGCTGCAGGAGAACGAAATCCCCGTCGTCGCGCCGCGCCCTTTTATCGACGGCCAAACCCTGCATAAACTCCACGATGCCGACCTCTGGTATGCCGTGTTTCCCAAGATCGGCGGCAGATCTCCCGATGAGCTCAACGACGAGCAGCTAGCTCAAGCCGGACGACTCCTCGCGCGGATCCATAACGTCGGCGCGAGTCGACCAGCGCGCCACCGCCTGGTCCTATCACCGCAAACCTACGGCCTCGCCAACCTGCGCCACCTGGTCGACGCCAAAATCCTACCGAGCAACTTAGTCCACGCCTACAGCAGCGTCGTTGAACGCATCTGCGAGCTGAGTGAGCCGTGGTTTCAAGCAACCACGCAGCATCGGCTACACGGCGATTGCCACCTGGGCAATTTGCTCGGGCGCGAACAGCTATTCTTTGTCGACTTTGACGACATGGTCACGGGACCGTCGGTGCAAGACTTGTGGCTACTCATCCCGGGTCGCGACCGTTATGCCCAACGCCAACTCCAAGTCATGCTCGAAGCCTATGAGACGATGCGCGCCTTTGACCGCAGCAGCCTGCGCCTCATTGAACCGCTGCGCGCATTGCGCTTTATCCACTTCAGCGCCTGGATTGGCCGCCGCTGGCAGGACCCGGCTTTTCCACGCGCCTTTCCGCATTTTGGTATGCCACGCTATTGGGAGGGACAACTTCACGATTTAAAAGAGCAGCTGTTCCTCATCGAGGGCGGCGAAATCGAAGAGCCGGAATGATCCGTCTAAGCCTACAGCACAACCCTACAGATTGACCGCGTGTACGCTGATCACGTTATCGATGCGCATCATCGCCTCAACGGCATCGCTGCTCAATGGTGAATCGATGCGCACCAGCGCCAAGGCGCGACCACCTTTGCGATTGCGACTGAGGGCAAAGCTATCGATGTTGACGCCGCGTTGCGCCAGGAAGTGTCCGACGTCGCCGATCACACCAGGCCGGTCGCTGTTCTCGACGATGATGATTTCACCGCTCGGTTCGAGCTCAAAGTGAAAGCCGTTGAGCAGCGAAATCCGTGCGTAGCGATCATCAAACACGATGCCGCCGACGGTCAACTCTTTGCCCTCGGGGCCGCTGACACGTACTTTTAATGCGGATTTATAGCTGTCAAAGCTCGGGTCCTGCTTCTCGCTGATAACGATACCCATCTTTTCGATGTGCGACTGGACATTGACAAAGGACACGTAGCCATCGACGACTTGCCCGGCAAAGCCCTTCATCAAGCTGAGGCGAACCATGGCGTGATCGAGCGAGGCCAGGTCGCCGCGATAGTTGAGGTTGATCGTCGTCGGGTTGAAGTCGAGGATCTGTCCGATCATGGCGCCCAGCTTTTCCGCCAAAACAGCGTAGGCGTTCAGCAGTGGGCTGTCGATCAGTCCCACCTGCGGCAGGTTGACGGGATAGTCGACGACGCCGCCGGCCACGGCCTTCTCGACCTGGGTCAAGATGGTATCGCCGATGGCGATCTGCGCTTCGACCGTTGAGGCGCCGATATGCGGCGTGGCCCACACGTGGGGATGCTGCAGCAAGCCGGACAAGGGCTTTGGCTCTGACTCCCAGGTGTCGATGCCAGCGCCGGCGATATGACCGGTTTCCAAACGCTCCATCAGGTGCTTCTCGTTGATGATGCCACCGCGCGCGATGTTCAGTACATAGCTGCCCTTGGGCATGAGATCGAGCATGCTACCGTCGATCATGTTCTTGGTCTCTTTGTTGAGCGGCACATGGACGGTCAGCACATCGGTCTGCCGCAGCATCGCCGCCAAATCGCTAAACGGCTTGGCTTGATTGCGCTCAAACACCTGCGGCGCGACGTAGGGATCGTATGCATAGACCTCCATGTCAAAGCCATGGGCGAATTTCGCCACGCGGTGGCCGACATTGCCGAGGCCGATGATTCCGATGCGAAGGCCGCGCAGTTCGTGACCGGTAAAACGGTGGCGGTCCCAGCCGCCGCCTTTCATGGTCTGATGTGCTTGCGGCACGTTGCGCAGCATCGCCAGCAGCATGCCGAGGGTCAACTCGGCAGCCGAGTTGGTATTCTTACCTGGGCAGTTGATGACCAGAATGCCCTTTTCGGTGGCGTAATCGATGGCGATGTTACCGACGCCGACGGCGGCCCGGGCGATCACCTTTAAGTCAGGCGCACGGTCGATGACTTCGCGATCGACATCGGTTTCGCTCCGCGTCACCAGGACCTGAGCTGTGGCGACCAAACGCAGCAACTCGGACCGTTCGCAATCAGGCGCATAGACGATCTGCATGGTCTTGTTGGCACGAAAGCCGGCGATCGCTGAATCATGCAAATGACCGGTGATCAGCACCTGAATCAAACTCGAATTAGACATGCGCATCATCCGCGGATAAAGGAGTGGTAAAGGCCATCCGACGCCGGCACCCAGTGGTCCCGCGGGAAGCCTTTACTGTCGAACCTCGCCTCCTTTTTGTCAACGCTTCAGCGGGTGACAACGGACGGAGGCGCCGATTTTTTTGCCTTGCTGATCGGCCTAGAAGCAACTCGAACCATTTCGATTCGCCCTTTGATCGATAGGGCCCCCGTCTCCGGCATGACCGCAGGAATCTGCAGCTGCCGCGACGCCGCAATGGCTTCTCCACCCTGCACTTTGCTCAGTTGCAGTGGCAGACTGCTGCCCAGTTTAACCCGGACAAAGCGACGCCACTCGCCAAAGCTATCGGTCACACCAACCGGCGTTTCTGCTGACGTCACGGTGGCTCCAGCGACGGCGCGACCGTCCGGCCCGATGGCTTTGATTTCAAAGTAAGCATAGGGATCTGCGGCCGCCACCTCACGGGCGAGATGCGCCCGCCACCAGGCGCCGCAGCCAATCGCCAACGCCAGGCTAGCGCATAGCAGCAGCCACCGCATCATGCTTGGTCGCACCACGATGGTCGGTGCCTCAGGCGCGGTCAAGTGGTACGGATCAAAAGTGGGATCCTGAAAGACGTTGTCGCGGGTCTGTTTGATTCGAAACACGCCCATGGAACGGTCCTTTGGTGAAGCGAAGGTGCTTCTCCAAGTCTAGCCAAGGCCGTGACGAGAAAAAATGGGCAGAAAAGGCTCGGCGAATCTTGCCGCGCTAAAACACCTCGCTGCAATTGCGACTCGGCCTAAGCGCCTCACAGCGCTGCTTGACCACAGCTATTTGCTCCTTGGGCAAGGCTTTGACCTGGACCACCTGGAGCTGGAACGTGGTCCGCCCCGATTGCGTCAGGTCCGCCTCGACCGCATAAAAGCTATCGCCTGGAACCCAGGTGTTTTCCCTCCCGAAGAGGTGGACACGCACCGGCTCGTGCTTAAGAAAACGACGCCACAAGCCCTCGACCGCCGGCGCCGAGCGTAGCTCTAAGGCATAGCCGATATCGGCGTCCTCCATCGCTGGCACTTCCCAATACTGCACGACAAAGGGGGTGTAGGCGACGAGTTTGACACCCACCGGCAGACCAAAGGTGGAGCCGAGCAGCTGCTGCACGCTCTCCCGACTGCTCGGTGCCAGTGGGCAATCGGTGCCGAGTAAAAACGTCACCATCTTCGGATTGGCGTAGTGACCTTTGATTTCGATTCGGCCACCACCACCTGAGCAGGGGAAGCCCATGGCCAAATACGGCGTGGTTTTTTCATAACCGCGCTGTCCCTCTGGGGTGATGCAAGGCTTCAAGAACCGGGTTAACACGACATTTTTACCTGGCAAGGCCAAGGGCGGATCGCTCGGCAGCTTGGCCAGTGCTTGGCATGTTGAGGGCGGCAACGGCGGTGCCTTTGCCGCAACCTGGGCCGGCGTCGGGCCTGCCTTGGCGACCGGGGCTGCCAGCGCCGGCGCGGCGTCATGCTCGACCACCGCCTTGGTGCCCGCTGCTACGACTTCATGTTCATCCGATGCAGCACTGTGACTACACCCGGAAAGCGCCACACTGAGGAAGAGATAGCGAATCATCGATTAAACACTCCCGTCGCTCGGACCAGCAAATCATCCCCCTAGCTTACTTGCATCGGCGGACTTTTACGCGCAGCTTTTTTCTGCTAGCCAACAGCGGCGGTCCTAGCGACTGCTGATCCGCGTATCCAGAACCTTCATCAAATTGTAAGCGCAGGCGATGCCGCAGCTCAAGATCGTCGGCTCTAACCAAAGCAGCACTCGCCGCGGCAGCATTGATAATAGAGCCGGTGTGTGCAGGCCCCGCGCAGCCAGCTCTTTGACGAGCTGGACATCACCGCTATCGGCGATAAAAGCGGCGCCGAGTAGGAGTACCATGACGATCAGCAGCAGCCAGCTCCACTCAAAGAAGCTTGGCAGCCCCGTCCAGGGCGCCTGCACGGCGCACACAAGCAACACGCCAAGGCTCACCAAAATATGTAGGTCGAGCACGCCCCAGAGGGCCAACGACCACGACTCTAGAAACTGCACTCCGGTCCCAGCAAAGAGGTGGAACTGTAACAGCTGCTGCACCTCTTGGCGGCCACTCAGCGACCATTGCACCGTCACCAGCGCCGCCACGGACAGCACGGCCGCACCCAGCCAAGCCGCACTGATTCTGAGCCAGCGCCGTTGCCAGTAGGCCCACAGCATAAACGGTAAACTGATGGTGCGAAACAGCGAGCCACGCTCATAGTTCAAGCGCCATTTGGCGACGGCCCGCTCCGGGAATTCCAACCCCAACACGTCGCGCACCGAATGCGTCAAGCGCACGAAAAAAGCCCCGCTTTCCTCGCTCAGCTGCTCGATCCTGCCCACGGCGCGTGTGCCCCCCGCCGAACTGCTCCGATTGAACGCCCTGAGCCTACGGTTGGTGCCGCGCAGGTGGCTGATCATCGGCCGGGTCAAAACCCCTCGAGCCAGGGATCCGAGGCCGAGCAGCAACGGTACCGCCAAGAACAGGACCACCAGGGTTCGCTCGAACATCGCCCCGATCAAGAACCCCGTCGCCATCACTAAGGTGCTCAGTCTGGCGCCGGTCCGGAGCATGTGCGTCGCCGCCATAAGCCCGACCGTCAGCCAGAACATAACCATATAGTCGGGCGACATGAGGCCGATCCCGGCAAGCAAGCGGCCGCGACTGAGGACCACGGTGGCACTGGTCAAGGCAATCGGCCACGAACTGGTGATCATCCGCGTCATCACCGCCGCACAGAGCACCGTCAGCACAAATAGCACCTGGTTTAGCTTAAGCGCCCACCGATCATCGAGCAGATCGTAGGTGCAGGCGGCAAACCCAAGGGCGACGTAACCCGGCGACGTGACAAAGGCTCTCGCTGCAACCAAGGCCGGTGGGCTTGGACTCAGCGTCCGGGACAGATTGAGCGGGGGAAAGGTCGTCGCCGCCGCCGCTATAGTCGCCTGCAGCGGCGCCAACCCCTGGCGGTAGCTGCTGCGCAGCGTATCGCAGTGGCCACCCATGGGCAGACTAATCAGGGTTTCCAGAGACATAAGGGCCCGAGTATCGAGCTGAACCGGATAGGACCGCAGCTGCATCCATACCAGGCGCATCAAAATCATGATCAATAATACAATCGGTAACGCCGAGCGTACTCGTCCCTTCTGACTGCTGCTCCCCATCGTCGCCCCCATTCTTTAAAACTATAACGGTTTTCAGTCTTTGCAACCATAGGGGTGAAAAATTTAAAATCGAGCATTGATGATGCATATTATCTTAAATTTTCATTAATCGATTAACATTGACTCTATTTTAAAATAATTATAGAAGGCGCTAATAATTTTGTAGAAGTAGAAAGCAGTCTTCTGTAGATTGTGCCTACTGATTTGGTCTGGATTGAGAGTTTTCAATTGGCATCGTCCATTAGATGGTGGGAACGAGCTTTTATTAGTCTAGTTCGGCACCATCACCACGCGGACGAATTTTAGTAACCCGGTCATTTAATGCCGGCAAGAAGGGACATTCCATGGCATCGGTTGAACTCCGCCCAGGTGACACGCTCAACATCATCTGGAGCTCCGTCCAAGACACTCCCCTCGGTGTCAAGGAAGTCGAATCTAAGTTTGCCTATAGCTACGACGAGTTACTGCTGCGCTTGAAGGCTAAAGGCCGCGCCGGCAAATCGCGCCGTTCCGGCACCAGCGGGGCCCGTTTCAGTCGGATCGTCGCACTGGCCGCAAATGCGCTGCGCAAAGGTAAGTGGTCCACTGGTGCCGATATCGACCGCGAAGAGGTCTTTGTTAAACTCATGCGCCGCTTCAACGAGCTGGACGCCACCGAGTACCCCAACATCACAGCTAATGCGAAGCAATCACTGATTGTTTTGTACCAAAACAAGACGATTCTGAAGGCCCCACAGAAAAAGGACCTGAAGGACGCCATCGATGCGATCGGCATCGGCGACAACATCTAACTCATCGGTAAGTGCTCCCTGTCCCCGTGGACGACCTCGGACGATTCGATGACGCCCCAAGGTCGCCCGACGGATTGACACTTGGCTTCCGCCCTTATAGGATCATGCAAGGATTTCCATAACTTACCTTGCATGATACGAAGCGAGCAGCCTGGTCCCAAGCGGACCCAGGCTCCATCGCGCCTAGGAGGGGACCCATGATGGGATTTACTCGGCGACTCACTCCGTTTACCGTCTGGCTCGGACTTTGCGCGCTGCTCGGCAGCGTCGCATTGACCGAAGCGGCCCTGCATCAGCGCTGGCAAAGCCTGCAAGCGGCCCGCAGTGCTTATCTACTGTCAATCGCCGACACCCAGCTCAAGCTCACCCAACTAATGTCACGCGTCGGCGGCGACGGCGCCTTGGCGCAAAACCTCAAGTGGAAGCTCAACCACTCCGTCAAAGCCACTTTGAGCGGAATGCTGGAAAAGGGCCAATTGGACCTCATTGCGCTGTATGGCCAGGGTTGCAGCGACCTCGGCCGCGCCGGCGCCACCGCACTCGCCGTCCAGTGCCCGAACGCCGAATCCCTTCGTGGCAAAAGCACCTCCTTCCAGTGGTCGAGTACGCAAGGCGCCACCACCATGGCCCTGATGACCCCGCTCGACGGCACCGAGGTTAACTTAGTCGCTGCGGTTGGCGTCGTCTCCCTGGACGAACAATGGCTGAGCCTGCAGTCAGGACTCCATCCCATCATCCAGAGCCTAGGCCTACGCTTTGGCCAAAGCGGCGGGATCGCCTTAGTGGAACCAGCCAACACCCCAGGTGGCGATGGTGCAACGCTGCGCAGTGACCAATTAATCGATAAGTTGATCTATAGCCGTGCCGTGCAGCGCTGGTTCTTTCACACCTCCTTGGTCTGGCCGTGCCTGCTGTTGACCCTGGGCTGGGGCCTGTATGTGCTGTGGCGCGAAGCTGGTACAGCGCAACGCACCAACACGCAGGTGGTGGACTTCACCGCGTGGTGCCGGGGCCTTGCCAGCAGTTCAGCAGCGATCGCACCGTCGTCTATCGCACCTGAGGAGGGTCTGGTCGAACTCAACCTTGGCCTGCCCATCGCGCGGGGTCTCGTCAACCATGCCCTCCAGGTCAAGAACGAAGCGATACATGGGCTCAGGCATAAGCGTCAGACCTTGGAGAACCAACTCAAGACCAAAGAAGACGAGCTACAGAAACTAAAAGTCCGCCTAGCCGAACTCGCCGAACTCGACTCGCTCGCCGTGCAGCTCAAACGCACCACGGCGATCTTCTTGCAGCGCATGGATAGCTTTCATAGTGACGTGGATGACCTCGACCACATCGCCGCTAAACAAATCGGACACGAGGGCGGGGCGCTGCTGCGGCTCGCGACGCAGTGGCAACACGGCATCGCCGCGCGCGGTGCACGCAAGTTCATCCGCAGCCTCGCCGAAACACCCCAGGACGCGGCCGCTAGCCCCCAGGTCGGCGCGACCTCAGACCTAAGCGTCGCAAGCGAACTCGACGCGCAGCTAGCCGATTACTATCAGCACAGTCTGCAGCTGAGCGATCTTGCGATCACCACCCAGCGCATCACCGGGCAGTTGCAGCAAACGGCGAGTTTTGCTGCACGCTTGGCGTCCTTGTGGCACGGATTGGCACTCAAGTCGCATGACGCCGAGCCCTGCGACAGCCTACTGGCACCGATGGAAGAGGCGCAGGCAATGGTCCAGCTTGAGCCGGATCTACTCGCCGCCTGCTTTATCAACCCGGAGGCCGAGGATTTAGAGCGAAGCCTGCCGGCGGTCCCTAAACCGATTTGGATTTCATCGCTGTATCATGTTTATATTGCACTGGCCGAACTAGCCAAGGGCCAAAGCGCGCAGGTGGTCACTCGCCTGCGGGGGAGCGGCACTAAGACCATGCTGGTCATCCAAGTGTCGAGCACCGACGGCAAGCACTTACCGCAGCGCAGCGAAAGGCAGGCGTATCACCTGGAGATCTCCCGCGCGATGCTGGCACCCTTCCACATATCTCTCAGCGTCTTGCCAGCTCTGGACGGCCCCTACCCCATCGTGCTGACTTGGTCGCCACCAGACCTAAATGAAACAGGCGCCCTACCTGGTAGGACGCCTGCAGATTCAGATCTTGCAGATCATTTTGGCTGATACATGTAGGAGTAGGAGCAACTCATGGCCCCGGTCTTAGCAACAAAGGGGCTGACCACGCTCTGAGTCGCACCGGTGAAGTCCAGCGCCGGAGCCGGCACGAGAGCCGTCGCCATGGCCTGCAGATCCGACCAGGCAGGACCGGTCGCCGTTGGCGCAACACCGCGCGCCACCAACTTGTGCGCTTTGACCTCGCGGTCGATATTAAACATGCGGTAGCACACGCTGTGGTGCGGGTCGGTAAAGTTGCCGACAGGGATAAAGCTGTAGTTGCCGTCAGCATCCAACCAGCCGGCCTTCCAGAGTCTCTCACAGTCATCTTGGGACAAGATGTTCCCAGCAAGGCCTGTCTTCATGCCTTTGCCCAAGGCGCGCATGCTGTCAACGCTGGCAGCTGGATCGATGCCAAGATCAGCGATCCATTCGGCAGACTCGTCGTCGGCTTCCTGCTCGGAAGTGTACTCACCGAGGTGCTGATCGTGCACCAGCTTTAAGATCGTGCGGCTTTGATCATCTTGCGCCACAAAGCCCTGACTCAAGGCAAGCATCGCTTCAAGAGCCGTGGTCGCCTCAGGCGCTTGGCTGCCAAGTCGTGCCGCGACGATGCCGTTGACCTGACTGAGGCGAGCCTGACGAGACGGCGTCATGGAGGTTAAAAAGTCCGGCCACGTCGGATGAGCAGCAAGGGCACGGATCGCATCAAAGCCAACCGTCGTCGCATCCAAACTACCGTCGGAGCTAAACTTGAGCGCCGCCA
>Ga0315273_10002343_pt1 | contig 22338 bp, 17 predicted proteins | sample YL17G02_0_MG_FD_205753 | JGI IMG/M metagenome (GOLD analysis project Ga0315273, IMG submission 205753) | Sediment microbial communities from Yellowstone Lake, YNP, Wyoming, USA - YL17G02_0 | ecosystem: Environmental > Aquatic > Freshwater > Lake > Sediment | place: USA: Wyoming | collected...
CGCCTCGCGCCTCCCCGGCTACGTGGACTTCAACACCCTCCACACGGCGCATGGCCGGGCGCTCCCGTTCGCCACCGGCCTGAAGATGGCGAAGCCGGACAAGCACGTCCTGGTGGTCAGCGGCGATGGCGACGCGACGGCGATCGGCGGGAACCACTTCATCCACGCCTGCCGGCGCAACATCGACATCACCGTGCTCGTCTTCAACAACTTCATCTACGGGATGACGGGCGGCCAGCACTCCCCGACGACCCCGGCCGGCCACCTGGCCAGCACGATGCCGTACGGCAATGTGGACCCGTCCTTCAACATCCCGGAACTGGCGAAGGGCGCGGGCGCGAGCTTCGTGGCCCGCGGCACCGCCTACCACGCGGCGGGGCTGGACAGGCTCATCAGCGAGGCGGTGCAGCACAAGGGGCTCTCCGTGGTCGAAATCATCAACGCATGCCCCACCACGCACGGCCGCCGGAACAAGTTCAAGACCCCGACGGACATGCTCCTGTGGATGAAGGATACCTACATCCCCGCCGTGGCGTTCGACAAGCTGCCCCCCGAGAAGACCGCCGGTAAGTTCCCCATGGGCGTTCTCTTCAAGAAGGAGGGAGCCCCCGAGTATTGCGAGACCTACTACGGCCTCGTCGAGCGGCTGAAGAAGCAGAGAGAGGGGAGGGCCTGAAACCGATGAGCGGACGATACGAAATCCGGTTCTCCGGCTCCGGCGGGCAGGGACTGATCCTGGCCGGCGTCATCTTCGCCGAGGCGGCGACCATCTTCGACACGAAGACCGCTGTGCAGAGCCAGTCCTACGGCCCCGAAGCACGCGGCGGCGCATCCAAGTCCGAGGTCATTATCTCCGACAAGACGATCAACTTCCCGAAGGCGACCGAGATCGACCTGATGCTCGCCCTGACCCAGGAGGCGTGCACGAAGTATTACAAGGACATCAAGCCGGACGGAACGCTCCTGGTGGACGAGGACTTCGTCAAGGAGATCCCCAAAGGGAAGTTCAAGGTTCTCCGACTCCCCATCATCCGCACCGCCTCCGAGGAGATCGGGAAGGCGTTCGTCGCCAACATCGTGGCGATCGGCGCCATCGCGGCCATCACGGGACAGGTGAGTATCGAGGCGGTGGAAAAGGCGGTTCTCTCCCGCGTTCCGAAGGGGACCGAGGAACTGAACAAGAGGGCGCTGATGGCCGGTTACGAACTGGCCAAGTCCAAGGCGGGCTGATGCACCCCCCGGGGAAACAGCGCACCCTGTCGATCGTGAAGCCCGACGGGGTCCGCAAGGGGGTCGTCGGCGAGGTGATCCGCCGGTTCGAGACGTCGGGGATCCGCGTGGTGGCGATGCGGATGCTCCACCTGACGAAAAAGGAGGCGGAGGGATTCTACGCCGTCCACCGGGAGCGTCCCTTCTTCGGTTCGCTCACCGGATTCATGTCGTCGGGCCCGATCGTCGTGATGGTGCTTGAAGGGGAGAACGTCATCGCACGTAACCGTTTGCTGATGGGGGCCACCGATCCGAAGAAGGCCGACCGGGGGACGATCCGGGCCGACCTGGCCGACAACGTGGAGGAGAACATCGTCCACGGCTCCGACGCCCCGGAAACGGCCGCAATAGAAATAAGCTATTTTTTCAGCGAGTTAGATATTATTAGTTAAACCATCCCAGAAGAGCGAAACCGAGCCGGCATCCAGGACGAACGGAGGGAACATGACGACGAAAGAAGCTAAGATCCTTTGGACGAAAATCGACGAGGCACCCGCGCTGGCGACCTACTCCTTGCTTCCCGTCGTCCAGGCGTTTACAAAAGGGACCGGCGTTTCCGTCGAAACGAGGGATATCTCCCTCGCTGGCAGGATCATCGCGAATTTCCCCGAAACCCTGACCGAGAGCCAGAGAATTCCGGATTTTCTTGCGCAATTGGGCGCGCTCGCGCTGACACCGGAGGCCAATATCATCAAACTGCCCAACATCAGCGCTTCCATCCCGCAGCTGATGGCGGCGATTATGGAATTGCGGGCGCATGGCTATAACCTCCCGGACTATCCCGAGGACCCGAAAACCGACGCGGAGAAAGAGTTGCAGGCAAGATACGCGAAGGTTCTCGGAAGCGCCGTGAACCCGGTGCTCCGGCAGGGAAACTCGGATCGCAGGGCGCCGCTCTCGGTGAAACTGTTTTCAAAAAAGAATCCGCACAAGATGGGTGCATGGGCCGCCGATTCGAAATCCCATGTCGCCCATATGACCGGCGGGGATTTTTACGGCAGTGAGAAATCCGTCACGGTGAAAAAACCGACCGATGTGCGAATCGAGTTCGTTGCCGGCGACGGGAAAACGACCGTCCTGAAAAAGAAGCTGGATCTCCTCGAAGGGGAAGTGATCGACGCGACGGTGATGAATGTTCGCGCCTTGCGGAAATTCTTTGAAGAGCAGATCGAGGATGCGAAGAAGAGCGGCGTGCTGCTGTCGCTGCACCTCAAATCCACCATGATGAAAATATCCGACCCGATCATGTTCGGACACGCGGTTTCGGTCTTCTATAAAGATGTGTTCGAAAAGCATGGGGCGGTGTTGAAAGAGTTGGGCGTGAATCCGAACAACGGCCTGGGCGATCTGTACGCGAAAATAAAGAAATTGCCGGAAGCGCAACGAGCGGAAATCGAGGCGGACATCCAGGCCGTGTACAAGAATCGGCCGGCGCTCGCGATGGTCGACTCGGACAAGGGGATCACGAACCTGCATGTGCCGAGCGATATCATCGTCGACGCATCGATGCCGGTCGTCGTCCGCGACTCGGGGAAGATGTGGGGTCCGGACGGGAAGCTGCACGACACGAAGGCGATCATTCCCGACCGGTGCTACGCGACGACGTATCGGACGATCATCGAGGATTGCAAGCAACGCGGGGCGTTCGATCCCGCGACCATCGGATCCGTCCCGAACGTAGGCCTCATGGCGCAGAAGGCGGAGGAGTACGGTTCCCACGACAAGACGTTCCAGGCTCCGGGAAACGGAACGATCCGCGCCGTGGATGCTTCCGGGGCGACCCTGCTGGAACAGAAGGTGGAAGAAGGGGATATCTTCCGGATGTGTCAGACGAAAGATGCCCCGATCCGGGACTGGGTCAAGCTTGCCGTCAAGAGAGCGAAGGCAACCGGAGCGGTTGCCGTTTTCTGGCTGGACAAGAATAGAGCGCACGACGCGCAGCTCATCGAAAAGGTCACAAAATATCTGAAGGACCACGATACGAAGGGGCTGGAGTTCCCTATCCTGGATCCGGTCGCAGCGATGAAATTCACGCTGGACAGGTTCCGGGCGGGGAAGGACACGATTTCCGTCACCGGGAACGCGTTGAGGGATTATCTGACCGACCTGTTTCCGATTATCGAAGTGGGCACCAGCGCGAAAATGCTGTCGATCGTTCCCCTTCTGGCGGGCGGCGGGCTGTTCGAAACGGGAGCCGGCGGCTCGGCGCCCAAACACGTCCAGCAGTTCGTGAAGGAAGGGTACCTGCGGTGGGACTCCCTCGGCGAATTTTCGGCGCTCGCGGCCTCCCTGGAACACCTGGGGAACACGTTCAAGAACGAAAAAGCCGTCGTCCTGGCGGAGACGCTCGACCAGGCGATCGGCAAATTCCTGGACAACAACAAGTCGCCCGCTCGCAAGGTGGGCCAGATCGACAACCGGGGAAGTCATTTCTACCTCGCGTTGTATTGGGCGCAGGCGCTGGCCGGACAGACCAAAGACAAGGAACTGCAGGCGCGGTTTACGGGCGTGGCGAAGCAGCTGGGAGACAACGAGGCGAAAATCAATCAGGAGCTTCTTGCGTCCCAGGCGAAGCCGATGGATATCGGTGGCTACTACGATCCGGATCCGGTCAAGACGTCGAAGGCGATGCGGTCCAGCGGAACCTTCAACGCGATCATCGACGCCATCGCGTAACTGCTCGGCAATCTAGTTGCGAAAACCCCCCGGGTTGCGGACACGCGCAACCCGGGGGGTTTTTTATCGCCCGCAAAGGCGAGCGCTCCCCACTCCCGTACGAAATACGCTCCCTGGGGTACCCCCGGTGTAGGAAAAACGGGGGGCACGACGCAGGGGGGCAGGGAGGTGGAGTTGCGACAACTCGGCGCGGAGAGCGCAGCGGGGGGCTCCACGGAGTGCTCCCCGGTCTTATTTCCTCGGGAGTACCCCAGGGAGCGATTATTGTCAGGGAGTGGGGCGGCGTTCGGAACGGGAGGGTCCGGCGGAGTCGCCGCAGGAGGGGGGGCGTCCCACTCCCGTAAGAAATGCGCTCCCTGGGGTACCCCCGCAGCAGGAAGACGGGGGGCACAGTGAGGCCGGTGCGCAGCCGTGCAGGTTCACCGCACGGCGAGCCACGAACGGAGCCCCGCCCTCCGAGGCGGCGCAGCCGAAGAGGGAGTCCCGGATGCGAGCGGGGAGCCCCCCTGCGGAGAAGCGTGCTTACGGCGGGCGTGCAACTTGTGGTGGTAGAGTAAAGGGATGACGAGCGGCGATGCTGCGAGGGTCGACCTGAAGGGGATGACGCTCCCCGAGCTGGAGGAGTTTCTCTCCCGGTGGGGGAAGGAGCGATACCGCGCCCGGCAGCTCTTCCGCTGGATCTACCAGAAACATGCCGGCGACTTCGCGGCGATGACGGACCTGTCGAAGGAGCTGCGAGGAATCCTCGCGTCGTCGTGCCGCATTTCGGGTTTCCCGGCGGAGCGCGTCGAGATCTCCGCCGACGGGACGGAGAAGTACCTCTTCCGGCTCGAGGACGGCGAGACGGTCGAAAGCGTGCTGATCCCGGACGAGGGGCGACGGACATTATGCATCTCCTCCCAGGTGGGGTGCCCGCTGCTTTGCGGCTTCTGCGCTACCGGCGAAGCAGGCTTCCGAAGGGACATGACCTCCGCCGAGATCGTCCAGCAGGCCTGTTTCGCTGCGAAGCGCCTTGCGGAACGGGAGGAGCGCCTGTCGAACGTCGTCTTCATGGGGATGGGGGAGCCGTTGCTGAACGTTCCGGAAGTTTCGCGGACGATCGGGATCCTCCTCTCGCAGTTCGGATTCGGTATCTCCGGCAAGCGGGTCACCATCTCTACGGCGGGGATCGTTCCGGAGATGCTGCCGCTCGCGCTGCGATACCCCGTCAGCTTCGCCGTCTCGATCAATGCCGCCCGGGACGATCTCCGCTCCCGCCTGATGCCGGTCAACCGGAAATATCCGCTGAAGGAGGTCGTCGCCGCGATGCGGCGGATCCCGCTGCAAAGCGGGCGGAAGGTGACCGCGGAGTATGTCCTGCTGGCGGGCGTGAACGATTCGGCCGAGGACGCGCTTGCGCTCTCCCGCCTGTTCCGCGGCGCGCGGATCAAGGTCAACCTCATTTCCTACAACCCGCACGAAGCGTCGCCGCACCGGGCGCCGGAGGCGGAAGCGGTGGATCGATTCCGGAACATTCTCATCGCTGGAGGGGTCCAGACGATCACCCGGGAGCGGAGGGGCGCCGACATCCGCGCCGCTTGCGGGCAACTGCGTGGTTCAGTTCATAAATACGGCACCAGAACGGGAGGGTCCGGCGGAGTCGCCGCAGGAGGGGGGGCGCAGTGAGGTAAAGCGCAGCCGTGCAGGTTCATCGCACGGCGAGCCACGAACGGAGCCCCGCCCTCCGAGGCGACGCAGCAGTGCTCCCGGCCGGGGGGGGAAAAGAGTTGAGCGAAGCCCCCTATCTGCCTATAGTCTTATAAGGTATTCCACGCGGGAGAAGGAAGGTTGCATGTCCGACATCCTTGGCATCATCGGCGGTTCGGGCCTCTACGAGATGGAGGGGATGAAGAACGTCCGGCAGGTCGTCGTCCGGACGCCGTTCGGCGCGCCGTCCGACGCGATCACCGTGGGCGAGCTTGAGGGGAGGACGCTCGCCTTCCTGCCCCGCCACGGGAGGGGACACCGGTTCTCCCCCTCGCAGATCAACTACCGCGCGAACGTATACGCGATGAAGAAGATCGGCGCCGGGGCGATCCTTTCGATCTCGGCCGTCGGCAGCATGAAGGAACGGATCCGGCCGGGAGACATCGTCGTCGTCGACCAGTTCTTCGATCACACGCGGCTGCGGCCGAACACCTTCTTCAGCGACGGAGTGGCGGGACACGTCGCTTTCGCCGACCCGGTCTGCCCGGCCCTCTCCGCCGTGGTGTACGCGGCGGCGCGCAAGGTCGTCCGGCGTGTCCATCGGGGGGGGGCGTACCTTTGCATGGAGGGGCCCGCCTTCTCCACGCGCGCCGAATCCCGAATCTACCGGAAATGGGGTGTCGACGTCATCGGGATGACGAACATGCCCGAGGCGAAACTCGCCCGCGAAGCGGAGATCTGCTATGCGACGCTCGCGCTGGCGACCGACTACGACTGCTGGCACGAGACGCAGGACGATGTGTCGATCGAGGCGATTCTCGACGTCCTTCGTCATAACGTGGAGAACTCGAAGCGGATTGTCCGGGAGATTGTCCTCCGGCTTCCTCTTCCAGGGGGGTGCCGGTGCGGCGAGGCGTTGAAATACGCGATCATCACGGACCGGAAGCGGATCCCGCCGGCGGCGCGCCGGCGCCTCGCCCTCCTGATCGGGAAATACCTGTGATCCGTCCCCGGAAAATGCCCTTCCTCTCCGTGGTATGCCTCATCGCGGCGATCCTCGCGGGCTGCGCCGGGATCTCCGCCGATCGAAAGAAGGAAGCCGACGCGCGGATGCGGATGGGCGTCACCTACCTCGACCAGCGGAATCTCCCGATGGCGATGCGGGAGCTGACGAAGGCATCGGAACTCGATCCGGACAACCCGGAAATCGACATGACCCTCGGCCTCGCCTACCAGGCGCGCGGCGATCTGTCGAAGGCCGAGGAGCACCTCCGCAGGGCGATCAGCAAGAAGCCGGATTACGCCGACGCGCGGAACAACCTCGGCATCGTACTCGCGGAGCGCAAGGAGTGGGACAAGGCGATCCGCGAGTTCGAGGCGGCCGCGGCGAACGTGATGTACACGACCCCGGAACGGGCGTATTTCAACCTCGGCGAGGCGTATCGCGCCAAAGGGGATCCGGCGAGCGCAGAAGGGGCGTACCGGCGAGCGCTGCGGGCGAACGATCGGTACGCACCGGCCTATATCGCGCTCTCCGGGCTCCTCGGCGGACAGGGGAAGTGGAGCGACGCGGCATCCGTCCTCACCCGGTGCGTGGAGAATCTTCCCGACTACGCCCCGGGCTGGATGGATCTGGGGCGCGCCTGGCTCCGCCTCTCGCGGCCGGCGGATGCGTTGAAGGCGTTCGACAAGGTTCTCGCGGTATCGAGCGATCCGGAGGAAAGAAAACAGGCGGCCGCCTACGTGACGCTCCTCGGATCCGGGAAGCGATGACGCCGGGGCACGCCGGGTCCTCCTGGAAGGATCGCCGGGAGTCGATGGGGAAGACGATCGTCCAGGTTTCCGCCGATCTTCGGATCGGTCGCCGGTATCTCGCGGGGATCGAGGAAGGGAACTTCGGGGATTTCCCGGAGCGCGTGTTCTCCACCGGCTTCATCCGCTCGTACGCCAAATACCTCTCGGAGGATCCGGGGCCCGTTCTCGCCGAGTACGCGCGGAGGACCGGAAGCTGTGACGAGAGCGAAATGTCGGCGCAGCTGCGGTTCGGGTGGGTGGAGCGGGAGCGCGAGCGGGGGAGCCGCCGGGCGACGTACGCCGTTGCCGCCGGGGCTGTTCTCCTTGTCGGAGTGATCCTCGCCTGGGTGTCCCTCCACACCGAGCGGCGTCCGTTGCCGCCGGCACCCCCCGCAGTTGTCGCGGTTCCTTCCCCGACGGCGGTCGAGAACGCGGTGAAGGCGGGAGACAACGCGGCGGTCGCCGTCCCCTCCGGCGTCGACAACACGGCGCCGCCGAATCCTCTCCAGACGAAGACCCCGCCGACTCCGGCGGAACCGTCCTCCTCGGTAGCGGCCGTGGGTGCCACCGGTCCCCTCGTCGGCCCCTTCCAGCTATTCCTAGAGGCGAGCGAGCAGGCGTGGGTGATGTACAGCTTCGACGACGGCGATCCGATCGACGTGATGTTGTACGCAGGCGACAAGATCAGCATCCATGCGGCGAGACGGATCACCCTGAAACTCGGCAACGCGGGAGGCGTGGCGGGAACGCTGAACGGCCGGCGGCTGCCGCCGTTCGGGGAACGGGGGCAGGTCCGGAAGTATACCTTCGGCCAGTGATCCGGCCCTCCTTCCACTCCTCTCCGGCATTCCTCGCGCGCGCCATCGACCTCGGGGAGGCCGACCGCCGCCTCACCTTCTTCACCCGGGACGCCGGAGTTGTCGTGACCGTCGGAAAATCCGCGTGGCGCAGCCGGAAACGGTTCGGCGGCGCGCTGCAGCGGTACGTCCTTCTCGACATCGCGTGGACTTCGCTCCCAGGGCGAATGGCCGTCCTTTCCTCCGCCTCCGTGAACCGGAGTTTCTGGGGGATCGTGGAGGATTGGGAACGCGTGCGACACGCGGACCACCTGCTCGAGATCGCGTCGGAGCTTTTTCCACAGGGGGGGGGGAAGCCGCGGGCGTTCGAGGTCCTCCTGCGGGGGATGCGCTCCATCGCGGACGGGGAGTCGCCGCCGGAGGCCGCCCGAAGGGCCGAGGCCGAATTCCTCGCGATCGGCGGGTGGGGGCCCGACCTCTCCGGGTGCCGGAAATGCGGGGAGAAGGAGGGTCGATCGTTCCGCTTTCTCGATTCGGAGGGGGGGGTCCTGTGCGGAGCCTGCCCCCCCCTGGGGGGGGTCCCCCTCTCCCTCGGCGCCGTGAAGACATGGCGCGCCCTGCAGGCGGGGAAGACCCCAGGGCGGGGTCGACTCCGGATTCCCGTGGTGATTGCCGAGGAATTACGAATGGTTATCCCAGGATATGTCGAGTATTGCCTTGGCAAGCGTCTCCGGAGCCTGGGCATGAAGTGAGCTTCGAGTGCTATAACCCCTCAATTTTCCAATGATTTGGCTTGACAACCCCTCTCGCCGGATGGTAACTATCCCTATCACTTTCACCGGGAGGGAACGGTGTTTTTTCAAGATCTCATTCTGTCCCTGCAGAAGTTCTGGGCCGACAAAGGCTGCGTGATCCATCAGCCGTACGACATCGAAGTCGGCGCCGGAACGTTCAATCCCGCGACGTTTCTGCGAGCCCTCGGGCCCGAGCCGTGGAACACCGCCTATGTGGAACCGTCCCGCCGCCCGACGGACGGCCGCTACGGGGAGAATCCCAACCGCCTGCAGCACTACTACCAGTTCCAGGTCATCATGAAGCCGTGCCCCATGGATTATGTGGAGCTGTACCTCGACTCCCTCCGAGCCGTGGGGATCGACCCGTTGAAGCACGACATCCGGTTCGTCGAGGACGACTGGGAATCTCCCACCCTCGGCGCGTGGGGTCTCGGCTGGGAGGTGTGGCTGGACGGTATGGAGATCACCCAGTTCACCTACTTCCAGCAGTGCGGCGGGATCGACCTGAAGCCGGTATCCGGGGAGATCACCTACGGCATCGAACGGATCGCGATGTATCTGCAGAACGTGAACAGCGTCTTCGATCTCAAGTGGGTCGGCGACGTGACGTACGGCGACGTGCACCATCGCGGCGAGGTCGAGTGGTCCAAGTACAACTTCGAGGCCGCCGACATTCCGATGCTCTTCTCCCTGTTCACCATGTACGAGAAGGAGTGCCTGGCCCTCATCGAACGGAAGCTCGTCCTGCCCGCCTACGATTATTGCCTGAAGTGTTCCCACGCCTTCAACATGCTCGACGCCCGGGGCGCGATCTCCGTCACGGAGCGCACCTCCTACATCGGCCGGGTCCGGAACCTTGCGCGCTTCTGCGCGGAGGGGTTCCTCCGGTCACGCGAGGAAATGGGCTTTCCGCTGCTCGGCAAGTTCTCCGGCTAAGAAACCACCCGCGAAGAGGGATTCCGATGGAACGTGACTACCTGCTCGAGATCGGCTGCGAGGAAATCCCGGCGGGGTTCGTCGGCCCCGCGCTCTGGTTCGGAGGCCAGCAGTTCGAGGGGATGCTGAAAAAGGCCCGTCTCTCCTTCCGGAAGGTCGACATCTACGGTACCCCGCGGCGGCTGACGTACGTGATCCGGGACCTCGAGGATCGGCAGGCGGCCTCGAAAGAGACCGTGATGGGCCCGCCGAAAAGCGTGGGACTGGATGCCGCCGGCAAGCCGACGAAGGCGGCCCTTGGATTTGCGAAGTCCCAGGGGATCGACGTCTCGGCTCTTGCCGTATTTCCGACCGATCGCGGCGACTACCTCGGCTTCGTTCGCGAGGAGGCGGCCCGCCCGGTCCAGGAGATCCTTCCGAAGATCGTCTCTGACTTCCTCCCCGCGATTCCGTTCAAGAAGTCGATGCGGTGGGCCGACCTCGACGTGCGGTTCGCCCGCCCGGTCCACTGGATCGTCTCTCTGTACGGGGACGAAGTCCTGCCGTTATCGTTCGGCAACGTCACCTCGGGGCGGACGACCTTCGGGCACCGGTTCCTCGCCCCCGCGGCCATCGAGCTTCCGTCGACCGAAGCGTATCCCGGGATGCTTGCGAAGGCGCGGGTGCTCGTGGACCTCGAAGACCGGAAGGGGAGGATTCGCGCCGGGATCCGGGAGGCCGAGAAGCGGATCGGCATGAAATGGGTCGAAGACGAACCGCTGGTCGAGACCGTGGCGAACCTCGTGGAGTACCCCGTCGTCATGGTGGGGCGGTTCGAGGAGAAGTACCTCACGCTTCCCAGGGAGGTCCTCGTCACCTCGATGAGGAACAACCAGAAATATTTCGTCTTCGAGGATGCGAAGGGAGGCCTGTTCCCGGGGTTCGCCTTCGTTTCGAACATGATCGTTCCCGACGAGTCGGTGGTCGTCGCCGGGAACGAGCGGGTCCTCCGGGCCCGGCTCTCCGATGCCGAGTTTTACTACGGGGACGACCTGAAAAAGCCCCTGTTCGCCCGGTCCGAGGCGCTGAAGAAAGTCCTTTTCCAGGCGGACATGGGAACGTACTGGGAAAAAGTCGAGCGGATGGCCGACATCGGGGAGTTCGTCGCCTCCTTCGGTTTCCCCGGCAAGGCGGAGGATTGCCGCCGCGCGGCGTTCCTCAGCAAGGCCGACCTGACGACCGGCGTCATCAAGGAGTTTCCGGAGCTGCAGGGGGTGATGGGGCGGCACTACGCTTCGATGACCGGCGAGTCGGCCGAGATCGCGCAGTCCGTGTTCGAGCACTATCTGCCGAAGGGACAGTCCGACGACCTTCCGTCCACGGACGTGGGGGCCGCGACGGCGATCGCCGACAAGATCGACATGCTGTGCGGCTGCTTCGGCGTGGGACTCATCCCGACGGGAACCGCGGACCCCTACGGCCTCCGGCGTCACACGCTGGGGATCCTCACCATCCTCGAATCGCGGGGGCTCAGGATCCCGATCGCGGATCTGGTGGACCGGTCCCTCGCGACCCTCGCCCCGAAGCTCACGTCGCCGGCCGCCGAGGTGCGGAAGAAGGTCCTCGAATTCATCGTCGCGCGCTACCTGAACCTCCTGGTTTCCCAGGGGGCGCCGGCCGACCTCGTCGAGGCGGTCCTGGCTCCGGGGCTCACGGACGTGGTGGACCTGCGGGCAAAGCTCGACGCGCTGGTCGCCTTCCGGGCGGACGCGGCGTTCGAGCCCCTCGCGGAGGTCTTCAAGCGCGCGATCAACATCACCAAGGTGTACAACGGTCCCCTCGCGGTCTCTGAGAAGTTCTTCGAACACGACGAGGAGCGGGCGCTCCACGCGGCAGCGGCCGATGTCTCGGGCCGGGTCGTGGCGGCGGCCCGCGACGGGCGGTACGGCGAGGCGTTCCGCGAAATGGCGGGGCTCCAGCCGCTGGTGGCCGCCTTCTTCGAAAAAGTGCTCGTGATGGCGAAGGACGAAACGGTCCGGAACAACCGGCTCGCGCTCCTGAAGGGGCTGTCGGCGGTTTTCGCATCGGTGGCGGACTTTTCGAAGGTGGCGTCTCCCGGGCAATCGAAACAAGGATGATCGGAGGAGCGACGAATGTCGGTGAAACGGGTCTACTTCTTCGGGGGAGGTAAAGCCGAAGGGAACGGCGCGATGAAGGACGTCCTCGGCGGGAAGGGAGCGGGGCTCGCCGAGATGACGAACCTCCGCGTGCCGGTTCCGCCGGGGTTTACCATCAGCACCGAGGCGTGCAGCCTGTATTACAGGAACCGCGGAAAACTCCCTCCGGATCTCAAGGCGGAGATCGCGGCGAACCTCGCGAAGCTCGAGCGTACGATCGGCAGGAAGCTCGGCGATCCGAAAAACCCGCTGCTCGTCTCCGTCCGGTCGGGGGCGAAGTTCTCCATGCCGGGCATGATGGACACGGTCCTCAACCTCGGGCTGAACGACAAGACGGTGGAAGGGCTTGCGAAGAAGTCCCGCAACCCCCGGTTCGCGTACGATTCCTACTGCCGCTTCCTGATGATGTTCTCCGACGTGGTGCTCAATCTCCCCAGGAGGGGCTTCGAACAGATCATCGCTGAAAAGAAGCAGGAGCGCGGCGTCGCCCCCGACGTCGAACTGGCCGCCGAAGACCTGATGAGCGTCTGCGGGAAGTTCAAGGCGCTGGTGAAGGCGAGCTTGAAGAAGGAGTTCCCGCAAGACCCGCGGATCCAGCTGGAACTGGCGCGGGACGCGGTGTTCCGGTCGTGGAACAACGATCGGGCGAAATATTACCGGAAGACGAACGGGATTCCGGACGATATCGGCACGGCGGTGAACGTCCAGGCGATGGTGTTCGGAAACATGGGCGACGATTGCGCCACCGGCGTCGGCTTCACGCGAAACCCCGCTACGGGGGCCAGGGAGTATTACGGAGAGTATCTCGTCAACGCGCAGGGCGAGGACGTCGTCGCCGGCACCCGCACCCCGCGCCCGATCCGCGACATGAAGAAGGACCTCCCGAAGGTCTTCGACCAGTTGATGCGGATCACCGCGAAGCTGGAGAAGCATTACAGGGACGTCCAGGATTTCGAGTTCACCATCGAGAACAACACCTTGTACATGCTCCAGACGCGGAACGGGAAGCGGACCGCGGCCGCGGCCGTCAAGATCGCCGTGGACATGGTCAAGGAGAAGCTGATCACGAAGGAGGAGGCGCTCCTGCGCCTCGAGCCCCGCCAGATCGACCAGTTGCTGCACCCGGTGATCGACCCGAAGGCCAAGCTCCACGTCATCGCAAAGGGGCTCCCGGCCTCCCCCGGCGCGGCGACCGGTGCAGTGGTCTTCCACGCCGACAAGGCGGTGGAGTGGGCCACCGAGGGAAAGGACGTGATCCTGGTTCGCAAGGAGACGAGTCCCGACGACATCCACGGGATGGACGTGGCCCGCGGGATCCTCACCGCGAAGGGGGGGATGACGTCCCACGCGGCGGTCGTCGCCCGCCAGATGGGGAAGACGTGCGTCGCGGGGTGCGACACGATCGACGTCGACGAAACCACGAACCGGTTCATGGCGGGCGGCAAGATCGTCCGGGAGGGAGACTTCATCTCGCTGAACGGCACCACCGGCGAGGTGATCCTGGGGAAGGCTCCGCTGATCGCGCCGGCGATGATCGGCGCGTTCGCGGTCTTCATGTCCTGGGCGGACGCCGTGCGGCGGCTCAAGGTTCGCGCCAACGCAGACACGCAGCGGGACGCGCGGGTCGCCCGCAACTTCGGGGCCGAGGGGATCGGGCTCTGCCGCACGGAGCACATGTTCTTCGCCGAGGACCGCATACCGATCATGCAGGAGATGATCCTCGCCCGCACCCGGGAGGATCGCGAGGCGGCCCTGTCGAAGTTGCTCCCGATGCAGCGGGACGATTTCAAGGGGCTGTACCGGGAGATGAAGGGGTATCCCGTGACCATCCGCCTGCTGGACCCGCCCCTCCACGAGTTCCTCCCAAAGCGGGAGGAGTTGATGGTCGAGGTGACCAAGCTCCAGTTGATCCACGCGGACCGCTCCATCATCGAGGAGAAGAAGCGCCTCCTGGAGAGGGTCGAGGAGCTTCACGAGTTCAACCCGATGCTCGGTCTCCGCGGCTGCCGGCTCGGGATTTACTACCCGGAGATCACCCGGATGCAGGTGCGCGCGATCTTCGAGGCGGCGTGCGACGTCACCCGGGACGGGATCCGGGTCCACCCCGAGGTGATGATCCCTCTGGTCAGCATGGTCGGGGAGATGAGGGCGCAGAAGGAGATCGTCGTCGCCGTGGCGGAAGAGACGATGCGACGCCACAAGAAAAAGTTCCCCTACACCGTGGGGACGATGATCGAGTTGCCGCGCGCCGCGATGACGGCGGACGAGATCGCGACCGAGGCCGAGTTCTTCTCCTTCGGCACGAACGACCTCACCCAGACGACGTTCGGGTTCTCCCGGGACGACTCCGGAAAGTTCATCCAGCACTACATGAAGGAGAATATCCTCGAAGCCGACGTCTTCGCGACCCTGGACCAGGGAGGGGTCGGGCAGCTCGTCAGGATGGGCGTCGAGAAAGGGCGTTCGACGCGTCCAGCCCTCAAGGTCGGGATCTGCGGGGAGCACGCCGGCGACCCGAAGTCGGTCGAGTTCTGCCACAGGATCGGGCTCGACTACGTTTCCTGTTCCCCTTACCTGGTCCCCATCGCGCGCCTTGCGGCCGCCCAGGCGGTTCTCAGGGAGAAGAAGCCTGGGAAGGGTGGAAAGAAATAGCCGTAAATAGAAAGGATTCCTGACGGCGGCCCTCCTTGGGTCGCCGTTTTTTTTACCTTTACATCGCCCGGAAAACACCATATATTGCGCTTGGCGGGGTCTGCGCCCACAGCATGTAGAGGTTTGCCTGGTTCGGCGTTGCATCAGGCATGGGGTACCGATGAAACTGAAAAAACTGGAACTGATCGGTTTCAAGTCATTCTACGACAAGACGACGTTTGATTTTTCCGCCGGGGTCACGGCGATCGTCGGCCCGAACGGATGCGGCAAGTCGAACATCGTCGACGCCATCCGTTGGGTCCTCGGCGAGCACGCCCCCTCCTATCTTCGCAGCAAGGTGCTCGAGGACGTCATCTTCGCCGGCTCGGATGCCGCCGGTCCCCTGGGGATGGCCGAAGTAACCCTCACCTTCGTGAACGACAACGGGGACGCCCCACCGGGGTACGAATCGTACGCCGAGATCGCGATCACGCGCCGGACGTTCCGCGACGGCGAGAGCGAATTCTTCATCAACAAGGTTCCGTGCCGCCTGAAGGACATCGCCGAACTGTTCCTCGACACGGGCGCCGGCGCCCGGGGATACGCCATCATCGCCCAGGGGAAGGTCGGCGAGATCGTCGATGCCCGGCCGGACGAGATGCGCATGATCATCGAGGAGGCCGCGGGGGTCGCCAAGTTCCGGGTCCGGCGGAAAGAGGCGGAGCGGAAGATGGAGAGCACCCGCCAGAACCTCGCCCGCGTGAAGGACATCCTCGACGAGGTCCGGCGCCAGATCGGGGCGCTCGAGCGACAGGTCCGGAAGGCGGAGCGGTACAAGGCGCTTCGCTCGGAACTGAAGGACCTCGATCTTCGCGTCGCCTCCCGGAAGCGTCTCGAGACGACCGTCGCGTTGGACTCGGCGCGGAAGGCGTTGGACGGCATCGAAGACGCGCTTCTCTCTGCGCGTTCCGGCCTGGCGCGGATGGACGTCGGACGCGAAGAGGTGCGGGTGACGCTGGCGGAGCGGGAACGGCTCCTGTCCGATCTGCGGGGCGAGCACGCCCGGCGGAAGGAGGAAGCGGCACGGCGCGAGGCGGAGTGGGATGGGCTTCGCGGACAGGCGGAACAGCTCCGCCGGATGGTTCTGGAAGCGGAGGTGGAGATCGGCTCCCTCGAATCCGAGATCGCGGCGCTCGACGCGCGGATCGCGGAGGCGGACGGAGAAGCCGCGCGGCGGGGGAAGGAGCTTTCCCTGGCCCGGGCCTGTTGGGAGACGGAAAACGCCTCGTTGGCGGCGGCGCGCGAAGAGCACCGTCTCGCCCAGGAAGAGGTCGAGCGGTCCAAGTCCGACCTGATCGTGCGCGTGTCCCAGCACTCCGACGCCCGGTCCGGCGCCGAAGCGTTGTCGCAGCGGATCGCGGAGGGGGAACGGTCCATGGCCCGTCTTTCGGACCGGACCTTCGAGGCGGTCGCCGCGGTGGAAAAGGCGTCGCGCGACCTCGACGCGGCGTCCGCCGCCGAGACCGCCGCGCGGGAGGCCCTCGAGGTCGCGGAGCGGTCCTGGGAGAACACGGGGGCGGCCCTCGCCGCCGCGAACGCGACGCTCGACGAATCGGTCGAGGCGGCACGGAGCGCAGAGAGCGAGCTTCGGTCCGCCGAATCGCGGCGGGCAACCCTTTCCGGCCTCAGGGAGCGCATGGACTGGGCCTCCTCCGGGGTTCGGGCCGTTCTCCAGCACTTCCGCGGCGTCGAGACCGCCGATGCGGACGATCGCGGGATCTTCGGCGTGATGGGCGAGATGATCGAGACCGATGCCGCCTACGAGAAGGCGGTCGAGGCGGTCCTCGGCGAGCGAATGCAGTCGGTGGTGGTCCGCGACCACGCCGAGGGACTCTCCGCAATCCAATATCTCAAGGAGTCCAGGGAGGGGCGGGGGGCGTTCATCCCGGTGGGGCTTCGGACCCGGTACGAGGAACTGGCGTACCTCGGGGAGGAGGGCGTCGTCGCGCCCCTCACCGACATCGTTTCGGTCCCCCCGGAGTGCCGCGAACTGCTCCGGGGCCTGCTCGGGGGAACGCTCCTGGTCCGCACCCTCGACACCGCGCTCCGGCTGTGGAACCGCAACGGCGTCTGGAACTCCTTCGTGACCCTCGACGGCGACGTGGTGACCGCCGACGGGATCCTGATCGGGGGAGAGCAGGGGACGGGGGAGACCGGGGTACTCGCCCGGAAGCGGGAGATCCGCGGTCTTGAGAAGGAAATCGAAGGATTGCGCCTGGAACTGGACCGGCGATCGCGGGCGGAGGAGGAGATCCGGAGGGAGCGCGCGTCGCTCGAGGAGCGACTCGCGGCGTTCTTTCGCGGACGGGAGGAAGCCCGCTCCGCGCACGCGGCGGCGGAGCGCGCGCGCGCGGTCCTTTCCGAGACCCGCGCGCAAGCGGGCGCCCTGCTCGACGGCCGCACCCGGGAAGAGGCTTACCTGCGCGGCGAGCTGGCCCGCATGAAGGAGGAACTCACGGCCTCGCTCGCGACGGCCCGCGAGTCCGAGAACGCCCGCGGCGAAGAGGAGACGCGCACCCGGACGCTCCTGTCCGAAACGGAGGCGAAGCGGGTGTGCGCCGAGGAGGTCCGGGAGCGCGCCCACGCCGCCGAAGTCGCGTTCCGGGGTCTCGAGGAAAAGGACCGCGCCGCCGCGGACCTGCGCGCCGCTCTTACGGATCAGGCCGAGGGGAAGCGGCGACAGCGGATCGAGCGCCTCCGTCGGAAGGCCGACCAGGAAGGGGAGGCGGCCTCCCTCGAAGAGGCGATGCGGACGGCCCGGGAGGCGATCGAGCAAGGGGGGATCGCCCTCGCGGCCCTGCAGGAGCGGATCGACGCACGGGTCGCTTCGGTCGCGGAATGCGTCTCCCGCCTTTCGGAGATCGAGACGGCCCTTCGCGAGGCGCGCGGCCGGGAGACGGAGCTCGTCGAGCGACAGGCCGCGGAACGGCTGCGGCTCCAGCGTTTCGAGATGGACATCGCCGGGCTCGACGCGCTCCTCCATCAACGGTACGAGATCCACCTCGCGGATCTGCCGCCGGTCGAAACGGCGGACGGGGGAGAGACCGCGGCGGCGGAGCTTTCCGTTCTCGAGTCCCGCGCCGAGGAGCTCCGCGAACGGATGGCTTCGATGGGAGAGGTGAACCTCGCCTCCCTCGAGGAGCACAGGGAACTGACGGAGCGGTTCTCCTTCCTGTCCTCCCAGAAGGAGGATCTCGAAAAATCCCTCGAAGACCTGGCGAAGGCGATCCAGCGGATCAACCGGACGACCCGGGAGCGGTTCTCGAAGGCGTTCGAGGAGATCAACGCGAAGTTCGGCGAGGTGTTCCCCCGACTGTTCCAGGGGGGGCGCGCAGCGCTCCGCCTCGTCGACGAGGAAAACCTCCTCGAGTCGGGAATCGGCATCTTCGTGCAGCCCCCCGGGAAGAAATCGCTCCCCCTCGGCAGCCTCTCCGGCGGGGAGAAGGCGCTCACCGCGATCAGCCTCATCTTCTCCATCTTCCTCGTCAAGCCGTCCCCCTTCTGCCTGCTCGACGAGGTCGACGCCCCGCTGGACGACGCCAACGTCGACCGGTTCAACGCCTTGGTGCGCGAAATGTCGCGGCAGTACCAGTACCTCCTCGTCACGCACAACAAGCGGACGATGGAGCTGGCCGACGTCCTGTACGGGATCACGATGGAGAAGCACGGGATCTCCCGTACCGTCTCCGTGAAATTGAACGCCTGATCCGCTCTTAGTACCTCCCGTCATAAATACGGTGACGTAGACGTAGGGCGCAGCGGGGGGGTTCCACGAAGCGGCGTATGGAGAGAGGCTAAGATTGCGTCGAACGGAATCGCAGCGAGCGGTCGAAGGTCGCGAGCGTAGCGGAGTGGAAGCCCCCCCGCGAGCCCGAAGTCTGACTTCCCAACGATGAGCGACCAGAGCAACACCCCCGGCGGCGGCATGTTCTCCCGGCTGAAGGCGGGCCTCGCCAAGACACGGGAACTCCTCTTCATGAACGTCGGAGCGATCGCGCGCGGGATCGGGCCCGTCGATGGGAACGTCCTCGACCAGCTCGAGGAGGCGTTGATCCTTGCCGACGTGGGGGCGGAACTATCAGGGGAATACGTCGATGCGCTGCGTGCCGCGTGGCGTCGGGGGGAACTTCCGGACACGGACGCGCTCCGGGCCCGTTTGCGGGGGATGGTGGCGGACACGCTCGCCCCCCGCATGATCCCGTTGAAGGTGGTTCCGCCGTACCCGTTCGTCGTCCTCGTCGTCGGCGTGAACGGCGTGGGAAAGACGACCACGATCGGAAAGGTGGCGAGCGGACTCCGGGCGGACGGACACTCCGTCCTCCTCGCGGCGGCGGACACCTTCCGGGCCGCGGCGATCGAGCAGCTCGCGGTGTGGGCGGAGCGCGCCGGGGCGGACATCGTCCGCCACAAGGAGGGGGCGGACTCCTCGGCCGTGGCGTTCGACGCCGTGCGCGCGGCGAAGGCCAGGGGGACGCACGTGGTCCTCGTCGACACCGCGGGGCGGCTCCACACCAAGTCCCATCTGATGGAAGAGGTGCGAAAGGTCGTCCGGGTGATCGGAAAGGAGATCCCCGGCGCTCCCCACGAAGTGCTGCTCGTCCTCGACGCGACCAGCGGGCGCAACGCCATCGCGCAGGCGAAGACGTTCGAGGAATTCACCGGTGTGACGGGGCTAGCGCTCACCAAGCTCGACGGGACGGCGAAGGGGGGAGTCGTCCTCTCCGTTACGCGGGAGATCGCCGCCCCGATCCGGTACATCGGCGTCGGTGAACAGGCCGACGACCTCCGCCCGTTCGACGCCCGGGACTTCGCCGAGGCGCTCTTCTGACCGCCCCCCCGCATTCGCGATTGAACCCGGGCGGGTTACGGGATATTCTACAAATTACGTTTCATAAAAACGGTAACGTAGACGCAGGGCGCAGCGGGGGGTTCCACGCAGCGGCGTATGAAGCGAGGCAGCGATTGCGTCGAGCGGAATCGCAGCGAGCGGTCGAAGGTCGCGAGCGTAGCGGAGTGGAAGCCCCCCGCCCCACTACGAGCTTTGCGCTGGTGGGGTACCCCCGCAGTAGGAAAAACGGGGGGCACGAGCCCGGAGTCTGATTACCCACGGGAGATGACGAAGATGGGCGATGAGTCGTTCGCGCTGATAGAGAAGAAGATCACCGACCTGGTGCAGGTCGTGACCGCGCTGAAAAAGGAAAAGGAAACTTTTGCGGCGGAGCTCACGCGGAAGGACGGGGAGGTGAGGGAGTTGACCCGGAAACTGGCCGAACTGTCGCGGGAGCGCGTCGACGTGAAGGACCGGGTGGACAAGATCCTCTCCCGGCTGGACACCATTGAGTTATAGGGGCGAGACGGTATAATAAGAGGGAAAGAGGATGGAGAACCGGATAGACGTCAACATCGCCGGGTACGCCCTGACCGTCCGGACCGATCGGTCGGGGGACCACATGGTGCGCCTGGCCGAGACCCTGAACGGACGGGTCCGGGAGATCCAGAAGCAGGGCGGCACTTCGAACTACCTGAACGTCATCATGCTCGCGGCGATGGAACTTGCCGACGAGGTCCTGACGTTCGAGGAGCGGTTCCGGGAGATCAAGGATCAGGTCGAGGCACTGCGGAGGGAAAGGGAAGACCTGAAGACCCAGGTGGACCGGAAGAGCCGGAACCTCCTGGCGACGCTCGAAAACGCGTTGAAGTAGGCCGGCAGGAAATTCGTCGGGGCCCCTGCCGTGCGCGTGATCGTTGGAAGAGTTTGAGCCAACACGTAGAGAACGGGATCCCTTCCGGGCGGTGGTGAGCATCCCCTGACGCCGGGGAAGCCTGAAGCGGCCCAACCGGGAACCCACCTGGTGAAAGCCAGGTTCAACTCGACCGGCGACACGGCATTCGCGGGGGCACTGCACGAGACGCTGCACCAGGACGGATCGGGCGGGAAACGCCCGTTTGCATAGATCAGGGCGGTTATAATCGTTGTTGCGGCGACGTTCTTATCGCGGTTCGATGCGGCGGCAATTTATTTTCGAATAAGGATACCCGGCGTCACAGGCCGAAACGTTTCCGCATCGCGAGCGCAGCAACCCCGCGGTTTCCCGCCCCCGTTCACCTCCGTCGAAAGGCGTCCGATGCTCGTCCTTGAGCGCAAGGAGATCCTTCGCAGGGAAAGCCGTATCCGGCTGCGGGAGCGGGCGGAGTCGGCGCATCCGGCGAAGGCCGGCGACCGTGCGCAGGAACACTTTCTCCGCGAGTTTCCACCGCGGGCGGGGATGGCCACGGCCCTCTACTGCGCGCTGGCCGGCGAGGTATCTACCGATCGGATCCGGCACGCGTATCTTGCGGCGGGAGCCCGGCTCTACTATCCCCGGGTTTCGGGGGGACGAACGCTCGCCTTCTACCCGCACCGGGAAGGGGACGGGTGGGAAACGGGACCGTACGGGATCCCCGAGCCGTCGATCCCGGCGGGCGTCGAGCCGCGGCTGTCGGGGTGGGAAATCATCGTGGTCCCGGGCCTCGCCTTCGATCGGCGGGGGAATCGTCTCGGGCACGGGTTCGGGTATTACGACCGGTTCCTCGGAGGCCTGCCGGAGGTCGTGCCGCGGGTCGGGCTTGCCTGGGCAAGCCAGCGGATTCCGGAAGTGCCGGTCGAAGCGTGGGACGTCCCCGTCCACGCGCTGGTGACGGAAGAAGGGGTGATCCGGGTCGTGAAAGCGTCCGGATCCCCAGAATCATAGATGATCTACCGAGGAGGCACACCTTGAATATGTCGACGGTGCTCATCGCGGTCCTTGCGGCGCTGGCCGTTGGGCTCGCCGTGTACGTGGCGTTCCTGCTTTCCGGGAAAAAAAGCACGCTGGACAAGGCTCGAGGAGACGCGCGGGCCGAGGCGGAGAAGGCGGCGGAGATCCTCAAGAGCTCCAGGAAGGAGGCCGCGAACATCCTGAAGGAGGCGGCCCTCCAGGCCAAGGACCATTTGCTCCAGGTCAAGATCGATTTCGAGAAGGAGACACGGGACCGGAAGAACGAGCTGAGCCAGCTTGAGAAGCGCCTCCTCCAGAAAGAGGACCAGCTCGACCGCAAGACCGAGCAGATCGAGGCGCGTGCCGCCGAGTACGCGAAGAAGGAGCGGGAGATCGCGGAGGAGGAACGGAAGCTGGAGGCGGTCCAGGCGGATCTCGACGCCCGGCTGGCGGCGTCCCGGGTCGAGCGCGAGCGGGTGGCGGGCCTGTCGGCCGAGCAGGCGAAGGCGGAGATCGTGGAATTGATCGCCGATGAGGCCAAGATGGAAGCCGGCAAGAAGATCCGGGTCATGGACGAGGAGTTCAAGGAGGAGGCGACGCAGAAGGCCCGGAAGATGATCTCCCTGGCCGTCCAGCGGTACGCGGCGGACTACGTCGCCGAGCACGTCGTGAGCGCGGTGCCGTTGCCGTCCGAGGAGATGAAGGGGCGGATCATCGGCCGCGAGGGGAGGAACATCCGCGCCTTCGAGGCCGCCACCGGGATCGACGTCATCATCGACGACACCCCCGAGGCGGTCATCCT
>Ga0315273_10002345_pt1 | contig 22330 bp, 18 predicted proteins | sample YL17G02_0_MG_FD_205753 | JGI IMG/M metagenome (GOLD analysis project Ga0315273, IMG submission 205753) | Sediment microbial communities from Yellowstone Lake, YNP, Wyoming, USA - YL17G02_0 | ecosystem: Environmental > Aquatic > Freshwater > Lake > Sediment | place: USA: Wyoming | collected...
GCTTGCACAGCCCGCGCCATCCGGCGTGCCTGCGCCTGCTCGCCAAGATCGCCGGCGAGGCGCGCGCGCGCGGCTGCTGGCTCGGCCTGTGCGGCGAGATGGCGGCCAGCCCCTTCGATCTGCCCCTGCTCCTCGGGCTGGGCCTGGACGAGATCAGCACGTCGGCCCCCGGGATCCCGGCCCTCAAGTCGGCGGTCGCGCAGCACTCCGCCGCCGACTGCCGCGCCGTCCTCGAGCGCGCGCTGGCCTGCCGCAACGTCGCCGAGGTCGAGGGCGTGCTCGCCGCGTTCCAGGCTGAGGTGGCCACCGTCGGCCTGCTCGATCGGGATCTGATAGCGCTCGACTCCGACAGCGAGAACAAGGCGGAGGCGATCCAGGAGATCGTGGACGCGCTCTACGCCGCCGGCCGCACCGATCGCCCGCTCGCCGTGGAGGAGGCCGTCTGGGCGCGCGAGTCCACCTACTCCACGGGCCTGGGCAACGGCTTCGCCGTCCCCCACTGCCGGACCGACGCGGTCAGCGCCAACTCCGTCGCCCTGGTGCACCTGGCGCGTCCCGTGGAGTGGGGTTCGGCCGACGCCCGGCCGGTCGAGTGCGTCATCCTCCTGGCCGTGCGCCAGGCCGATCCCGACGACACCCACCTGAAGATCTTCTCCAAGCTGGCCCGCAGCCTGATGCACGACGAGTTCCGCGCCCGGCTGCTCGCCGCGCCGGATGCCGACGCCGTGCTGGGCTGCCTGGCGGAGGAACTGGGGATCCCGGCGGAACGGGCGACCTAGACCGCCGCGCCGGGAAGGAACCGAGGCATGCGACCGGCCGCGGGAGCTTTCCGTGTCCGGGGTCCGCGACCTCTCGCCGTTCACCGCGCCCGGCCCGCGCCGGAGTCAAACGGTGTCCGTGGCGCGGCGCCCGTTCATCCAACTGAGCGCGACCTTCGACGGCAGCGTGGTGAGGCTGTTCAAGGATGGGCGGGAGCTCGCGGCCGAGAGCGTCGGCCTGGCGGATGCCGCCGCGGTCGTGAAGGCCGGCCCCCCGGCGCCGTGGGGCCCCTTTCCGCTGGCCTCTCCCCGATGGCCGCGGTAAGGTCTGCGAGCTGCCGGGCTGCCATCGACGGGGCGCACAGACGTCGCCGGCGAGCCCCCGCGACGCTCGGATCCACGGAGGGACACGGTCGGCAATGACACCGCACGAGGTCGCCATCCATCGCGTCGAGCCCCCCCGCGACGTGGAGACCTTCCTGCGCCTGCCCTGGCAGATCTACCGCGGCCATCCGCACTGGGTGCCGCCGCTCCTCCAGGACGTCCGCTTCAAGCTCGATCGCTCCCGGCACCCTTTCTTCGAGCACGCCCGGATGGAGCTCTTCCTGGCGCGGCGCGGGCCGCAGGTCGTGGGCCGCGTCGCCGCGATCGTCGACGACCGTCACAACGAGTTCCACAAGGAGCGCACCGGCTTCTTCGGCATGTTCGAGTGCGCCGACGACCCCGAGGCCGCCGGCGCCCTGTTCGCCGCCGCCGAGCTCTGGTGCAAGGACGCCGGCATGGACCGGCTGCGCGGCCCCATGAACCTGAGCATGAACGACGAGTGCGGGTTCCTGCTCGAAGGCTTCGACTCCGATCCCGTGCTCATGATGCCATACAACCCGCGCTACTACCTCGCTCTCGCCGAGGGCTACGGGCTGGCGAAGATCAAGGACCTGTACGCCTTCCTCAAGGACGAGGTGGGCGTGGTGGATCGCATCGCCACCCTGGTGGAGCGGGTCAAGAAGCGCGAGGGCGTCGTGGTGCGGCCCCTCGACATGAGGCGCCTCGAGGCGGACGTGGCGGCCATCCAGGAAATCTACAATTCCGCCTGGCAGCCGAACTGGGGCTTCGTTCCCATGACCGCCAGCGAGATGGACCTGATGGCCAAGCAGCTCAAGCCCATCGCCGAGCCGGAGTTGGTGCTGTTCGCGGAGGTCGGCGGGCGCCCCGTCGGGGTCAGCATCACTTTGCCGGATTACAACCACGTGCTGAAGCACCTCAACGGCCGGCTGGGACCGATCGGAATCCTCAAGTGGTTCTACTACAAGCGGCGCATCACCGGCCTGCGCTCGCTGGTCTTCGGCTTGCTGCCCGAGTACCGCCGCACGGGCATCAACACCGTGCTGTACTACGAGACGGAGGTCAGGGGCGCCCGGCTCGGCTACAAGTGGTGCGAGATGTCCTGGAATCTGGAAGACAACGACCTGATCAACCGCTTCGACGCGGCCGTGGGCGGAAAGCTCTACAAGAAGTACCGCATCTACGAGAAGGCCATCGTCTAGCTTCGCAGCGCCCTGCCCCGTCGGGCGCCCGTGCGCGTCGCTCCTCCCAGCCATAACTCCGGCCACCTGGAATCCAGATTGATCCTCTTCCACGACGGGGCTAGGCTTCTCGCCGGTCGCTCCAGGGTGGCTTCCCTGCCGAGCGAACTGTGACTCCGGCTGGGAGGTGCACGATGAGAGCGATCGGACTGGCATGGCTGCTCGCGTCTGTTCTCAGTGCTTGTGTCGTGACCCCTTGTCGCGCACAGGACGTCGTCACGACCAAGGACAGCACCGAGTTCAAGGGACGCATCGTCGAAGAAGCGCCTGGCAGCCATCTCGTGATCCGCACGATGGGTGGAGAGGTGGACACCATCTCGTGGGACAACGTAGGCGTGATCAGGCGGGGAGAGTGGCCCGGGAAGAAGAGCCCCTGGCTCGCTTGGGGACTCTCTTTCGTCCTCCTCCCCGGGATGGGGCAGTTCTACAACGGAGACGTGGGGAAAGGAATCGCGTTCAGTGTCGTGGGGCTGGCGTCGACGGTAATGATGATCGCCGGCGAGGAATCCTCCGATGACGCCCTGGGTGCCCTCGGGGGAATGCTCTTCCTGGGATCGTGGATCGCCTCCTGGGTGGAAGCCCCGATCCGGTCCTCGGCGATCAACCGCCAGCGGGGATACAGCCTGGCTCCGCCGCTGTCGCCCGCCCGGCGCGAAGCCATGTTGCCTCCTGAGGCAGACGGGATGGCCCCGCTCATCCCCCTCGCGCAGGTCACGGTTCGCTTCTAGCCCAGCGCCCCGCAGCGAGGGCACCGACGACGACCGGCGCGTCGGGTCGCCGAAGACGCTGGTCTATGGCGGCCGGTCCCATTGTGCCATAGGCTTGGCTGTCGATTGGCATCAAGGACTCGGGCTACCGCCCCCCACCTTATCAAGGAAGAATCCCCATGAAGCAGCTGCTCTTGCTGGGACTGCTGTCGCTCGCCACCCTGCCCGCCCCCGCCAGCGCCGAGGAGAAGGCCGCAGCGGCGGACAGCAGCCCTCGTTTCGAGGCCGTGGAGCAGTCCACGGACACCATGACCATCGTCAGCATCGACAAGGCGAACCGCTTCGTGACCCTCAGGACTGCGGACGGGGACACGGCCACGATCAAGGCCGGTCCGGAGGTCCGCAATTTCGCCCAACTGAAGGTGAAGGACCTCGTGGTGACGAAACACATGGAGAAGTTCACCGTCCACGTCGACACCACCGGCGTCGCCGAGGTCACCTCGGAGACGGTCACCGGCCGGGCCCCGCTCGGCGCCAAGCCCTCGGCCAGCCAGACGGAGACGACGCAGGCCAAGGCTACGATCGCGGCCATCGACAAGCAGGCCGGGACGGTGACGTTGCGCGGCCTCGACGGCGAACCCTATATGCTGACACCGCTCGACCCCGCCAATCTGGACAGGGTCGCGGTCGGCCAGGTCGTGGTCTTCACCCACACGTTGGCGGTGGCGATCTCCGTGGAGAAACCCGCCGCTCAGAAGGCCGCCCCGGCGAAGAAGAAGTAGTCTCGGGCGGGCCACCCGCGCGCTCGCCGCACAGATGCGGATCGGCGGCTCCGCCGCGGGGCTGCCGATTCTGCTTCGACCGATGCCGGCTGGCTCAGCCCTTCTCGACCCGCATGGAGAGCCCCGGCACCGCGAGGCTGCTGACGGTGAGGGAGAAGGTCGGTGACGTCTTCTTGTCGGCCCGCTCGATCTTGATCTTCTCGCCCTGGAGCTTCACCTTGTACGCGTCTCCGTCTCCGACGACGATGGTGAGCTCCTTGTTGATGTCGCGCGCGATGTCCGCCTTCTTCGTCTTGGCCAGTACGTTCACCGAGAAGGTCTTGAGCCCGCCCTTGAGGGAAAGGAACTCCATCTGCAGAGACCCGTTGACCTCCGTCTTGCCGTCGATCACCACGACAGCCTTCTCGTAATAGACCAGGGGCGGCTTCCCCGGGGCCGGGGCCGGCTGGGCGACGGCCGGAGCGGCCGCCGGAGCCACGACAGCGGGAGCGGGCGCGGGCCAGCGTCCGGATCTCCCGCCCATCCACCGAGTAGACGGACAGCGCCACCGCCTCGCCCCGCGCGATCGTGAAGGAGAGCGACGCGGCGCCGCGCACCGGGTTGGGGATCACCGGCGGCAGCTAAGGAGCGAGCACCCGGATCGCCGCCGGTTCGACCCGGACGTCGAAGTTCCCCGCACAGACCGACTCGCCATCCACCTGGAGCGGCTCCGCGGACTCGATTCGCGCCTGGCGAAAACGGCGCCGTCGCACCCGCGGCGCTGCCGCTTCGCCGCGCCCGCGGCCGAGCGTGCGCCAGTAGGCCCCGGGCACCTCGTAGACGACGGCGTGCGCTTCGCCGTCGCGGGGGTCCGCCTCCGGGACGACCTCGCGCCCGAAGGCGTAGCGCGGCATGTTGTAGAAACCCGCGGAGTAGAAAGACTCGCCCGGCGCCAGCAGCTCCGCCCCGTCGGCGGTCATGCGGACGCCGGAGCAACGCCGGCCGGCCGAGAGCGCCAGGGCGACGCCCGCCGACCACAGCCTCCAGGGAGCCCGCCGCGCCGCCAGCTGCCGGAGGAACCGCGCCTCGAAGCCCGCACTCAGGGATACCAAGGCGACGGGCGCGTCCGGATGGCCCGTGGCGAGCACGTCGAGAGGCGTCGCCGACCCATTCCGCAGCGTCCACAGGGCCTGCGCGGTGTCCCGGATCCCCAGCGAATGGGCGAAGGCGTTTCCCGTCCCGGCCGGCAGGACCCCGAAGGGGCGCTGGCCCAGCCCTTCGGCTCTGAGGGCCCGAACCGTTAGGTTCACGGTCCCGTCGCCGCCCACCGCCACCGGGATCTCTTCGGGAGACAACCCTTGCAAGGCTTCGCGCGCCTCTCCGAGCGCAGCGCACCGGGCCATGCGCGCCCGCCCGCCCGCCGCCGCGAGGGCCCCCTCGGCGCGCCGCACCGCGGCCTGGCCGTGCGCCGCTCCGGCACGCTCGTTCACCAGCAGGAGGAAATCGCGCGGTCGGTTCACTCGCCTCCTTCACCCGGCCGGAACACGACCTTGATCGCCCCGCTCCGGTTCCGGTGGACCGCCGCCGCCAGCGCCTCCCGGTAGGCCGAGAGAGGGAAGGCGTGCGTGAGGAGATCCCGCAGGCTCAAGCGTCCGGCCGCGAGAAGGGGCAGGAGGACGGCGAAGGGGTGGTGGCTCGCGCCCTCCCACACCACCGGGCCGTAATCATTGATGCCGCGCACGGTGAGCTCGCGATACCAGATCGGCGTGGGATCGAAGCGGGCGAGGGACGCGGGCGCCGACACGAGCCCCACCGTGGCGCGCGGCGCCGCCGCAGCGAGCGCCCAGCGGAAGGCCTGGCGCGAGCCGGCCGCGTTGATGACGCGGTCGAAGACCCCGCGCACCACCGGCCCGTACCCGGGCACCCGCGTCGAGCGGGCCCCCCGCGCCCCGAGCCACTCGTGGAACTGCGCGTCCGACGCGAGCCGCACGGCCGCGTGGCCGTGCCGCTCGGCCCACGCCCTCTGGAACTCGTGCCGGACCACGAGGACCCAGTGCCCGGGCAGCTCGAGGGCCTTCGCCAGGTGGACGCAGAGCAGCCCGATCGTGCCACCCCCGATCACCAGGTTGGCCGAGGGCTGTGCGTCCTGGGTGCGCAGCACTGCCGCCAGGGCCGTCGCCGCCGGATCGAGCAGCACCGCGTCCTCGTCGGCCACGGTGTCCGGAAGCGGCCACAGCTGCGTGGAGTGCGCCAGGCATTCCTCCGACCAGCCGCCGCCGGTCTCGCGGCTGAAGCCGATGCCGAGGGCGCGCCCCGGCCACGCCTCTCCGCGCCGCTCACAGAGCCCTTCCCAGCCGTCGCGGCACGGCGGGCACGGCGGGTCGGGGTCGCGCGACCGGCAGCCCAGCGCGGCCCACACCGCGACCCGGGTGCCGCGCCGGAGCCCCGGCGAAGAGCCCTCCGCACCCGCCACTTCCAGTACCTCTCCCACCACCTCGTGCCCGGGCACGAACGGATACGTCGCTTCGGGCTCCAGCGAGAGGGAATCGCTCCCGGTGAGCAGGCTCGCGTCGGTGCCGCAGACGCCGGCCAGCCGCACCCGAACCGTGGCCCATCCCGCCCGCTCGGCCCGCGGGCGCGGCAATCGCGCGCGGTCGAGCGGAGCGAGTCCCACCGACCACGCGCGGCGCGCCCAGCGGTACACGCTCCGGGAGAGGAGATAGCGGAAGACCTCGTGGCGGAAGAGCAGCGCCTCCATCTCGCCGCCCGGCCGCGCGGGACTGCGCTGCGGAGCGCCCTCGTCGGGCGCGGCTGCCGTCGCCCGAGCCTCAGCCATCGATCGGCTTCTCATAGAGCCGGTACGTCTTGAGCGGCGTGCAGCCCAGGGCGGCGACCACGCGCTTGACCTCCTCGTTGCCCTCGCGTACGAGCGACACCTCGCCGTAGCGCACGCCGTGGCGCCGGCACCCCTCGGCGACTTCCGCCGCGAGCCGCACGGCGATCCCCTGCCCGGTGTATCCGGGACGCACGCCGAGGAGCACGAATCGGGCGCCGCGCACCCGGGGCAGCGCGCGCACCAGCCGCAGCCAGCCGAGCGGCCAGAGCCGGCCGCGCAACGGGCGCAGCGCCTCGTTCGCATCGGGCAGGGCGAGCCCGAATCCCGCCGCGTAGCCGTCGGCCTCCGCGACCCGGACGAGCTCGGGCGCCAGGAAGGGCCGGAACTGCTCCGCCCGCACGCGGAACTCGCCCCACGACATCGGCACGAAACCCCACACGGCGTCGAAGCTCGCGTTGTAGAGATCGTGCAGCACGCGGCACTCCTCGTCCCAGCGGCGGGGATCGACGGGCCGCAAGGTGACCGCGCGCCCGGCACCGCGCTCGGCGGCCCGCACGATGCGCGCCGCCGCCGGGGCGAGTCCCATCGCCGGCAACCACCGGTAGGACCGGTAGTCGGTGCGCGCCGTGTATCCGGCCCCTTCGATGAGCGCCGGGAGGTAGCGGGGATTGTAGGGAGAAAGCAGCATGGGGGGCGAGTCGAACCCCTCGACGAGAGCACCCACCTCGTCATGCGTGGAGAGGTTCACGGGGCCGAGCGCGTGCCGGAGGCCGCGGCCGCGCAGCGCCGCCGCGGCCGCTTCCAGCAGGCCGCGCGCCGCCTCGGGATCCTCGGCGCATTCGAAGAAGCCGAAGAACCCGGAGCCGGGCAGCCAGCGCTCGGCGAACGCCGGATCCTCGATCGCGGCCACACGGCCTACCACCCGCCCGTCGCGGCGCGCCAGGTAGCGGCGGGTCCAGCGCCCGCGCAGGGCGGGATTGCGCCGCTCGTCCCAGCGGGCGCGCTCCTCCCCGGGAAGCGGGGCGACCCACAACTCGTCGGCGGCATACAACGCATAGGGAAACGCGACAAAAGCGCGCTCGTCCTGCCGCCCGGATACCGCGTCGATGGCCAGCCGGCCCCCGCCCATGAGCCCACGCTAGGCCCGCGCGTTTGGGCTGTCAATTCGCGCTCGGGGGTGCGAGAATCTTCCCCGGCCTCGGAGCGCCGGGTGCGATGTCGGCCGGCGCGTCGTCCGGACCCCGCAGGAAGGGAAGTGCCATGATGGGCGTGCGTTCGCCGCGACCCCGCATCCTCCTGATCGGCCCCACCGCTCTCGATCGCGCCGGCCGGCCGATCAAGCAGGCCAGGCTCTACCTTCCCGGCCTCACGCTGCCGATGCTCGCGGCGGTCACGCCCCCCCACGTCGAGCTGCGCCTGGTCTTCGAATCGGTGCACCAGATCCCGCTCGACGAGCCCTGGGATCTCGTCGGACTCACGGGCATGGGGTCCGGCATCGTGGGGGCGTGGCGGCTCGCCGACGAGTTCCGCGCGCGCGGCGTCCCCGTCGTCATCGGCGGGGTCGCGGCGAGCCTGGCGCCTCCCGAGTGGACGCTGGCGCACGCCGACGCGATCGTGATCGGCGAGGCCGAGGAAGTCTGGCCCCGGGTGGTCGCCGATTTCGAGGCGGGCCGTCTCGCCTCGATCTACCGCGCCGAGCGCGTCCCCCCCATCGACACCCTCCCGGAGCCGCGCTACGACCTGCTCGACGCCTCCCGCCTGGGCTGGTGGCGGCCCGTCCAGGCCACACGCGGTTGCCCGTACTCCTGCACCTTCTGCTCGGTCACGGCGTTCCACGCCGGCGGCTACCGGACGCGCCCCGTCGACCAGGTGGTCCGCGATGTCCGCCTCGCCCAGCGCGGCGGGACCCGCTACATCGCCTTCATCGACGACAACATCGGTGTCGACTGGGACTACTTCGCCGCCCTCTGCGAAGCGCTGATCCCGGAGAAGATCGTCTGGATGAGCCAGTGCAGCCTGCAGATCGCCGAGCGTCCGGCCATGCTCTCCTTGGCGCGCCGCAGCGGCTGCCGCCTGCTCTCCTTCGGGATCGAGTCGACGAGCGAGGCGAGCCTGCAGCTGGTCGAGAAGCCGTGGAATCGCCCGGAGCGCTACGGCGAGGCGGTCCGCGCCATCCGCTCGCACGGCATCGACGTGTCGACCGAGATGATCGTCGGCTTCGACGGCGACGACGACACGGTCTTCGAACGCACCTTGCGGTTCATCGTCGACAACGAGATCTCGCTGCCGCGGGTGCACATCCTCACCCCGGTGCCCGGCACGCCCCTCTACCAGGAGCTCGAGCGCGAGGGCCGCATCCTGCACCGCGACTTCAGCCTGTACACGGGCGGGCGCGCCGTGTTCCGCCCGCGCCACCTCACGCCCGAGCAGCTCGAGGCCGGCTTCTGGGAGATGTACCAGCACCTGTTCACCTGGCGCGGGATGTGGAAGCGGCTGCACCGTAACCACGCCTCCCTGGGGCCGCGCCTGCGCGCCTTCGTGGCGGGCGTGAACCTGCACTACCGCAGCCACCTGGCCCACGGGATCACCCCGGGGATCGTCTAGCACGGAGGGACGATGCGAGTCCTGCTGGTCCGCCCGCCGGTGCCGCGACACACCATGGGGCTCAAGCACGTGATGATCTGCGAGCCCCTCGAGCTCGAGTACGTGGCCGCCGGCTGCGTCGGCCACGAGGTCGAGATCCTCGATCTCATCCTCGAGCGCGGCTACGAGCGGCGGCTGCGCCGCTTCCGCCCCGACGTGATCGGCACCAGCGCCTACGTCACCGGCGTGAACGAAGTCATCCGACTCTGCCGCATCGCCAAGCGGTGGAATCCCGCCTGCCTCACGGTGGTCGGCGGGGTCCACGCCGCCGGCGCCCCGGAGTCGTTCGCGGACCCGGCTGTCGACTGCATCGTCCTCGGGGACGGGACGACCACCATGCCCGAGGTGCTTGCCGCGCACGCCGCCGGCCGGCCGCTGGCGACCGTCCCGGGTCTGGCGCTGCCGCGCGGCGAGGCGGTGGTGCTCTCACCGCCGCGGCCGTACATGCCCGACCCGGACTCCCTCCCCTTTCCGCGGCGCGACCTGGTGGCCCACCTGCAGCACCGTTACTACTACCTCTTCCACCGGCCGGTGGCGATCGTGAAGACGACCTGGGGCTGCTGGTACCGCTGCAACTTCTGCTACACCTGGCGGGTGACCGGCGGTCCCGCCTACTCGCGCAGCCCGGAGTCGATCGCCGCCGAGCTGGCGACCATCGCGGCCGAGGACGTCTACATCGTCGACGACATCTTCCTGACGCAACCGGAGCGCCTGGCGCGTCTCGCCGCGCTGCTGCGCGAGCACGGCATCCGCAAGAAGTACCTCGCCTACGCGCGCGCCGACTTCATCGCCGAGAACGAGGCGATCGTCGCCGAATGGGCGGCCCTCGGCCTCACCGCCGTGTTCATCGGCCTCGAGGCCGCCACCGACCCCGAGCTCGACGCGATGGCCAAGCACACCACGGTGGAGCAGAACCGCGAGGCCATGGCCATCCTGCGCCGCCACCGCATCGACACCTACGGCTCGATCATCACGCAGCCCGACTACGGGCCCGAGGATTGGGAGCGGCTGTGGCGGTTCATCGACGAGAGCGGCCTCTACTACCTCAACATATCGCCGCTCACCCCGCTGCCCGGCACGGACGTCTGGGAGCAGCAGCGCGACCGCCTGACCGTGAGCCCCCGGGCCCACGGCCTCTTCGACCTGAGCCACATCCTGCTCCCGACCCGCGTGCCGCTGCGCGAGTACTACCGCTCCCTGGTCCGCCTCTACGTGCGGACCGCGGTCAACATCCGCCGGGCCGACCGGCTCACGCTGCGCACGCGGCCGCCGGTGTGGTCGCCGCGCTATCTGCGGCTGTGGATCGGCACGCTGCGGATCTGGCGGCAGATGCGGGGCGCCCACAAGCACCATCGCCCGCGGGAGCTGGCCCGGGCCATGGAGCGCGGCCCCGCCTGGCCCGGGCTGGCCCGGCCTCCGGAGCCGATGCGCCAGACGACTCCCCCAGCGCCCGCCGTGCCGGCCGAGCCGATCGGCCGCCGGGCGGGCAGCGCGTGAGGTGACGATGGACGAGTCCCCGGCCACCCTCATCCCGCAGGCCCGCCCCGAGACCCGGTACGCGCCGGGCGTGGTCGAGGATCCCTTCGGGGGCTTCTTCGACGATCCCGGGGGATGGACCGCCCCGGCCGGCGGGCTGCTCGACGTGGCGGCGGCCAGACGCTGGTTCGACGTCGTGGGCTGGGGCGTGCGCACCCGCCTCTACTCCTACCAGCAGGCCCTGCGGCGCCTGGACGGGGCGCACGTCGAGCTCCAGGGCCGCACGCTCCTCATGTTCTCCTCCTACGACTACCTCGATCTCATCGGCCACCCGGACATCAACGCCGCCGCCGTCGCCGCCGTCGAGCAGTACGGGACCGGCACCGGCGGTGTGCGCCTGCTGACCGGGACGAACGCCCTGCATCGCGAGCTCGAGGCCGATCTCGCGGCCTTCAAGCAGACCGAGGCCGCCCTCACTTTGAGCTCGGGCTACGCGGCCAACGTCGGCGGCATCGCCGCGCTGTTCGGACCGCGCGACCTGGTCCTCGCCGACGAGTACATCCACCGCAGCGTCCTCGAGGGCTGCCACGTGACGCGCGTGCCGGTCCGGACCTTCGCCCACAACGACGTCGGCTCGCTGCGCTCGGCGCTCGAGGCGACCGCCCAGGTTCGCCGCCGACTGATCGCCGTCGAGGGCGTCTACTCGATGGACGGCGACGTCTGCCCGCTCCCCGAGATCGTCGCGCTCAAGGAGGAGCACGCGGCTTTCCTGCTCGTCGACGAGGCCCACACGCTCGGCCTGCTGGGGACCACCGGCCGCGGCCTCAACGAGCACTTCGGCCTGCCCGGTTCGTGCGCCGAGATCTGGACCGGATCGCTGTCGAAGACCATCCCGGCAACCGGCGGATACATCGCCGGGTCGCGCGAGCTGGTCATCTACCTCCAGCACGGCGTCGCGCCGTTCATGTTCTCGGCCGCTCTCAGTCCCGCGTCGACCGCCGCCGCACGGGCGGCCCTGGCGGTCATGGCGCGCGAGCCGCAGCGAATCGCACGGCTGCGGCGCAACGCCGACCAGCTCCGGGAGGGGCTCGCAGCCCAGGGCTGGGACATCGGCCGCTCGAGCACGGCTCTGGTGCCGGTGATCGTCGGGCACGACGTCGAGGCCTATCGCCTCGCCCGCCGTCTCCTCGACGCGGGCGTGTTCACGACGGCCATCGTCCCCCCGGCAGTGCCCCCGGGCAGCGCGCGCCTGCGCCTCTGCGCTACCGCCGCCCACACCTCGGAAGACCTCGAGGAGGCGCTGCGCGCGTTCGGCGCGGTGCGGGCGTGAGCGGTCCCTCCTGCCGCGTCTTCGACGACCTGGACGAGATCGATCCCGGGGAGTGGGATTCGCTCTTGGAGCCCGGGGACCTGCACGCGGCCTTTCGCTTCCTGCGGACCTGCCGCCACGCGGGCATCGCCGACGCGACCTACCGCTACTTGCTGGTGGACGACGGCGGACGCTTAGCGGCGACGGCGGCCCTGACTTGCCTGACGGTCGCGCTCGACTTGCTCGCCCCGCGCGCCGTGCGCGCCGTGGCGCGAGTGGGCCGCGCGATCCATCCCCCTTTCCTGCGCCTGCGCGTCCTGTTTTGTGGGCTCCCCGTCTCCCTCGGAGGCTCGTGCCTCCGCCTGGCGCCCGATGCGGATCCCGGCCGCGTGCTGCCGCTCGTCACGGGCGCCATGGAGGAGTTCGCCCAGGCGCAGGGCGCGGGACTGCTCTGCTTCAAGGAGCACACCGAGGCCGAGTGCGCGCCGCTCGACGGTCTGCGGAGCTACGGCTACTTCCGCGCGCCCAGCCTGCCCGCCTCGTACCTGCCGATCGAGTGGCCGGACTTCGACGCGTACCTCGCGGCCATGCGTTCAGGCTACCGCCGGCAAGTGCGCGCCAGCCTCGCCGCACGGAGCACGCGCGGCCTCACCTTCCGAATCGTCGAGGACTGGGCCGCCGAGTGCCCCGGGATCCACGCCCTCTACGAGCAGGTGATGGAGCGGGCCGAGTTCCAGCTGGAGCGCCTGCCCCTCGCCTTCTTCGAGCGCCTCAACGCCGAGTTCGGATCCGGCGCGCGCGCCCTGCTCCTCGAACGGGACGGGAGGCTCGAGGCCGCGGCGATCCTGATCTACGCTCCGCGCGTGCTCACCTTCCTGCTGGCCGGTATCGACTACGCGCGCAACCGCGCCGACCGCGCCTACCAGAACCTGGTCGCGGAAGTGGTGGCCGAAGCGATCCGCTGTGGCGCCGCGCGGCTCGAGCTGGGCCAGACCAGCTACGCCCTCAAGTCCCGCCTGGGTGGTCTCCCCGATCCCCGGTGGATCTATCTGCGACACCGGCGGGGCCTCACGCATCAGGCATTGCGTGCGGCCTCGGGGCTGCTCTTCCCGGCCGTGCCGACCCCGGCTCGCCGCGTCTTCGCCGCGCCGGCCGGTGCGACCGGCCGACCATGATCGCCGGGTCGCCGCCCACGCTGCGGGCCGCCCTTTTGCCCGGCCTGGCCCGGCGGCTGATGACCACCGCGGTGGGGATGTCGGCGCTCGCGTACCTCATCACCACCGAATACGGGCTCGCCGCCGCCGCCGGCGTGGCGCTGTTCGCGGCCGGATACGAGTACCGCTCGATCACCGTGCCGAGTGGGCGGCCGCGCGGCCGCCTCGCCGGCGGTCTCGGAGCCGTGGGCGCAGGCGGGGTGGCAATGCTCCTGGCCCCCTGGCCGCTTGCCGCGGCCGGGCTCGCCGTCGGCGCGGCCGCCTGGATGGTCCTGTGGATCGTGCCGACACGCCGCTCCGGCACGGGCGTCGGCGCCGGCCCGGCCGTCGCGCTTCGCGGGGCGCTCTATTTCGGGGCGCTCCCGGCCTTCCTCCTCCTGCTGCAGCGGTCCGGAGGCGAGCACGCGAGCTACTGGGTATGGCTCGCGCTCGCGGTGAGCTGGGGTGGCGATGTCGGCGGCTACCTGGCGGGGCGGCTGTGGGGAAGGCGGCCGCTCGCTCCCCGGGTGAGTCCCCGCAAGACGGTGGAGGGCGCGCTCGGAGCCCTCCTCCTGGGCACGGGGCTCGGGCTGGCGGTGTGGAGCACCGACCGCGCCGCGCTGCCGCTCGCCACGCTGGCCTGGCTCGCCCCGACCACGCAGTCGCTCTCGCAGGCCGGCGATCTCCTCGAGTCGCGGCTGAAGCGCCTGTGCGCGGTCAAGGACAGCGGCGGTGTCCTCCCCGGTCTCGGCGGGATGCTCGACTGCGTCGACGGTCTCTGCCTCGCCGCACCGTGGCTCTACTTCGCCTCGGGACTGGCGTGGCGATGACCGAGCCCCGAGCCGCCCCCGGAGACACGCGATGATCCGCGCCGATCACCTGACTCTCTCGCGGCTCCTTCTACTCCCGGTCCCGATCGCGATGCTCTACCAGGAGACGACCGCCTGGCGCGCCGCCGCGCTCGCCGCCTTCGTGCTGCTCGGGCTCACCGACGTGCTGGACGGGCCGCTGGCGCGCCGCTACGGTCCGACGCGAATCGGCGAAGCCCTCGACATCGTCGCCGACCGGGCCTTCCTCGCGACGGTCTACTCGGTCTTTGCAGACCTCGGAATCATCTCCCTGCCGGCCGCCATCCTGATCCTCACCCGCGAGTATCTGGTGCTCGGCCTGCGTGATCTCCCCGCGGTGACCGCGCGAACCGGCGCGGCGGGAAAGCTCCGCACGACGGTGCAGATGTACGGGGCGGGCCTGCTCCTGCTCCTGTGGATCCCCGCGGGCCGATGGTGGATCGCCGGGCTCCTGGTCGCCGCCCTTGCGGGCGCCGCGGCGCACCTCTTCGGCGCGTGGCACCGGCACCGCCGGGGCGACTGGCGCTCCCTGTGGGGCCTGGGACTCGTGGGGTCGCTGCTCGCCGTCCACCTCCTCCTTCCGGCCCGGGGCACGATGCGGTACGTGACTGCGCTGATTCTGTCGGTGACCCTGGCGACCGCGGCCGTCTACGCATGGAAGGCGCGGCGCGAGATCGCCGCAGGGCTCTCCCAGCGCCCCTTGGAGTTGCTCCGGCTCGCGGGCACGACCCTCGTGATTCCCATCGTGTGGGCGCCGCTGCTCGCGTGCGGCCCCCCGCTCTCCTTGGCCGTGGCCGCACTGGCCGCGCTGGAACTGGCGCGCCTCGTCCTCGCCAGCGACCTCGCCCGCGCCGGCGTCTCCGCGGGAGCGGGGCGCGAGATCGCGCGGTTGGCCGTGCTCGCCGCGGCCGGCAGCGCCGTCCGGATGCTCGCGGGGTCGAGCGGGGCCAGCACCGCTGCTTTGCTGGTCACCATCGCCCTGTGCGCCGTAACCGCCCTCGAGGCCGCCGCCCGGTTAAGCCACTGCGCTCGGCGGGAACTTCCCTAGGGAGATCGGCCCTGGGTGCCTTCGGGCCGTGCAGCGCCCGCGCGGTAGCCCTAGAGGCAGCAAAGCCCGCGCGGCTGACCTCGCCGGCGGGCTTGCTTCACTTTGGTAGCGCTACGGGGATTCGAACCCCGGTTTGATGGCTGAGAACCACCCGTCCTCACCCCTAGACGATAGCGCCACCTCGGCGGTTTTGCGCGATTATATCGAGGCCGCCGCGGGCGTCAAGACCGCGGCGGCCCCGCCGCCCCGTGGAGCGCCCAGCGACGCGCGGCCCTTCCTAGATCCCCGCGTCGATGATGGCCAGCAGCTTGCCGCTGGTCACCGTCAGGCTGTAGTCGCCGGCGGCCCCGACGACGTACACGGTGAACGAGCCGTCGCCCTTGACCTCCTGCTCGAGGAGCTGCTTGCCCTCGGCGGTCAGCAGCTCGGCCGACCGGTCCCAGCTGACCCGCAACTGCTCCTGCGGCCCGAGGTCCAGCGGCCCCCAGGCCAGCACGCCGTTGGCGCGCACGTCGGCGTCGGTCGTGTAGGTGGTCAGCGTCGGGGTCAGCCAGATCTGCACCTTGAGCGGCTCGGCCTTGTTGTTCTTGACGTAGCCGAGCAGCGCCTCGTCGGCGAGCGCCTTGATGTCTTCCTTGTGCTCGTTGTAGTCGTCTTCCTCGTTGAGATCGACCTGCACGCCGACCACGGCGCTCGGGCTGGTTATGTTCACCGTGCCCAGGTCGTAGGAGACCATGAACTGGCCCGAGGTCAGGATGCAGCCCGAGGCGGCCAGCGCCAGCAGCACGGGAATCGTTCGCAGGATCTTCATGGCGCCCTCCCCTCGCTAGAACTTCAGCAGGTTGTAGTTCACCCCGACCGTCAAGTTGCCGAACTTGCGCGAGGTGTCGCCGGTGACCACCATGTTGAGCTCGCCGCGCGCCTGCAGCGAGAGCTTCTGCAGCACGGCGAAGCCGACTCCGAGGCCGAAGTTGAATCCGACCTCGTCGATGTCGGCGCTGCCGGCGCGCGTCAGGTGGTTGTAGCCGATGCCGACGTACGGCAGCAGCTGGAAGCCGGGGCTGCTGGGGGATCCGAGCATCACGTTGCCCCCGAACGCGGTCATGTCGAAGCCGTCGCGCGTGTACGTCTCCCCGTCGAGCGTCGCCTCGCCTTCGCCCATGGCGGAGCCGGCGAAGTAGGGCTCGATGGTGATCAGCGGCAGCACCTCGAGGGGCACCCGGGCTCCGTAGGTGGACCCGGTGCCGACGTCGTCCTGGACGATCGGGAAGCTGGCGCCGCCGAAGACCCCGACGCCGATGCGCCCCCCCGCCGTGGCGAGGGTGGGTGCGAGCGCCACGAGGATCGCGGCGAGCCACAGGGCACGTCTCATGGGCACCTCCACTGGACGGTAACTGGCTGGCCGCGTTGCCCGCCCATCCGGCCAGCCGACGGTCCTGGTACGCGTGGGACGATAGCAGGGTCCCCGCCACCGTCAAGCACGCAGGCCGCCGGAGCAGACTCCGACGGCCCGCGTTGAAGATGGCTGCCCGGCAAGGATTCGAACCTCGACTAACTGGTCCAGAGCCAGCCGTGCTACCGTTACACCACCGGGCAGCAAATCGTGCCGGAGACGCGCGTCTCCGGCTTTTCTGTCGTTATCGGCGTCCCGAGGTTATGAATTCACCGACGCGGGTGTCAAGCACCCGCCGCGCCGCAGTGCGCCCCCCGGGCTAGCGGCCGACGACGAGACGGGCGACGACGCCGAAGTGATCGGACGCCCATATTCCGTCCCGGCCCGGATCCCGGAAGATGACGTCGGCCGACCGCGGCGTGAGGGACGGCGCGCCCTGGCGAGAGACGAAGATGTAATCGATGCGGAGGGGCGGATGGCCGAGCGCCCGGTTCAGCGTCGCCGTCGGCTTGCCGCCCGCCCCGGGGTTCGCGGCCGCGAAGACATCGAGAAACCGACCCTCCAGAAGCCGCATCTCCGGAGACTCCGGCGCGGCGTTGAAGTCGCCCGCCAGCACGACGGCTTCCCCGCCGCGCGTGGCGGCGATGAAGCCGAGGAGATCGCGGATCTGCGTGGCCCGGATGGCCGCGCCCTCGAACGTGTGGTGGAGGTGCGTGTCGTAGACGTCGAGCGGCCGGCCCGTGAAGTCGATGCGCAGGTGGGCGACCGTGCGGTAGTCGTCGCGCGGATCGAGCGCCTTGCCGCCCGCGTGCAGCACCCGGTGCCGGGTGAGGATCGCGTTGCCGTAGCGGCGGCTGCTGGTGTCGCTGTCCACGGAAGTGAAGTGAGCCTGGAAGCCGAGGCTGTCGGCCAGTGCGCGGGCCTGGTTCGGAAGCGTGGCGTGCTGGAGCACCTCCTGCAGGCAGACGACATCGGGGCGCAGCGCGCGCAGCCCCTCCACGATCTTCGCCAGCCGTCGCGGCCAGTCGGCCTGGTCGTGCCAGAGGTTGAGCGTGACCACCGTGAGGGTGTCGGGCTCGGCGGCCTGCGCCGCGCCCGACACGGGCGCCGGGGCGATGAACGCGGTCAGGAGCAAGATCCACATGCTACGCCGCGCCGCCCCCCTCCCACCACCGCAGCGCGCCGCGCAGCCGCTCGAGCGTGCGCTCCCGGCCCAGCAGGTGCATCACCTCGAAGAGCCCCGGCGACACCTTGCGTCCGGTCAATGCCACCCGTGCCGGGAAGAAGAGCTCTCCCGGCTTGACGCCCAGCCGCTCGGCCAGCGAGCGCGCCCCGGACTCCAGGGACTCGGTCGTGAACGGCTCGGTCTTCTCCGCCAGCTCGGCGAGCGCCGCCAGCCGCTCGCGCGCCCCGGGCTTGGCCAGCACCTCGGCGCGCGCCGCCGGGTCCACCTCGACCTGGGCGCGGAAAGCGAAGTCGGTGTGGGTCTCGACGTCGGCCAGGGTCTTGAGCCGCTCTCCGGCGGCCGCCACCGCGCGCTCGAGGAAGCCGTCCACGTCTGGCATCCTCGGCAGCCGCCCGTTCTCTTCCAGGTAGGCGCGCACGCGGGCGGTCCGCTCCATCAAAGGCAGGGCCCGCAGGTACTGGCTGTTCATCGCCACCAGCTTGGTGCGGTCGAAGACCGCCGCCGACGGGTTGACGCGCTCGAGCGAGAACTTCTCGACCAGCTCGGCGCGCGAGAAGCTCTCCGTCGCCCCGTCCCACGACCAGCCGAGCAGCGCCAGGAAGTTGATCAGCGCTTCGGGGATGTAACCCTGGGCCCGGAACTCGCTCACGAAGGTGGCCGCCTCGCCGCTGCGCTTGGACATCTTGGAGCGGTCCGGATTGAGGATCAGCGAGATGTGCCCGAAGCGCGGCTCCGGGTAGCCGAGGGCGCGGTAGAGCTGCGCCTGGCGCGGCGTGTTGGAGAGGTGCTCCTCGCCGCGCAGGACGTCGGTGATCTTCATCGCGGCGTCGTCCACGACGCAGGCGTAGTTGTAGGTCGGCAGCCCGTTGGAGCGCAGAACGACGAAGTCGCCCACCGCGTCGGCAGGGAAGGTCACCACCCCCCGGATGAGGTCGCGCACAAGGACCGGGTCGCCGCCGACCCGGAAGCGCACGCTCTCCGGGCGCCCCTCGCAACGGCGCTCGGCGCGCTCCGCCTCGGAGAGGTCGCGGCAGGTGCCGTCGTAGTGCGGCGACAGGCCGGCGGCGTGCGCCGCCTGGCGGCGCGACTCCAGTTCCTCGTCCGTGCAGAAACAAAGGTAGGCGCGCCCCTCGGCGAGCAGGCGATCGGCTTCCTGGCGGTACAGCCAGCGCCGCTCGCTCTGCCGGTACGGCCCGTAGATCCCCCCGACGTCGGGACCCTCGTCCCAGTCGATGCCCAGCCAGCGCAGGTCGTCGAGGACGGCGCGCTCCGACTCGGCGGTCGAGCGCTGCACGTCGGTGTCCTCGATGCGGATCACCATCCTGCCGCCGCGCCCGCGCGCGAACAACCAGTTGAACAGCGCCGTGCGCGCCCCCCCGATGTGGAGCGACCCCGTGGGGCTGGGAGCGAAGCGGACGCGGACCGGATCGGACATGCTCGAGGACTCCTGCGCGGGCCGGACGGCGGTCGCGGGCACCGGCCCGCCGGGCGCGCGGCGGCGCCCCGGCCGGCCGCCCCGCAACGTCACAGGCCACCCTGGGGTGGCCTGTGGGTGCGAAGCCGAGGATGCTCGCAGATCAAGCTAGCACATCACGGCTCCAGCCGCACCAACCGGCCGCCGAGCGCCGCCCGGCCGGCCGTCAGGCGGTAGAGGTAGACACCTGCCGCCACCGACCGCCCGTCGCCGTTGCGGCCGTCCCAGGTCACCACGAAGCGGCCGGGCTCGGCCGCCCGCTCGACCAGGGTGCGCACGCGCGCGCCGCGCACGTCGTAGAGCTCGAGGCGCACCACCGCCCCGGGCGCCAGCCCCTCGGGCAAGCCGAAGGCGATGGTCTGGCTGCCGGCCCCCGGGTTGGGGAACGGCGCGGCCAGGTACGCCCGGCCCGGCGCGTCGGAGACCGCCTGCACGGGGTACGGGCCGAACGCCAGCGGCGCGGTGCCGGGCGCCGACTCGACGCGCGCCAGCACGTACGAGTAGACCGTCCCGGGCGTCACCGTGCGGTCGTCCAGCGCCAGCCAGCCGTCCGGATCCGCCGTCACCGCCTCGCCGCCCACGGCGCGGTAGCCCTCGGGCACCGCCGTCAGCCGGCCAGCCGCGACTCCCGCGTCCCCGCCGTCGGCCCGGAAGGCCAGCCAGCGCCCGCCGTCGGCGAGCGCCTCGGGCGGCAGCTTCCAGCGCAGCCGGATGCCGCCGTCGATCGGCTCGACGGATTGCACGGCCACACCCTCCACCCCCACCAGGATGGACGTCGTGGTGCGCCCGGTGCGTTCCGAGTCGTGACGGAACATCACCCACTCGCGCGCCATGTTCGGCACGTAGGTGCCGGGGTAGGTCCACACGTACATGTTCTTGTCCCAGCCGGCGAGCAGGATCTCGGCGCTGCCGTTCTGGTCGAAGTCCCAGATCATCGGCGTGCCGCGCACCTCGCCGTCCAGCCGGATGGGGAACCCGGCCAGCGGCTGCCCGTCGTCTCTGAGGCCGTAGAACTGGGCGTCCTCCGAGCCGATGAGGATCTCGAGGTGCCCGTCACCGTCCAAGTCCGCCGCCACCGGCGAGGACTCGGTCGCGGCCGAGGTCTTGCTCGTGAAGCGCACGGCGCTCCACCCGGGATAGTAGGCGCCGTTGTTGCGCACGATGCGCAGCTGGCCGTCGGTGCCGGCGCAGAGGATCTCGCGCTGCCCGTCCCCGTCGATGTCGACGAGCGCCGGCGACGGAGCCCGCGAGGTGCCCGTGAACGGTATGCCGAGGACCGGGAACCCGGCCACGGCGACGCCGTTCTCCGCCACCCCGTACAGGCGGTTGTCGCCGGCCGGCGCGAAGATCTCCCACTTGCCGTCGTTGTTGACGTCGCCCACCGCGGGGCTGGCGGTGAACGCCCCGAACGGGCCGTACGGGAAACCGGAGATGGCGGTCCCGTTCCAGCGCCAGGCGTAGATCCTGCCATCGCGGCTGGCGGCGATGATATCGAGCTTGCCGTCGTGGTCGAGGTCGGCGAGCGCCGGGCTGCCGTAGTTGTCGGCCGCCCCCATCACGAAGAAGACGCCCTGGGTGCCCGGGTTGCCGTCCCCGTCGCGCAGCTCGGTGCCGTCGTGGTTGAAGGCGTAGAAGCGGGCGCCATTGGAAGCGAAGACGATCTCCTTGAAACCGTCCCCGTCCACGTCGCCGACCGCCGGTGACGACCACACCGCGTCGAGCAGGCTCACCGGGAAGCCGGGCTTCACCGAGCCGTCGGGCCCGAAGACGTAGAGCAGTTTCGTCTCCCAGGCGCAGGCCACGATGTCCATGACCCCGTCATTGTCGAGGTCGGAGATGGCCGGCGCGCCGGCATAGTAGGTGCCCTGCATCGTGAAGTCGCCGGAGGTGCGCTCGCTGCCGTCGGCGTCCACGACCCCCTGGCCGTTGGCGTGCCAGGCGTAGAGCACCTCGGACCCCACCACCACCTCCAGCTGCCCGTCGCGCTCCAGGTCGCCGATCACCGGCGAGGACGGCGTCGTGCGCCCCATCGGGATCGGGAACCCGACATGCATCGGCGGGTTGGTGCTCGCCGACTGCACCGCAGTGGCCGCCGACTGATTGCCCGAGGAGTCCACCGCCGTGACGTAGTAGTAGTAGCGGGTCAGCGCCGCCAGACCTTCATCGGAATAGTAGGCGCTGCGGCCGCTGGGGACGAAGTTGCGCTTCGTGAACGGCCCGCCCTGGCTGTTCGCGCGGTAGATGTTGTAGCCCGCCAGGTCGGCGGCCGGCGACAGCGTCCACACCATGGTGATGCTCGTGGCCGAGCCCGCGGGCAAGAGGTTGGCCGGAGCCGCCGGGGCCGTGAAGTTGACCTCCTGCGTGAACAGCGGCCCGTAGAAGTCGCTCACCGCCAGCGTGAAGCGCGGATCGGGCTGCGAGAGGTTCTGCACGCGGAACACGTCGCCCGTCGCCTGGCCCAGCGCTCCCAGGTTGCCGAACGACGAGCTGCCGTCGAGCACCGCCACGCCCGCCGACGCCGCCGTCAGGGTGGCGGTCACGCCGCGCGCCACACCCTCGGCCAGGTTCACCAGCGTCACCGTGTAATCGGCCGTCTCGCCGACGTCGAGGAACTGATCGCCGTTGCCGCCGCCGCCGTCGTTGAGCAGGCGCGCCAGCAGCTGCACCTTGGGAGCCCGCACGACCAGGAAGTGATCGGCCGGATACTGGCGGCCGAGGCCGTCGCTGATGACCAGCCGCAAGTGCATCTCGTCGCCGTCGAGCACGCCGCTGCGTGCCACCGAGATGCGGTACTGCGTGCCGGCCGCCGAGCCTCCGGCCGGGATCACGCCGTAGGATCCGGCGCCCACCAGGACGACGGCGCGGGAGTCGAGGCTCAGGAGCGTGGCCGTGGCGCTCCCCGACCCGGCGCCGCCCAGGTTGGTCACGGGCAGCGTCAGGTTCACGGTCTCGCCGGCGTCGAGCACGCCGTTGCCGTTGCCCACCGTGCCGGCTCCGCTGTCGGCCAGGCTGCGGTCCGCCGGCCGCGACACCAGCGCGACCTGGGCCGTCCCCGTGACCGTGAGGGTCCCGCGGTAGGGCCGCGATTCGAGTGCCGTCACCGTCACCTTGACGG
>Ga0315273_10002346_pt1 | contig 22329 bp, 20 predicted proteins | sample YL17G02_0_MG_FD_205753 | JGI IMG/M metagenome (GOLD analysis project Ga0315273, IMG submission 205753) | Sediment microbial communities from Yellowstone Lake, YNP, Wyoming, USA - YL17G02_0 | ecosystem: Environmental > Aquatic > Freshwater > Lake > Sediment | place: USA: Wyoming | collected...
CTTCGCATCCTCGACGGCTTGCGCAGCGAAGGCCGCGAGCCGCCGCTGGTCCTCTGGGCCTTGCTCAACGATCTGCGCGCCGTCTCACGTGTGCTGCAACGCGAACCGAACGACCGCAACATCGACGGCATTTTCCGCGCGGAGCAGGTCTGGGGCAGCCGGCAGGGGCCGATCAAGGTCGCCCTCAAACGATTGTGCCGCGCCGACATCGATTCGCTGCTCACCGCTGCCGCGCGCGCCGATCGCGTCGCGAAAGGCAGCCTGCGCGGCGAACCCTGGGTCGAGATCACCGGACTGGTCGCACGCATCGCCGGCGTGAAGCTCGCGGCCGCATGACGGCAAGATTTCCCAGCGCACCGCTCGGCGTCTTCGGCGGCACGTTCGACCCGATCCACTTCGGCCACCTGCGCACCGCGTTCGAGGTTCTGCAGACGGTCCGCCTGCAGGCAGTGCGCTTTGTTCCTGCCGGTGACCCACCGCATCGCGATCCGCCGCAGGTCGATGCCGCCCGGCGCCTCGAATTCGTGCGCGCAGCCGTAGCCGACCAGCCGGGGTTCGTCGTCGATGATCGCGAGGTTCGACGCGCGGGTCGGTCGTACAGCGTGCTGACGCTGGCCGAATTGCGGGCGGAACTGCCGGACACGCCGTTATGCCTCATCGTCGGCATGGACGCGTTCCTCGGGTTGCCGGCGTGGCACAGGTGGACGGAGCTGCTCGAACTCGCGCACGTCGTCGTGGCACCGCGCCCGGGTTGGGTCGTGCCGAACTCAGGTGTGCTGGGCGACCTGCTGGCCGAACGCGGCGCCGACGCGGCCGAGACTTTGCACAATGCGCTCGCGGGGCGCATCCTGATCCAGCCCGTGACGCAACTTGAAATTTCATCCACGGAATTGCGCGACCTGCTCGCCGCCGGCCGCGATCCCCGCTACCTGGTCCCCGATCCCGTGCGCGCGCTGATCCGCGCGACGCACAGCTATTCCGTTTCCCAACCCACGAGGTGAGCATGGCAGCCAAGCGCCCGTCGCGACCGTCTTCCGCATCTTCCGCCCGTCCCGCCGCCCGCGCCGCCAAGGCAAAGGTCAAGGCACCCGCCAAGGCTGCAAGCATCCGCCGCGCTCCCGCCGCCAAGCCTAAGGCACCCGCGAAGACCGCTACCAAGGGCCCTGGCAAGGTTCCAGCGAAGGTGCCGCGCAAGGTTGCGGCCGGCCCCCGGCCCGCGGCGACGAAGCCGGCCAAGGCCAAGGCACCGCCGGCGCTGGCCCAGGTCGTGCTCGCCGCCCTCGAAGACATGAAGGCCGTGAACATAAAGGCGATGGACGTCCGCGGCATCACCGATATCACCGACATGATGGTAGTGGCGAGCGGCACGTCGGACCGGCACGTGAAGTCAATTGCGGACCGCGTCGTCCAGCGCTGCAAGGAAGCCGGCTACCGGCCGATCGGCATCGAAGGCGAGCGCGACGGCGAGTGGGTGCTGCTGGACCTCAACGACGTCGTGCTGCACTTGATGCTGCCGCGAGTGCGTGAGTTCTACGCGCTCGAGAAACTTTGGGAGAACGGCGCCGCAAGGCGCGCCTGAGAACGCGAGACCCGGACCTGGTCCCGGCCCGCTGGAGTCCACCCGCATGCGCATGCGACTGCTGGCCGCAGGCACCCGGATGCCGGACTGGGTCGACGCGGGTTGCGACGACTACGCCACGCGCCTGCGGGGCGATTACCGCCTCGAACTGATCGAAATCCCGCTGGGCGACCGCGGCAGCGGCGACGTGCGCCGGGCCGTCGAGGCCGAGGGCAAGCGCATGCTGGCGGCGGCGGGAGAAAGGCCCTACCTCGTCGCCCTGCAGGTCGGCGGCAAGGCCCTGACCACCGGGGAGCTTGCGCGCTGGCTCGAGGACCGGGCGAGGGAGGGGGATTCCCCGTTCTTCTGCATCGGGGGACCGGACGGCCTGGCCCCTGAAATCGACGCTCAGGCCCGGCTGCGCTGGTCCCTGTCGGCCTTGACGCTGCCCCATGGCTTGGCCCGGGTGGTCGTGGCAGAGGCTCTCTACCGGGCCGTCAGCCTGATCAAGGGCCTGCCGTATCACCGCGCTTGAGGCATCTGCGATCCCCTCGATGGACAGGGGCCTCCCGGCACGATTCAATTCTCCTTTTGACACCCGGACTTACGGCCACGAGGCAGCCCCATGCACCCCTATCCGCACCAGTACACCGTACTCGCCACCGCCGAACCGACCGGCGACGTTCCGCTGAATGCCGCAGGGCTGCCTGCCATACCCACCGCGCCGCCTGCCGAGTTCGACGGCCCCGGCGATCGCTGGTCGCCCGAGACTTTGCTCTGCGCCGCCGTGGCCGATTGTTTCGTGTTGAGCTTCCGTGCTGTGGCCCGCGCCTCGAAGCTTGAATGGACTTCGCTCGACGCCAGCGTCGAGGCCAAGCTCGACCGCGTCGATGGCCGCACGTTCTTCACCGAATTCGTCGTGCATGCGACGTTGCGAGTGCCGACCGGCACGGACCAGGATCGCGCGACCAGGCTGATGGAGAAGGCCGAGCACGTCTGCCTGGTCAGCAATTCGCTGGTGGCGCAGCGTCGCCTCGAACCGACCGTCATCGCGGGCTGAGTCCGGATGGCTGGCGACGCACCCGCCATTTACCTGGCGTCCGCTTCGCCGCGGCGCAGTGAACTGCTGCGGCAGATCGACGTGACGCACGAAGTGCGTCCGGTGGATATCGACGAATCGCCACGGTCCGGCGAGAAACCTGCGCACTATGCGCTGCGGCTCGCAGAGGAAAAGGCGCGCACGCTGTGGGAGCGGCTGTCGGTCGCAGAACGTCGCCCAGTGCTCGCGGCCGACACCACCGTGGCGCTCGGCGACGAAATCCTTGGTAAACCCGCCGACCACGAGGACGCGGTCCGTATCCTCGGCCGGCTGTCCGGACGGGCGCACGAGGTGCACACGGCCGTTGCGGTGCTGCACGCAGGCGGAGCGAACGCTCGCGTCAGCACCAGCACGGTCGAGTTCCGCCCGCTCACGCGCGCGGAGATCGACTGGTACTGGCGCACCGGCGAGCCGGCGGGCAAGGCCGGCGCATACGGGGTACAGGGCCACGCCGCCATTTTCATTCGCCACCTCGCCGGCAGTTATTCCGGCGTGATGGGACTGCCACTCTACGAGACCTGGGAACTGCTGGCTCCGGCGCTCGGTCTGATCGGATGGAACACCCAGGCACCATGACCACGGAAATGATCGTCAACGTCAGTCCACGCGAGACCCGCGCGGCCCTGCTCGAGAACGGAGTGCTGCAGGAGCTCTTCGTCGAGCGGGCGAGCCGCATGGGCCTCGCAGGCAACCTGTACAAGGGGCGCGTGTCGCGGGTCCTGCCCGGCATGCAGGCCGCCTTCATTGACATCGGTCTCGAGCGCACGGCCTTCCTGCACGTGTCCGACATCGTGCAGCCGGCGGACGCCGAAGGCTCCGGCGAAGAAACGCGCACCGAGAACATCCGTGAGCTGGTGAGCGAGGGCGGCGACATCCTGGTGCAGGTGCTGAAAGACCCCCTCGGCACCAAGGGCGCGCGCCTCACCACGTTCATCACCATTCCTTCGCGTTACCTCGTCTACATGCCTTTCGGTCACGGCGTCGGCATCTCCGCGCGCATCGAGACGGAGGAAGAGAGACTGCGGCTGCGCGAGCTGATGCAGTCGTTCGTGACGCCCGGCGAGGCCGGCGGCTACATCGTGCGCACCGCAGCGGAAGGTGCGGCGGTCGAGGCGCTGCGCGCCGACATGCTGTTCCTGCGCAAGCTGTGGGAAGTGCTCTCGGCCAAGGCGGCAGGCACGCGCGCAGGCGTGCTCGTGCACGAAGACCTGCCACTGCCGCTGCGACTGATGCGTGACCTCGTCGGCGAAGGCGTGGACCGCGTGCTGGTCGATCACGAACGCACCTGCGAGCGCATGCAGGAATTCGCGACGACGTTCATGCCCGCGCACGGCGCCCGCGTCGAGCGTTACACCGGCAACCGGCCGCTCTTCGACCTGCACGGCGTGGAGGAAGAGGTCCAGCGCTCGCTCGAGCGCAAGGTGCCGCTCAAGTCGGGCGGCTACCTGATCATCGACCAGACCGAGGCGCTCACGACCATCGACGTCAACACGGGCGCGTACGTCGGGCACCGCAACCTCGAGGAGACGATCTACCGCACCAACCTGGAGGCGGCGGTTGCGATCGCGCGGCAGCTGCGGCTGCGCAATCTCGGCGGCATCATCATCATCGACTTCATCGACATGGAAGAGGAGGAGCATCGCAAGCAGGTGCTGCAGGCCCTCGAGAAGGCGCTGGCGAAGGATCACGCCAAGACACACGTGTCTGCGGTGTCGCCGCTCGGCCTCGTCGAAATGACGCGCAAGCGCACGCGTGAAAGCCTCGCGCACCAGTTGTGCTCGCCTTGCCCGGCCTGCGAGGGCCGCGGCTTCGTGAAGACGCCGGAGACCGTGTGCTACGAGATCTTCCGTGAAGTGCTGCGCCAGGCGGGTCAGTTCGACTTCCAGCAGCTCATGGTGCTCGCGCACTCGGACGTCATCGAACGCCTGCTCGACGAAGAATCTGCCGCGCTCGGCGAGCTCGAAGTGCTGGTCGGCAAACCGATCCGCCTGCAGACCGAGGCGCTCTACCTGCACGACCAGTACGACGTGGTGCTCATGTGACTTCCACCCGGTGGTGGCGCCTGGTCGCAGGCACCGCGGCCGGACTGCTTGTCGTGGTCGCGCTGCTGGTGACGGCGCTGCGCATTGCGATCGCCTACGTGCCGCACAACGAGCAGAAGTTGCGCACGTGGATCGAACGCCAGACGCACATGAAGTTCGAGTACACGCGGCTCGACGCGCGGTTGCGCTGGTATGGGCCGGAAGTCGTGCTGCGCGACCTGCGCGTGGTGGCCGAGGACGGCTCGCAGACATTGTTTGCCACGCGCGAAGGCAGCATCGGCCTCGACCTCTGGAATTTTTTCCGCACGGGCCAGTTCGTCGCCGGCCGGGTCCGAATTCTGGAACCGCGCGTCACCATCGTGCGCCTCGCCGATGGCCGGATTCGCCTGCTGGGCTTGCGCGAGCGGCCAGCCGACAGGCCGCCTTTCGATTTCGACCGGCTGCCCGCGGGGCGCATCGTGATCGACGATGCGACCGTCGTCTACCGCGACCTGAAGACGGGTAGCGCGCCGCTCGAACTGACGGACCTCGACGCGCAGTTGCGCCGCGACCGCGATTCCGTCGTGCTGGAAGGCAGCGCCAGGCTGCCCGACAAACTCGGCACGCAGGCGGACTTCAACGTGCGCCTGAAGGGCACGCTCGACGAGCGTGAACACCTCGACGCACGCGTCGAAATCGATGCCGACACCGTGCGCCTGGCCGGCCTCAAGGACTTCCTGCCACCGCAGATCGCCAAGCCGCTGGCGGGGTCCGGTCACCTGCGCGGTGTTTTCGCGCTCGAGCAGGGCAGGGTGTCGAACCTGCGGCTCGGTTTCGAACTGCGTGACGTCGCGCTGCAGTTGCCGCGCCGTGCCCTGCCGCCGATCGAGGCCGTGCGCGTCACCGATCCGCGGCTCGAACTCGCGCCGGACAGCAGGATGCCATTCCCGACGGTTACCAAGGAGATGGTCGATCGCGCACCGCCGCCATTGCCGGCAGAGGCTCGCTATGACGCGCTCGCAGGCGACGTGCGCCTGCGACGCGACGGCGACGCCTGGGTCTTCCGGGTCGAGGGCCTGCGCGCACAGGCCGGCTCGCAAGGCGCGGCGAACGAGACGCAAGTCTGGGGGCGCTGGACCGGGAAGCCGGTGACGCGCTTCGGGCTGGAGTTGAACGTCGACGGGCTCGACCTGACCTCGACCTGGCCACTGGTGCTCGCATTTGCGCCCACGTCGTTCGATCGTTTTGCCGGGTTGGCGCCGCGCGGACGAGTGGAGACGCTGCGAGCCAGCGTGCAGCGCGAGCGTGCAGGCATCCGGCCGACGTTCACGGTGCAGGCGAATCTGGTCAGCGTCGGCGTCCAGCCCAGCGGTCGCTTCCCGGGTTTGTCGGGTGCCTCGCTCAAGCTCGATGGCAACGACCAGCGGGGCAAGCTGCAACTGCGCGCCGACCAACCCGTATTCGAGTGGCCGCGGCTGTTCCGCGAACCGCTCTCACTCGTGCGTGTGGCGGCGGATGGCGGCTGGCGTCGCGAAGGTGCCGTCTGGACTGCGAGCGTCAAAGGCGCGCAGGTCCTGCACCGCCAGGGCCGTGCGCAGGTGGACGTCGAGATCAGCTTCGAGAAACCGGGTGTCTCGCCAATCCTGGCGCTGACCGCCGAAGTACCCGAGGTCGACATCTCGCTGGTGCCGCAATTCGTGCCCGTCGGTCGTCTGCGTGAGCGCACGATTGCCTGGCTCGATCGCGCTTTCGTCCGCGGTACGGCGACCAACGGCCGGTTGAGTTACCGCGGGCCGGTGCGGAAGTTCCCGTTCCGCGGCGGCGAAGGTGACTTCACCGCTGCGGCCGACGCGACGAACGTGACGCTCGACTACTATCCGGGGTTCGCGCCGCTCGCCAATGCGTCGGGCACGGTGAAATTTCACAACGCGTCGATCGGGGCGGAGATCGCGAGCGGCGAACTTGGCGGGCTGAAACTGTCGCAGACCCGGTTCCTGATGGCCGATTACAGGGCGCCGATCCTCGAGATCGACGGCAAGGCTGGCGGTGATCTGCAGAAGGCTCTAGCGTATGTGCAGGCGAGTCCGCTGGGGCCGATCATTGGCGAGCAATTCATGGGCCTCACCGGCAGTGGCCCTGCGCAATACCAGGTTCAACTTTCGTTGCCGGTGATTTCCGCAGAAGTGCTCGCCGCGATGCCGGTACCACCGCCGCCGCGCGACTACAGCGTGCGCGTGCTGCTCGACGGTGCCACCGTCGCGTTGCCTGCGCTGCGGGCACCCGCCCAGCGCGTCAAGGGCACCTTCGAACTGCACAACTACGACGTGAAGATTGCGGGGTTGCGCGGCACGATCCTCGACGGTCCGTTCGAACTTTCCGCGAACCCCGGCCGCACCTCGCGCGAGGTCGAAGCCGCGGTGGAACTCACTGCGTCGGGACGCGCCGGTGGCGCCAAGCTGCCCGCATTCATCGGCCTGCCGTCGACTATCGCGATGAGCGGTGCGACGGACTGGGTACTGGATGGCCACATCGAGAAGCGACGGGACGGCGGTGCCTGGCCCCTGCAGTTCGACGTCGTGAGCAACCTGGGCGGACTCGTCATCCAGGCGCCCCGGCCTTTCGCCAAGACCGCGTCCGAGACCCGGCCGACGCGCGTGCGGCTCGAGATTCCCGGTTCGCGCGTGAACGACGTGACGCTCGAGTCGGGCAGTGCCCGGGCGAAGCTGCGTTTCGCCGTGCGGGACGGCGCCTGGCGTCTCGACCGCGGCGCGGCGCGCTTTGACGCGCAATCCGTGACGCTTCCGGCGCAGCCCGGCTTGCTGGTGAGCGGCGAGTGGCCGCAGTTCGATCTCGGCGAGTGGCTCGCGCTCTCGAACACATCTGCCGGCGGTTCGACGAGCATCGGCGGCCAGCGCCTGATGGACTGGCTCGGTCCGGTCGACGTCCATCTCGACCGTGCGACGGTCTTCGGCTTCGAGTTTCGCGACGTGATCGCGAAGCTGCGCAGCGAGGGCGACCTCTGGCAGATCGCGGTGACGGGACCGCAGGCCGAAGGGCAAGTGACCGTGCCCGACGATCTCACGCGCGGCCGGCCGATCGTGCTCGACATGAAGCGGCTGCAGTTGACCAGTGAGGAATCGGGCCCGGCTGCGGTTGCAAGGGCGGCGGCCAATGCGCAGATCGATCCGCGCACGCTGCCCGCCATCAGTGCGCGTGCCGAAGACTTCACCTGGCAGTCACGGCAATTCGGCCGCCTGGTCGCTTCGATCTCACGGGAGCCGCGGGGACTCACCATCGATTCGATTGCGACGACGTCGCCGGCCTTCGATCTCCTCGCCAGCGGCAGCTGGTGGATGGAACAGGGTGCGCCACGCACGCGCGTCGAGGTGCTGCTGACCAGCACCGATTTTCGCGCCGCGTCGAAGGCGCTCGCCTTCCGTGACGCGATCGATGCCAGCAAGGCCAGGTTCGCTGCGAATCTCTGGTGGCCCGGCGGCCCGTCGATGGACGTGCTCAAGACCCTCAATGGCACGCTCCATGTGGCGCTCGCGGACGGCCGCTTGCGCGACATCGAACCGGGTGCGGGCCGCATGCTCGGGCTGTTGAGCGTGGCGCAGTTACCGCGGCGACTCGCGCTCGATTTCCGCGATATCACCGACGAAGGCCTTGCCTTCAACAGCGTGCGGGGCGATTTCGAGCTGCGCGCGGGCAATGCGTTCACGCAGAACCTGTTGCTCAAGGGTGCCGCGATCGACATGGGGATCGTGGGGCGCACCGGCCTGGCGACCGAGGATTACGACCAGACGATCGTCGTGAGCGGCAACCCGAGCGGTCCCCTGGCTGTGGCCGGCGCGCTTGCGGCGGGGCCGGTGATCGGCGCTGGCGTGCTGGTGCTGTCACAGCTTTTCAAGGACCAGCTGCAAGGACTTACGCGAGCCTATTACCATGTGACGGGTCCCTGGGCCGCTCCGGTCGTGCAGCGAATCTCCGCGCCCGCCGGTAACGAAGCGGCGGCCGGGACGGTCGAAAAGCAAAAGGAAAATTCGCCGTGACGCGTGTCGCCGCCATCCAGATGACCTCCTGTGCCAACGTGGCGCGCAATCTCGCTGTCGCCGGCGAACTGCTGCGGCAGGCCAAGGCGCAGGGTGCGGTGGTCGCCGCGCTGCCGGAGAATTTCGCGTTCATGGGACGCGGTGAAGCCGACAAGCTCGCAGTCGCCGAAACTCACGGGTCCGGCCCGATCCAGGCGTTCCTGGCCGAGCAGGCACGCATGCACGGCCTCTGGATCGTCGGCGGCACTTTCCCGCTCAAGGTGCCCGACGAGTCGCGGGTTGCGGCGGCATGCCTGGTCATCGACGACGCGGGTCGCGAGGTCGCGCGCTACGACAAGATTCACCTGTTCGACGTGGACGTGCCGGGCAAGCTCGAGAGTCACCGTGAATCGAAGGCGGTGCGACCCGGCACGCAGGTCGTCACGGTCGACACGCCGGCGGGCCGGCTCGGCCTCGCCATCTGCTACGACGTCCGTTTTCCCGAGCTATTCCGCGAACTGCTCCAGCAGGGTGCCGAATGGTTCACTTTGCCTTCCGCTTTCACGGTGCCCACGGGCCGTGCCCACTGGGAATTGTTGCTGCGCGCGCGCGCGGTCGAAAACCTTTGCTACCTGGTTGCACCGGCGCAGTCCGGCTTCCACGAGAACGGGCGCGAAACCCACGGCGACTCGATGATCGTCGAACCGTGGGGTCGGGTCCTGGCCCGATTGCCGCGCGGAACCGGCGTGATCACGGCAGAATTGGACCTCGCGCGGCAGCGCCGGTTGCGGCAGGATTTTCCTGCCGTCCAGCACCGCCGACTCGCCGTTGCCACGCCCCGACAGGAATCATGAAACCGCACATCCCGCCGCCGCTTTTCGCCCCCCAGCCTGCCGCGCTCGCGGTCGGCGCAGCCGCGCGCGACCCGCTCGACGTCGCCCGCGCCGCGCTGCTCGGCCCGGCCGGACTCGACGAGAACCGTATCGCGGGCGTGCTCGGCGACGTGATGGGTCACGCCGTCGATTACACCGACATCTATTTTCAGCTCACGCGTGAGGAGTCCTGGGCGCTCGAGGACGGCATCGTCAAGGACGGTGCCCACAGCATCGAGCAGGGCGTCGGTGTGCGCGCACTGGCCGGTGAGAAAACCGGCTTCGCTTATTCCGACGAAGTGATGCTGCCCGCGCTGCTCGAAGCGGCACACGCCGCGCGCGCCATCTCGCGTTCCGGTGCGGACGGCAGCGTGCAGGCCTGGCGTGCCACGGGCGGCCGCGGTCTCTACCTGCCAATCGATCCGGTCGAGACGATGGCCGACGACGACAAGGTCAAGCTGCTCGAGCAGATCGACCGCGAGGCGCGCTCGCTCGATCAGCGCATCACGCAGGTGATGGCAAGCCTCTCGGCGTCGCACGACATCGTGCTCGTCATGGCGAGCGACGGTACGCTGGCCGGCGACGTGCGGCCGCTGGTGCGGCTCAACGTCAGCGTCATCATCGAACAGGACGGTCGGCGCGAGCAGGGCTACGCCGGCGGTGGCGGCCGTTTCGCTTATACGGAGTTCCTCGCGTCCGAGCGGTGGCGTGCGCTGGTCAAGGAAGCCGTGCGCACGGCACAGGTCAATCTCGAAGCAGTGCCGGCACCAGCGGGAACCATGACCGTCGTGCTCGGCGCAGGCTGGCCCGGCGTGCTGCTGCACGAAGCCGTGGGTCACGGTCTCGAAGGCGACTTCAACCGCAAGGGTACGTCCGCGTTCAGCGGGCGCGTCGGGCAGCAGGTCGCTGCCAGGGGCGTCACGATCGTCGACGACGGCACGCTCGCAGCACGCCGCGGCTCGCTCAACGTCGACGACGAAGGCACGCCCACGCAGTGCACCACGCTGATCGAGGATGGCGTCCTGCGTGGTTACCTGCAGGACAAGCTCAACGCGCGCCTCATGGGCGTGCAGCCGACGGGCAACGGCCGTCGCGAGAGCTTTGCCGCGCTCACCCTGCCGCGCATGACCAACACCTACATGCTGCCCGGCCGGCATGCGCCCGAAGAAATCATCGCCTCGGTCGACAAGGGCCTCTACTGCCGCAATTTCGGCGGCGGCCAGGTCGACATCACGTCGGGCAAGTTCGTGTTCTCGGCGAGCGAGGCCTACCTGATCGAGAACGGCAAGATCACGCGCCCGGTGAAGGGTGCCACGCTGATCGGCAACGGCCCCGAAGTCATGACCCGCGTCTCGATGATCGGCAATGACCTCAAGCTCGACGATGGCGTCGGCACCTGCGGCAAGGAAGGGCAGGAAGTTCCGGTGGGCGTTGGCCAGCCCACCCTGCGCGTGGACGCGCTGACGGTCGGCGGCACAGGCTGATCCCGCCGTGTGGCTGCCGCGTCCGGTGTATGAAGCCCTGCCTTACGTCGCGGTCGGCGCCGGGTTCGGGTGCTTCGCTGTGGCGTGGTGGGTCAAACGTTCGCCCCACAGCCTGCTGTTCATCGCAGGCGGCGCGCTGGTCACCGTGGGGGCGTTGCTCTGGATGAAGCGGCGCGACTACCGCGCCACGCAGTCGGGTTACAACCCGCGCGCAGTCGACGAATAGGACGACTCGTCCCGCTCTTCGTCGTCGGTTTCCGACTCTTCGTCATCGGCATCCAGATCGGAATCCTGCAGTACCGTCGTCCGCGTCGCACGGGTTTCGTCGCCTGGGTCGGCTGGGGTGTCCAGCGGCGAATACGTGACTTCGTGCATCCCGAGCTTGATCACGTCGCCCGGCTGCAGCTTGTGCCGGCGCACGCGCTTGCCGTTCAGGAAGACGCCGTTCGTGCTGTTCAGGTCTTCCACGTAGCAGTTGTCCACGGTGGTGACGAGCTGCATGTGGTGGCGGCTCACGAACTTGCTGTCGATCTGCATGTCGTTGTCCGTGGTGCGGCCGACAATGAAGCGGCCGGGCACGAGCAGCGCGTGATCGAGCAGGACGCCCCTCTTGGAGAGCACGACGCGCCCCACCGGAGGGCACGGTTGCGGCGAGGTATCGTCGATGCGGGTCGCTGGCAGGTCGGTGTGCGTGCGGCCGGCGTATTCCTGCCACTGCAGTTCGCCGAGCACCTGCCGCACGATCTCGACGTCGATCTTTTCCACGTCGCTGCCATAGGCAGAGAGCAGGCACGTGTCGCAAAGCGTGTTGGTGAGGCGGGGGATACCGCCCGTGTAGCGAAAGATCAGGGGGAACGTGTCCGGCTCGAAAATCTCGCGGTCCTCCGCGCCGGCCACCGTGAGGCGATGGAGGATATAGGCGCCCATCTCCGATTCGGTCAGCGCGCTCAGGTGGAAGCGCAGCCGTACCCGTTGGCGCAACTGGATGAGCTCGTCCGAATCGAGTTTTGCGTGCAGTTCGGGCTGGCCGGCGAGGATGATGCGCAGCACCTTCTCCTTGGTCGTTTCGACGCCGGAGAGCAGGCGCACTTCCTCGAGCACCTTGTTGCTGAGGTTCTGCGCTTCGTCGATGATCAGCAGCACCTTGCGGCCGTTGGCGTGCTGTTCGATCAGGAAGTTGTTGAGCGTGTCGAGGAGTTCCGCCTTGCGCATGCGGAACGGGCTGAAGCCGAACTGCGCCAGCAGGCCCTGCAGGAACTCGATCGGCGAGATCTGCGTCTGGTTGATCTGCGCGACGACGACGTCCTGGTCGATTTCCTTGAGGAACGACTCGATCAGCGTGGTCTTGCCCGAGCCGATCTCGCCCGTGATCACGACAAAGCCGTCCGTGAACCAGATCGTGGACTCCATGTACGCCTTGGCGCGGGAGTGGATCTGGCTCAGAAACAGGAACGCCGGGTCCGGGCTGAGCCGGAACGGCAGTTCCTTGAGCTTGAAATGTTCCAGGTACATCGTGTGCTCGATTCCCTTCCGTTTAGTATACGGGAGCTGGCGGGGGCTCAAACTGCGCGATCCGTCACACAACTCTGGCCAGCCATTGCAGCGGGGCCGGGAAGCCTTCCTTCAGCGTGGCGGCAGCTTCCGCAATACCTTGCGCACCAACCGGTCGCGCTCGACCGCACTGGCCGCCACGACCGTGCAGTGGCCGATCTTGCGGCCCGGGCGCGGCTCCTTGCCGTAGTCGTGCCAGTGCACTCCGGGCAGGGCCAGGATGGCGTCACGCTCCGGCAGCGTACCGATGAAATTGATCATGGCGCAATGGCCTGCCGGGCTCGTGTCGCCGAGCGGCAGCCCGAGGATCGCGCGCAGGTGGTTTTCGAACTGCGACGTGGCCGAGCCTTCGATGGTCCAGTGCCCGGAGTTGTGTACGCGCGGCGCCATCTCGTTGGCGACCAGCTTGCCCTTGCGGACGAAGAACTCGATCGTCAGCACGCCGGCGTATTCGAAGTGCCGCAGCAAGCGCTTGAGGTAGATCTCCGCTGCCTTCTGCAAGACGGGGTGACGGTGCGGCGCCAGCGTCACGCGCAGGATGCCGTCCTTGTGCGTATTGGCGACGATCGGGTACGCGCGCACCTCGCCCGTCGTGCTGCGCACCCCGACGATCGACACTTCGCGCTCAAAGTCGACGAAGCCTTCGAGAATCAGCGGCACGTTGCCGATTGCATTCCAGGCGGGCTCGAGATCGGCGGGTTTGCGCAGGTAGCGCTGGCCCTTGCCGTCGTAACCGAGCCGGCGCGTCTTGAGCACGCAGGGCAGGCCAAGCTCCTTGACCGCGGCGCGCAGTTCTCCGAGCGAGTCCACGGCGCGGAAGGGCGGTGTCGGAATCTTCAGCTTCGAGAACAGCTGCTTCTCGAGCAGGCGATCCTGCGAGACGCGCAGTGCCTCGACGGGCGGCCACACGGGATGCGTTGCCGCCACCTGCTGCAGTGCTGCGACGGGAACGTTCTCGAATTCGTACGTGACCAGGTCGACGTCGGCTGCCAGCCGCTCGAGGCTGTGCGGATCGTCGAACGCACCCGTGATGATCGGCGCGACCTGGCCGCCGGGTGCATCCGCGCTGGTGTCGAGAAAGCGGAACTGCTGCGCCAGCGGATAGCCCGCGAGGGCCAGCATGCGTCCGAGCTGGCCCGCACCGATGATGCCGATTTTCACGTTGAGATCGTCGGGTTGCGAGGGTCGGGCTGGGCGAGGACCTTGTCGGTCTGTGCCGCGCGGAAAGCATCGACGGCCGCGCGAATCTTCTCGTCCTCATTGGCAAGGATCGATGCGGCCAGGATCGCGGCATTGGTCGCGCCGGCGACGCCGATTGCGAGCGTGGCAACCGGAATGCCAGCGGGCATCTGCACGATCGAGAGCAGCGAGTCGAGCCCATTCAGCGTCTTGGACTGGACCGGCACGCCAAGCACGGGCAGCGAGGTCTTGGCCGCGCACATCCCCGGCAGGTGCGCAGCCCCACCGGCGCCCGCGATGATGACCTTGAGGCCACGTTCGCGAGCGGTGGCGGCGTAGTCGAAGAGCAGGTCGGGCGTGCGGTGTGCGGAGACGACGCGCACCTCGTGCGGGACGCCCAGACGCTCGAGCATCTCGGCGGCGTATTTCAGGGTGTCCCAGTCGGACGTGGACCCCATGATGATGCCAACGCGCGGTTTCACCGGGACATTGTACAGTCGGCCGCGAAAAACGCTAAATCGCAGGCTTTTCGAACGCATCCCGCAGGCGGCGGAACAATTGCCGTGCGGCGGCCGGTGGACGGGCATTGGCCTGCTCGGCTCGTGCCTGGCGGGCCAGTGAACGGATCTGCTGCAGGCCCGCGGGGTCGATCAGGGCGGCGAGTTCGGTCCAGGCGGCGGGCTCGTCCGCGATCAGGCGCTCGCGCCACGTTTCGAGCACGTGCTCGCGGCGGACCCGCTGGCGATCAATTTCGCTGCGTCGTTCGAGGGTGGCACGGATGGGTTCAACGTCCACGCCACGCATGATCTTGGCAATGAACATCTCCTGCCGGAGACGGGCGCCGTGGGCCGTGATCCTGCGGCAGGCCATGACGGCGTCGTAGAGGCTCTCCGGCAGGTTCATGGCCTCGAGCTCGGTCAGCGGCAACTCGACCAGTTCGACACCGATCGCGCGCAGTTCCTGGTCCTGCCGCTTGAGCTCGCTCTTGCTCGGACCTTCGTCGAAGCCTTCATTACCGGCCTCGTCGTCCTGCTGGCCGTCGTATTTACCCGGAAATGCCTGCTTGCGCGCCATGAATCCGCCCTTTTCCGAATGCTAGCACGCAGGGCGCAACCCCGGACCGCTGCTAGAATCGCAGGCTTGCCAACAGGCCCCGATCACGGACGCTGCCGCACGATGAGCACGACTGTCGCCCCCAAGGACCATTCCCCGATGCTGACCGCCGACGGCGCCGACCTGCTCGCGCTCGCCGAGCTCGCGCTGGCCGAGGCACGCAGCCTTGGAGCGAGCCAGGCCGAAGCCGCCATCAGCATGGACGTGGGCCTGAGCGTCAGCGCGCGCCTCGGCGAAGTCGAGACGATCGAGTACCAGCGCGATCGCGGCATGGGCGTCACCGTGTACTTCGGCACCCGCAAGGGCAGCGCGAGCACGGGGGATCTCGGTGCCGCCGCACTGCGCGAGACCGTGGCCAAGGCCTGCACTATCGCGAAGTACACGGCCGAAGATCCGTGCGCGGGCCTGCCCGATCCGGAAGACCTCGCCAGGGACGTGCCGGGCCTCGATCTCTCGCACCCGTGGGAGATATCGCCTGAACGTGCGTGCGAGATGGCCATCGAGTGCGAAGCGGCTGCCATGGCCGTCGACCGTAAGCGCATCACCAATTCCGAGGGCGCCGGCGTCAGCACCCATCGCGGCCTCCGTGCGTACGGCAACTCGCTCGGGTTTCTTGCGGCGTATCCGGGCACCGTGCACAGCATCAGCTGTTCGGTGCTAGGCACCGAAGGTGAGCAGATGGAGCGCGACTACTGGTACAGCACGTTGCGCGACTGGCGCGAGCTGGAATCCGCGGCAAGCGTCGGCCGCCGCGCGGGCGAGCGCACCATCGGCCGGCTGGGCGCGCGCAAGCTCACGACGATGAAGGCCCCGGTGCTGTATTCGCCGGATGTCGCGCGTGGACTCATCGGTCACTTCATCGGCGCGATCCGCGGCGGCAGCCAGTACCGACGCGCATCGTTCCTGCTCGAAGCCGCCGGCCAGCGCGTGTTTCCCGACTGGTTTGCGCTCTCGGAGCGTCCACACTTGTTGAAAGCGCTGGCCAGCGCGCCGTTCGATCACGAAGGCGTCACGACGCGCGACCGCGAACTGGTCGACGCCGGCGTGCTGCTCGGCTACGTGCTGAGCACGTACTCGGCGCGCAAGCTCGGGTTGCGCACCACCGGCAACGCGGGCGGCACGCACAACCTGCTGGTGCACGGTCGTGGCCGTGATTTCGACCAGATGCTGCAGCTGATGGACCGCGGCCTGTACGTCACGGAACTGATGGGGCAGGGCGTGAACGGCGTAACGGGCGACTACTCGCGTGGCGCAGGCGGTTTCTGGGTGGAGAACGGACAGATCCAGTACCCGGTGCACGAAGTCACGATCGCCGGGCACCTGAAGGACATGTACCAGAAGATCGTCGACGTAGGGTCCGACATCGACGTGCGCGGCGGCATCCGCACCGGCTCGATTCTCATCGAAGAGATGACGATCGCCGGTGATTGATGCGGCCCCTTTTCCGCGGCGGCGAAAGAGCTGCGGAGAGTGCTGTAGACGGTCCTGGCGTCCGATCCAGCATGTCCTGTCGCGCTTGGAAAGGCAGACACGCGCGCGCCAGAACATGCCGGATCGCCCGAGCCGGGCTCTGCGTCCGAGGTAGACCGATCAGTGACTTTGGGATAAGAAAGCAGACGTTCGCGTAGGCTCACTATCGGCCAGAAGCAGTCATTGGATTCGGCATCAATTTGTCGACAGGCACGTCAGACCCACAAGCGGACTTCCGGTGGAGTGAGCAGACCATGGCGACTGGACCGGCTCGTGCCATCGCGTGCCGAAGAAGGCTTTTGACAACGAGCGATCAAGGATGACCGTAGCTCGGTGGATTGTCGGCGCGTTGATGCTAGTAGCTCTGGCCTACTTCGCCTTGCTGCGCTTCGGTCCAAGCGATGTCGTTGAGAGCCGATACGACTCGCTTCAGGCAGCTCTAGCAGATCACGCGTGGCTACCAATCAGAATGCCGGCGTCGGCGTATGGCATTCGCACGGCTAATAATCTCGACATGAATACGTCGGAGGGCGAGTTTTCCTACCGCCCCCAGGACGACCCGTCTTTTGCCTCACGGCTCGCTGATTTCGACGCCACAAAGCATCTTTCAGTTGCCGGATATGCCGACGAAGCCAAGACGATGCAGAGCAATGGCTATCGTGTGGGTGTAATTGAGGAGACCCCTTCAACTTGGGTGTTCTACTGCATGCAGTCGAAGGGGTTCTGCAAGTTCAGAATGGGTTATGAGCGGTACTGATCTGCGCAATCGTCGGTCGTGACTACGACCGCTTCGGGTCGGGAACCGCCGGTGGCGGCGCGGTAAGATCGGCCACAAGCAGACCGTGAGGGGGAATCGAAGCGCATGCTCCCTTATTCGACGAATCGCCGAACAGCGCGGCTTAATTGTTGTCAGGCGCCTCAATGATCCAAGACGCGTTTGAAGAACCTGCAGCTCATTGGTGGGCCGCACGGAGGCGCCGCTACAACGTTGCATTGGTTCTTGCTGGGGTCAGCGCATTCATAGCCTATGCGACGGTCGCCTCAGTATTTTCGCAGCACTTCAACCAGCTCGAAATCACCGGCTTCACAGTCACGTTCCAGGCGGTTGGCTACGCGGTGGCGATGGCTTTAGCCAACCTGTTGTATTTTCTGGGCCCGCTGTCAGAGCGGATACTCAAACCATCAAATCCAAAGTCTTATCGCATCGTCACCTATCGCCTGGGGCTATGGTTCTCAGTACTGTTGCCATTTCTCCTTCCGGTAGCACTGATATATGACGTCGTCACGGGCGCCTAACTACGCGTTCGAGCGGAACGTGCCCCATCAAGTGCCACGCTATGGCGTGCGGCACCCGGCCGCTCAATGCGGGCGTTAACCGAGTGCCCGCTGTGGGTCGTTCTTTCGCCTACAAGGACCGCTTTCGGGAACGGTAAGATCGTCCATAGACGGCCGCAGACGTCGGCATCTGGCTGGGAATCACGTAACTTCAGTTCCGAGAAAGTTGAGGGGTATCTTCTATGCGCGGTCCGACCCCGGTGACGCGGCGCGTTTTGCTGACCGGCGCGTTGGGCAGCCTTGCAGGGGCCGTGCCCTTGTTGCTGCGCAGTCCTTGGGCCCAGGCTCAAGGTACGCAGCCCGATTGGCGCGAGGCAGAGCCGATTGCCCGCGCCGACCAGGTGCTCAACGTGATGGACTTCGAGGCCATCGCACGCAGCAAGCTGCCTCCGGCGCACTTCGGTTACATTGCGACCGGCGTCGACGACGACGCGACCGTGGTGCGCAACCACATCGCCTTCGCCGACTACCAGATCCGGGCGCGGCGCTTCTTCGACGTCACGTCGATCAGTCTCGCCACCAGCGTGTTCGGCACTGCCTGGCACAGCCCGGTCTACATCAGCGCCGTCTCGTCGCAGCGCGCCTTCAATCGTGAGGGCGAGATCGTCACCGCGCGGGCCGCCGCGACGCGCTCCTCGCACATGATGCTGTCGAACGTCGCGTCGCTGCCACTCGAGCGCGTGACCGAGGCGCGCGGCGCGCCGGTCTGGCAGCAGCTGTATGCAACCGACGACTGGGAGGTCGCGAAGGGCGTAATCCGTCGTGCCGAGGCTGCTGGCAGCACTGCGATCGTGCTGACCGTCGATTCGGCCGGGCCGCGCAACAACGAGACGCTCACCCAGGCACGGCGCCACGATGCTCGTGACTGCAGTGACTGCCACGACCCGCAACAGCCGGATACTTGGAAGCAAAAGCCGATGTACAAGGGCCTCGACCTGACGCGTGCCACACAGATCTCGCCGCTCAACATCGACGGCGCGTATCTCGATCGCCTGCGCGACGCGGTCAAGGTGAAATTGCTGATCAAGGGCATTGTCACCGGCGAGGACGCTGCGTTCGCGATGGAGCACGGCGCAGACGGCGTGATCGTCTCCAACCACGGCGGTCGCAACGAGGAAACGCTGCGCGCCAGCGTGGACTGCCTGCCGGAGGTTGTCGCCGCCGTGCAGAAGAAGGTGCCGGTGTTCCTCGATGGCGGCGTGCGCCGAGGCACTGACGTGTTCAAGGCACTCGCGCTTGGCGCGGCCGGCGTCGGGATAGGCCGGCCGCAGGCGTGGGGGCTGGCCGCGTTCGGCCAGCCAGGCGTCGAGGCCGTGCTCGACATCCTGAATCGCGAGCTGACAGACATCATGCGGCACGCAGGCACGGCTAGCGTGGACCGGATCGGATCGCAGCACGTGCTGCACGCACGAACCGGCTGAAGGCCCCCCCACGACTGGCCGCTATGGAGCGACGTTTCGCAATCCTTTGTCTGCACTGTGCGAACGAGCGTCCGCTATCGGGGACGGACCGCACGGGTGGAAATTCAAGATGAAAAGCGATGAAAACGCCAGTGCGGGCCGCCACGCGAAAATCGGAAAATCCTCGAGACAATTTCCGCTTGGTCCGCGTCTGTGTCGCGCTTTCGACGCCGGTTTGATCGGTAACGTAATCTCCCAATCTATCGTCTGCCTGCTGGCTTCTGTACTGAACTCCGTGAATCCGCTGCAGTGGGAGTGGGTCGGATGAGGGCGGCGCGGAATTACATGCGCCGTGCGATCTTTCCCGGCTTTGCGGGAAAGGTGGTCGCACGCGAGCGTCAATGTGCGCCGATGAAATCCTTCTTGCCGACGTCCACGCCGCAATGGCGCAGGATCGCGTACGTCGACGTGCAGTGGAAGTACACGTTCGGCGTCACGTACTCGAGCAGGTACTGCAGGCCCGGGTAGCTCACGTCGCCCGTCGGGCGCTTCAGCACGATGGTCTTGTCCTCGGTGCCGTCGATCTGTTCCGGCTTGAAGCTCTCGAGGTAGGCGACGCACTTTTCGACGCGCGCGATGAGTTCGCCGAACGTCGCTTCCTTGTCCTCGTACGCCGGGATCTCGACACCGGCCAGGCGCGACGCGCAGCCCTTGGCCATGTCGGTTGCGATCTGCACCTGCCGCGTGAGCGCGAACATGTCGGGCGCGAGGCGGTAGTTGAGCAGCACGGCCGGATCGATCTTGCGCTCGATCGCGTTCGCCTCGCCTTTCCTGAGGATGGCGGCCAGGTTGCGCAGGGCGCGGGTGAAGACCGGAACCGAGGCGCGGTACATCGAGATCTGCATGGGTGTCCTCCAGAAGGGGGAGCGAGTCTAGCCGTTTGTGCCGCCGCCGGGCGGCATCTGCTGCTGCAGCAGGTTACGCAGGGTCGTTTGCGACATGCTCGCGCGCATTGCCTCGTCAGCCATCCGGGCGGCGTTGTCGGCCTGGGGCAGCGACCTGGGGTCAGGGCTGCGCGGGTTCGGCGTCTCATGCCGGACAGCGTCGAGGATTTCGGCGAGCGTGATGCTGCCGAGGTCGCGTCCCGGCGCAACGGTGTCGTCTTCGGCCGTCAGTACGAGGCCGCGGTCTTCCAGCAGCGATAGCTCGCCGTCGAGCACCGATGCGGGTACGTCCATGTGGTCGGCGAGGTCCGACACCTTCCAGCGCGGTCCACCCGCGACGAAGCGTTCACCGAGCAGGTACATCGCACCGAGCGCGATGCGTTCGCGCAGCGCACTGGTCGTCGGAATGTCGCCGTGGCCGGTGCGCAGGTGCTCGGGGTGCTGCACGTAGAAGCTCAGCTGGCCGCCGAGCAACATGATCAGCCAGCTCAGGTGCAGCCACACCAGGAACAGCAGCACGATCGCGAAGCCGGCATAAATCGCCGCCGTCTCCGTCGCGTACACCGCGATGCGGGTGAAGATCGCGCCGACGCCGACCCACGCCGCGCCGCCGAACAGCGCTCCGATGAACGCAGACTGCCAGCGCACGCGCGTGTTCGGCATGTAGATGTACAGGAACCAGAACAGGCCGATGATCAGCAGGTACGGCGCATAGTGGCCGCGCAGTCCCGACGTGCCAGCCAGCCCCGACAGCCGCGCCATCATGTCGCTGGTCTCGATGCGCGTAAGCAGCACCAGCGCGGCGACCACCAGGATCGGCCCGACGAGCATGATGACCATGTATTCGGTCACGCGCCGGGCGAGGCTGCGCGGCCGTTCGACGTGCCAGGTGAAATTGAGCGCGCCCTCGATCTTCTGGATCATCACGATCACGGTGTAGATCAGGATCACGAAGCCGACCGTGCCGAGCACCGTCGTCTGCGCGTTCTCGACGAACTGCATGATCTTGACCGTGAGTTCCGTGCCCTTCTCGCCGAGCGGCCGCAGGAATTCGAACAGCACGGGCTCGAGCTCACGGTGATAGCCGAATGCCTTGAGCACCGAGAACGAGACGGCGACGACCGGCACCAGTGCGAACAGCGAGGAATACACGAGCCCCATGGCGCGCAGGCCGAGGTCGCCACCAAACAGGTCGCGCAGCAGCGCGTAGGCGTACCCCAGCGGGGTCGCGACGAACTGGATGGCGCGGCTGCCAGTCTGCTCCGGCCAGTCGAACAGCCAGTGCTCGAAGCGGTGTTGCAGCGTGCGGAAGGGGGTGAGGGCGGCGGGCAAGACGAATCCAGTGGCGATCGGCGGTGAAAGCGTTGCATGGCTCGCCGCGGCAGGCAAGCGCAGACCGGTTCTGGGGCACAATGCCCGCGATCCGGACGAACCCGCACGCAACCTGCCAGCGCGAGGCCTTCCCGTTGACGATCAGTCGCCGCGGCGAATCACGTTACCCGACCCGCATCGTCTGCCTGACCGAGGAGACGACCGAGGCGCTGTACCTCCTGGGCGAGGAAGACCGCATCGTCGGCATTTCCGGCTTCACGGTGCGCCCGCCGCGGGCGCGCAGGGAAAAGCCGAAGGTGTCTGCGTTCATCAGCGCCAAGATCGACAAAATCCTCGCGCTCGAGCCCGACCTCGTGCTCGGCTTTTCGGACCTGCAGGCGGACATCGCCTCGCAACTCATCCGCCACGGCGTCGAGGTGCACGTGTTCAATCAGCGCAGCGTCGCAGAAATCCTGCGCGTGATCCGCATGCTCGGCGGCATGATCGGATGCGAAGCGAAGGCTGCCGCGCTGGCCGCCGAACTGGAGGGCGGGCTGGACGCAATTCGCGCCACCGCGGCGACGTTTCCGCGCCGGCCGCGCGTGTATTTCGAAGAATGGGACGAGCCACAGATCTCGGGCATCCGCTGGGTGTCGGAACTGGTGCGTATCGCGGGCGGCGACGACATCTTTCCCGAACTCGCGGCCTGCGGCCTCGGCAAGGACCGCATCATCGCCGACCCGCTCGAAGCCGTGCGGCGCGCACCCGACATCATCTTCGGGTCGTGGTGCGGCAAGAAATTTTCGGCGCGCAACGTTGCGGCGCGTCCGGGTTGGGCAGACGTGCCGGCCGTGCGAGATCGTGAGCTGCACGAAGTGAAGTCGTCGATCATCCTGCAGCCGGGGCCGGCCGCTCTCACCGACGGCGTGCGAGAGCTGCACCGCGTGATCGCGGCGTGGGC